>Ga0126326_1000378_pt1 | contig 13966 bp, 9 predicted proteins | sample InaspJWI67metaG_FD_94485 | JGI IMG/M metagenome (GOLD analysis project Ga0126326, IMG submission 94485) | Marine gutless worms symbiont microbial communities from Oahu, Hawaii - Inanidrilus sp. 1 OAHU.JWI-67 metaG | ecosystem: Host-associated > Annelida > Digestive system > Unclassified | place... | reverse complement strand
GTTCTGGATGCGCTGCTGGAACAAGACTTCCGCTCCAGGGTGGCTTGCGAAACCCTGGTCAAGACCGGCATGGTGCTGCTGGCAGGCGAAATCACCTCTAACGCCGATCTCGATATCGAATCGCTGGTGCGCAAAACCGTTTGCGATATCGGCTATGACAATCCCGAGTGCGGCTTCGACGGCAAAACCTGCGCGGTTCTAACCGGTCTCGGTAAGCAGTCCGGCGACATCGCAATGGGCGTGGATGAATCCGACGAGCGCGAACAAGGTGCCGGGGACCAGGGCTTGATGTTCGGTTACGCCTGCAGCGATACCGATGTTTTGATGCCCGCGCCTATCACCTATGCACATCGCCTGGTACGCCGGCAGCACGAAGTGTTGAAGTCGGGCGAACTCGAATGGCTGCAGCCCGACGCCAAGAGTCAGGTAACCCTGCGCTACGAAAACCATAAACCGGTGGGCATCGAGGCGGTCGTGCTCTCTACCCAGCACAAGGAATCGGTCAGCCTGAAGGATCTGCGGGAAGCGGTTATCGAAACTATCCTCAAACCGGTACTGCCGGAAGCATGGCTGGCGCAGTGCAAGCATGAAAACATTTACGTCAACCCGACCGGCCGCTTCGTTATCGGCGGTCCGGTAGGCGATGCCGGCCTCACCGGCCGCAAGATCATCGTCGACACCTATGGCGGTATGTCGCGCCACGGCGGCGGTGCTTTCTCGGGCAAGGATCCTTCCAAGGTCGATCGCTCCGCGGCTTACGCGGCGCGTTACGTGGCCAAGAATGTCGTCGCCGCGGGTATCGCCGAACGTTTCGAGGTACAGGTTTCCTACGCCATCGGCGTGGCCGAACCAACTTCGATTAGCGTCGATACCTTCGGTACGGGGCGCATCGACGACAATCGCATCATTCAGCTGATTCGAGAGCATTTCGACCTGCGGCCGAAGGGGCTGATCGCCATGCTCGATCTGCTCAAGCCGATATATCAACCCACCGCCGCCTATGGCCATTTCGGGCGCGAAGACCTCGATCTGAGCTGGGAACGCACCGACAAGGCCGAGGTTCTAAAAGCGGATGCGGGACTATAATCGAAAGCCGGCGGGCTGATCCGAATTGACAGCCGTGCGTATATTGATAATCTTATCGGTTCCCTGAATTCGAGGGACCTGTGTGCGAGGAGCGCTGCGACAGCTTAACTGCCAGGCTCGCCCACCGGATCAATGCAACCGCGCTCGTAAATAGTTTGGAGAATATTTATGAGTGCTAACGCCCAAGACGTTATCAAAAACGATTACAAAGTAGCCGACCTCTCGCTCGCTGGCTGGGGTCGCAAAGAAATCGCGATCGCCGAAACCGAAATGCCGGGCCTGGTATCCCTGCGCGGTAAATACGGCGCCGAACAACCTTTGCGCGGCGCGCGCATCGCCGGTTCGCTGCATATGACTATCCAGACCGCGGTTTTGATCGAAACCCTGGTCGCGCTCGGCGCCGAAGTGCGCTGGGCTTCCTGTAACATCTTTTCTACCCAGGACCATGCCGCCGCAGCGATTGCCGATGCCGGAGTACCGGTTTTCGCGATCAAGGGGGAATCACTGGCGGACTACTGGCAGTACACCCATCGGATCATGGAATGGCACGACGGCGGCACCCCGAACATGATTCTCGATGACGGCGGCGACGCGACCATGCTGATCAACCTCGGCAGCAAGGCTGAAAAAGATATTTCGGTGCTCGACAACCCGGGTACCGAGGAAGAGGAAATCGCCTTCGCGGCAATTCGCGCGAAACTGGCTGAATCGCCCAACTGGTATTCCAATATTCTGCAAAACATCCGGGGCGTCACCGAAGAAACCACCACCGGCGTCCATCGCCTGTACCAGATGCAGGCTAACGGCGAGCTGCCGTTCCCGGCATTCAACGTCAACGATTCGGTAACCAAGTCCAAATTCGACAATCTTTACGGTTGCCGCGAATCGCTGGTCGATGGGATCAAACGCGCCACCGACGTTATGGTGGCCGGCAAGGTCGCCGTGGTGCTGGGTTATGGCGACGTCGGCAAGGGTTGCGCGCAATCGCTCAAGGGGCTCGGCGCGACCGTGCTGGTAACCGAAATCGATCCCATCTGCGCGCTGCAGGCAGCGATGGAAGGTTTTCGCGTGGTGACGATGGATGAGGCCTGCAAAGAAGCCGACATCTTCGTTACTGCGACCGGCAACTTCAACGTCATTCGCAAAGACCATATGGAGCAGATGAAGAACCAGTCGATTGTTTGCAATATCGGGCACTTCGATAACGAAATCCAGGTCGCCGAGATGAAGGAATACGAATGGGAAAATATCAAACCACAGGTCGATCACATCATCTTCCCGGACGGCAGACGCATTATTCTGCTGGCCGAGGGACGCCTGGTTAACCTGGGCTGCGCTACCGGTCATCCGAGTTTCGTGATGTCCAATTCGTTCACCAACCAAGTGCTGGCGCAGATGGAGATTTTCTGCAATCCGGGCAAGTATCAAAACGAGGTTTACGTGCTGCCGAAGCATCTGGACGAAGAGGTCGCGCGGCTGCATTTAGAGAAGATAGGCGCCCAGCTGACCAAGCTTTCCAAGGAACAGGCAGACTACATCGGTGTCGAGGTCGAAGGCCCTTACAAACCCGATACTTATCGTTACTAAGTAAAACCCTTGTCTATGCTCTATGCGGATTTCCCGCGTATATATCGATGCCGAACTTGTCGCCGGGCAAATCATTACTCTCGACAAGACTCGCGGTCACTACCTGAAACATGTGCTGCGCCTGAAACCAGGCGCGGCATTTTCATTGTTCAACGGCCGGGCGGCGGTCGATTTCGAGGCCAGGCTGGTAGTCGACGGCAAGCACCTCATGGCGGAGATCGGTGCAGCGCAATCGCTCAACACCGAATCGGAGCACGCCAGCGAAGTTATCCAGGGCCTGGCGCGCAGCGATCACGTCGACTGGACGATTCAAAAGACGACCGAACTCGGCGTCAATAAGATTACGATCTTCAACGCCGAACGCAGCCAGTCACCATTGAAACCGGCGCTGCTGGCAAAAAAGCTTGCACACTGGCAAGGCGTGGCGATCAGCGCCTGCGAGCAATGCGGGCGCGCGCTACTTCCCGAAATAGCGTTCCACGCCAAACTCGAGCAAGCGCTGGAGACCTCCTCCTATTCCCACAAACTACTGTTTACCATTGATGCTAAACCACTCGCAACGACACTCGCGACGCGATCTTCGGTATCGATATTGCTGGGTCCCGAAGGCGGCTTGAATCGTCAAGAAATCGATCTCGCACGGGAATTCGGATTTCAACCAGTCAGCCTCGGCCCCCGTGTATTGCGCACCGAAACCGCGGCGACCGCCGCGCTTGCAGTTATCCAGTCTAGCCGCGACGACTCGAAGTTTTGAGTCATCCCCGCGCAAGCGGCGGTCCGACGTATCGAGAGCTTGCAACGGCAATGCGTAAGTTGTCGCTGCGATAGAAATGGTGGCGCGGCCCGCTTCGAGGGGACAGAGCTGAAGGTCTGTCCCCGGGGGTCCAAGATTTGGGATGACAAGATAATGCTTTTCTGCCGATGCAGAAAAGCGCTACTTTGTCATTGTTTCAACTCTTCGAGACGACCCTGGTTAAACTCGAGTTTAAGGTCGGCGATGATGCGGTCGATGTCAGGAATCACGCGTGCCAGCTGCTCGTCGTCGACGCGGGTTATCAAATAGGGGCTGAGATTCTCGTCACTGCCCGATTCCATGCTCTCGGTCTCGGCAAGATAGGCGCGCGGAATATCCAGCATTTGGATTCCGATATAGGGTAGATCGGGATCTTTCTCCGGGTTGTATACGATGGCGATACGCGCCCGCGGACTCACCTGGGCGCTACCCACATCGCACATTTCCTCAACCACGACTACCGGCACGAAAACACCGCGCCATAGTACGACGCCAGGAAACCAGTCGCTGGTATCGGACAAGGCTCGCGGCGTCGAGTAGCCGATGATTTCAGCCACCGCCGAATTCGGGATCAACAAATTCAGCGAAGTCAACTGCAACAGCATGCAGCGTACCGAGGTTGCTTTATCACCCATAGATCACGTCACCTGACCAGCGCAGTCTGAATATTTTCGATCAGCTCTTCTTCCTGGTACGGTTTACCCATATAGTTGGTAACCCCGATCTCCAGGGCCCGATCCCGATGTTTCTCACCGGTGCGCGAAGTGATCATGATGATGGGAATGGCGGAGTAGGTTTCCTCGTTTTGCATATGAGTCGCGAGTTCGAATCCATCCATGCGCGGCATTTCGACGTCCAGCAACATGACGTCGGGACGCACATCCTGCAACTGGGCCAGCGCGTCGACTCCATCCTTGGCGGTTATCACTTCATAGTTGTGCCGTTCGAGTAATTTACTGGCGACGCGCCGCATCGTTATCGAATCATCGACCACCATCACCATATTGCGCGCATCGTCGAGACCTTGATCCTGCGGATAGTCGACCTTGACCGCGTTGGCGATGCTGTGCCGGATGAGCCCGTTGATGTCGAGAATCAGCACCACGCTGCCGTCCGCGAGGATACTCGCGCCGGCAAGACTCTTGACCTGGCTCAATTGCTTGCCCAGGGTTTTTACGACGATCTCGCGGTTACCGATAATTTCATCGACGTGCAGGGCGATCCGGACGTCGCCTGCGCGGCTTAAAATAACCGGTTGCTTGTCGACTTCGCCGCCCGCCCGGAACTGAACTCCCGTATCCACCAGTTTCGCCAGGCTATGCAGCGCAAAGCGCTGACCGGCATACTCGAGTTCGGGTTCATCCTGGCGGTAATACTCGAGCATGCTCTGGGTGTCCAGCCGGGTAATACCCTCGATATTGATCAGGGGAATGGCGTAGGTTTCTTCGCCGGTGCGTACCAGGATGGCCTGGTTGATCGACAGCGTGAACGGCAGGCGCGCGACAAAGGTAGTACCTTCCGGGTTGGTTTCGATCTGTAGGGTGCCACCCAGCTGCTTGACTTCGATATCGACCACATCCATGCCCACGCCACGCCCTGAAAGCTGGGTAACATGATCCGCGGTGCTGAAGCCGGGCTCGAGAATATACTGCACCAGGTCGGACTCGCTGACATGATGGCTTTGTTCCAACAGTCCCAGCTGAACCGCGCGACTGCGGACTTTTTCGATATTGACGCCGGCGCCGTCATCGCTGACGCGAATTACAACCTCGGAGCCGTCCCGGGTAATATCTACCGCGATCCTGCCGGTTTCCGGCTTACCCTTCTTAACCCTTTCTACCGGGGTTTCAACGCCGTGCGACAAGGCATTACGGATAATATGTTCAAGCGGCGCAACCATCCGATCGAGCACCTTGTTATCGACTTCATTTTCCTCACCGGTAATAACCAATTCGGCCTTCTTGCCGAGCTCCTGGCTGCTCTGCCGCACCAGTCGACGCAGGCGCGATAGCAGGCCTGAAAATTTCACCATACGGCTCTTGATCAATCCGTCCTGCAAATCGGTATTGACGCGCGATTGCTGTAACAGCAGGGTTTCCGAATCCTTGACCTGCTCCCCGAGAATGCCCTGCAGGCTGGATAAGTCGTTGACCGACTCGCTCAGCGAGCGCGACAGTTCCTGAATCAGCGCGACAGTTCCTGAATCAACGTGTAACGATCCATTTCCAGCGGATCGAATTCCGAGTGGCCGGGTTCGGCGCGATGACTAAAATGGATTTGTGCATCTGTTTCCGCCTCGAGATTACGCAGCTGGCTTTTGAGGCGCGCAATGGTTTGCCCGAGTTCACCCAGGTGGGAGCCGAAACCGGCGACCTTCTGCTCCATGCGCGCACGGTAAATACTGACTTCACCCGCCGAGCTCACCAGGTTGTCGAGCAGGTCGGAACGTACCTTGATAACATCCTGGGATGGTCTTTCCGTGCTCGACAGGGATTCTCCGGGCAAGTTTTCTCGAACGATATCGATGACTTCGCTATCCGCATCGTCGGCCGTATCTTCGGCTTGCGGCGCGCTCTCGTCGCTTTCATTGAGGCGCAATTTTTTAAGTGCAGCCACCATGGCCGAAGAATCACTCAGACCTTCGCCTTGCTGTGCTTGGACGACTTGCCGATGCAGGGTATCGAAACAATCCTTGAGCAACTCGATCAGGTTTTCGTTTTTTTCGACCCGGCCATCGATCACCGCGATAAACAGCGATTCCATCTCATGCGACAGATCACTGATCTCGCTGATTTCCGCCATGCGGGCACCGCCCTTCAGGGTATGCAGATAACGCTGCAGTTCCATCACCGCGCTGTAATCCATCGTGCCGGAATCGTCGCTGCTCTGCTGTTCCCAATCATGCAGCGTATGGTCGCTCATCTCCAATAATTCATTGGCTTCGTCAATGAAAATTGTCAGCAGTTCGTCGTCCTGTTCCGAATCGGCTGCCTCGTTCATCATTGTTAGCGTGTCGATGAAATCTCCGCTCGGCTCGGCATCAACCGGGATTTCGACGGTGTGCTCTTCGAAATCCTCCGCCAACGCCCTGAGACTGATTTCGAGATCCCCGGGAATATCGGGTAGTTGCCGCGTAACGACCAGTTCCTCGGTCATGCTTTGGATGACGCGCTGCCCTTGTCGATAGAGCGCAACGATTTCGTGATCGAGCGCCGTCTTTTGCGAGATCGCAGATTTCAGAGGCTTCTCCATCAAGCCGGCGAGCTCACCGATGGTTGTGATATCGGCGGTGCGCGAGGCGCCATGTATAGTATGCAGGGCGCGATATACTTCTTCGCTGGGAATCAATTCCTGTGTCTGTTCGGCCTGATCAAGGGCGGAACTTACTATGCTTAGGTGCTGCTCTACCTCTTGCTGGTAAATTGTCAGTAGTTCCGGATCGAACGACAGGCCGGTTGCGGCGGCCGGCTCTCGGCCCTTGGACAGGTCGGCCTCTGCCTCTTCTCCAGGCATTGGGGTCCCTGTCGTACCTGCTAAAGGGCCGGAGGCTTCCTCCTTGTTACGCGCCGGGCTGGAACTGGCCGCCGGCGCAGCGGCGCCCTGCGAATCGGCGAGCGCCGGATCGGCCTGCGTCGAAGCGACGCCTGCGCCAACTTCGAGATCGCTGATTTCGAGCGTCATTCCGGCCGCTTCAGGCGCCGGTGCCTGCACGACTATTTCCTCAACCCCGACGGCTTCCACGGCCGCCGCCTCCGACGCTGCTATCGTCGCCCCCGCCTCGGGTTGTTCCGGGGCAATAGGGGTAACCGCTACCAATTCTTCAATCTCCGGCTCGATCACCTCGATGTCCGTGATTTCAATTTCGGACTCGGCGCCGGCGCTAGCGGGCATCTCGGGTTCAGGCTGTGGCGATATGTCATCGTCGAGAAAATCTTCACCGATGGTTTGAACTACAATTTCCTCTCCAATTTCCTCTTCGGCGGGCGATTGGAGTTCTACGGCTTCGATTTCCTCCAATTCGACCGCATCATCCTCAGCCGTCGTTGGCGCATAATCGGTTGCTTGCGCGTAGCCGGCATCCGACTCGTCAAACTCAAAATCGTCGACCGTGAACTCCGCGGATTCCGAAGCCTCCTGCGTTTCACTGGCGCGGAGGATTTGCGGTGGTTGCGCCAGCACCGTGTCATCGAAACTTGAGGCAAGGTCTGCGGCGGCCGGCTCGCTTTCCTGTGCGGCCGTCTCTTTGGCGGCCTCGAAGGCTGCCGGGTCGACTTGCATGGTATCGGGTTCAATATCTTCCAGCAGCGCCGCATCCTTGGGCTTAGGGGCGACCTGTGTGGGCGTAATTACCTCTGTCGGCGTAATAACCTCTGTGGGTGCGCAGCCACCGGGCCCTTCGAGGTCGCTCACCTCTGCATCAGTAATCCGATCGTCGGGAGATTCTGTCGCGTTTTGCCGTTGCGCGTTATCAGTCATCAACTGCTCAGCTTTGAATTCGGCCAGCGCGCGCGCCAGACCTCGCAAATAGTTGATGTCGGCTTGCGGCGCCGTGGAGGTTGTCAACTCGGTTACCAGTTCGGGCAGCGCCTGCGCCGCCTTGCCGACGGCATTGATTATCTGTTTGCTTGGAGGAATGGCCTTGTCAATGAGTCGGTTCAGTAACTGTTCGTAATCCCAGGCAAATTCGCCGATTTTCATCGCCCCTACCAGGCGCCCGCTACCCTTGATGGTGTGGAACGCACGGCGAATATTCTTTAATGCATTTTCATCTTCGGGGTGTAAGAGCCAGTCTTGTTGCAAGCGCGCGATATTCTGCGATTCTTCGGCAGCTTCCTCGAGATAGATTTCCAGGATATCAGGATCGCTACCGGATTTGAGCACTTCCGGATTATCGTCTACCGGTTCGACCTTCAGTCGATTTTGGGGCGGTTTTTTTTCGCCGGGTCCGCGGCGGGGCGTCCATCGGCTGAATCCGGGCTTGCCGCGGTTTGCTGCGCGGACCCCTTCTCGCCACCCGGATCGGTGGCGGCAATCCCACCCGGCTTATGTCCCAGATCGACGACATCGGCAACGGGCAGTGATTTTGTGACCGCCTGCGGCGCTGGCGCCGGGTCTCGCGCGGAAGCAGCGGCTTGCGGCCGCGATTTTGCTCCGGCCGCCGGCGCTTTAGCATCGGGCGCCGGCTCGACCCTAGCTTTCGCGGGAGTCGTCGGCGTCGCTGCCGCGGTCGATTTGGCGCGAGTCGCGGGGCGCTGCGCGGCTGGCTTTGCCGCAGGCTTGGCCGGCAGGCTAGATAACAGCTCCTCTAGTTGAATGTCGGCGAAATCGAGAATGCCGTTGGCGTCGCCACGGCGTTCGCCCAGCGCCTCGAGGTAGTATTCCAGGCTGACAACGACCTGCGACAATGAATCCAGCTTACTGGTATCTAAAAAATCTTCGACCTCGTGACCCTTTAGATAGCTTAGCAAGCCATCAACCACGGCGACCCCACGCTGTTCGCCGAGTAACTCCAAGGCCCCCCGGGAATCGCCCATTAAACTGATGCTGAGGTCAATATTTTCGGTGCGGCTCGAATCCTTTATGAACTCGAGAATTGCGTTCTTGGTTTTCTGAATATCGTCGAGGGCTGCGGTGACCACCGCGGACAGGACACTGTCCAGTTCGTAATCCTGCGACAGGTCGCTTTCCGCTTGCGGCGATGTCGCGCCAACCGGCTGACGCTTTTGCATCTGATCTAGAGATTGCTCCACCTGCAACAATTCGCCGGCCATCAGAAGCAGTTGCTCTTCTTCGGCGGGCTTGTTGCCTTCGAGGATGTCCTTGACGACTTCAATCTGGGCTTCTATCAATTGGCGCTGCGGACCGAGACCGATCATGGCCAGGGTATCGGAGATGACATGCATTTCCTGCGGCAGGTCCTGCAAGGCGCTAACCTGGCTCAATTCCCCGTTGACATAGACTTCGAGGGTGGATTTGACCGCCTCGATATCGGCTTTCATCGCCTCCGCCACTGTTTTCAACAGGGCTTGATTCGGTCCGGCAATGTTGTTCAGTACTTCGCTACGCGCCGATTCCGAAGGCAGGAATTGCTCCAGTCGATAAGCGGTCTTGATCGCCTGCGCCTTGGGTCCATCGCATTCCGGTTGGGCGACGTAATACAGGAAATTTTTAATCAGCTCGATCGGCTGGTGCTGCAGCAGACCGCGCTCGCCTATAATAAGGATGACCCGAAACAGCGCGTCCACCTTGCCCAACAGGTTTTTTATCGACACGCCAAGTTCCAGCCGCTGCCGCACTACCGATTCGATCAAGGCGCCCACAATCCACCATATCCGGGCGACTTGCTCGGAAAAGGAACGTTCTTCCAGAGTTTCGCACACCTTTAGCAAACGTTTGAGACTCGCCTCGACCGATTGATCCTTGATGACATTCAACAACGCCAGCTGGTAGATCGGGCGCAATTTTTTCGTCAGTAGCTTGGATGCCTGATTCTGATCGTTATCGATCGCCTGGACCTCGGCGCCTTCCTGGTGCATCGACAAATCGGGCAGAAACAGCAGCTTTTCGGAAAACAGATCCTGATTTCTGACCGCGCGTATATCGTTCAATAATGGCAAAATTGCAATCGGAATATCGCGATGCCCGGACTGGATATGTTCGAGGTAATCGGGCAACTGCAATACTGCGCGCAGCATGACTTCCAACGCCTTTTCGCCCTGCTCCGCTTTATTCTCGATGATGAAATCAACCAGTGCCACCATTTCTTCGGTCAACATCGCGGCGCCGTATTGCTCAATCATCAACAACACGCCCTGGACAACGCCCAGTCGTTCCTGAACCCGTTCCAGCAGCGCCTCGTCGTCCTCTTCTATATAAAGTTTGAGATCGGTATTGATCTCGGAGAGGTTGTCATCGATGGATTTCTTAACCCATCCAAGCGCGCTGTGTTTGATCGAGGTTTCCTGAGGTGTCATCGAATATCCTACTCCGCCGCCTCGGTATTCAGACCCAGCGCGGCCAGATCCTCGGGTTCCTGCATCATGGTGCTATCAGCCGAACCGATACCCGGCAGCTTGAAGCCCGCCACCGACGTCTGCATTTCTTTTACCATGTCCGATAAATCGCCGATAGCCGAAGAAGCATGCTCCGAGCTCTTGGAGGTTTTGGCCGTGATCTCCTGAATCACGTCCATGGACTCGGTGATTTGCACGCTGTCCTGCGCCTGGTCACGGGTGGCGTCCGAAATTTCAAGAATACGCTGCGCCAGGTTCATCGACACTTGCTCGATGCGGTCGAGCGCGCTACCCGCGTTTTCGGTTAACTTGGCGCCCTTGACCACGTTCGCGGTGCTCTGCTCCATCGAAACCGAAGCTTCGTTGGTATCTGCCTGGATGGTCTTGACCAGTGCCTCTATCTGTTTGGTCGCGTCACCGGTTCTTTCCGCAAGCCGCTGCACCTCGTCCGCGACTACTGCAAAACCACGGCCTGCCTCGCCCGCCATCGACGCCTGAATAGCGGCATTGAGGGCCAGAATATTGGTTTGATCGGAAATCTCCGTAATCAGGTTAACGATATCGCCGATTTCCTGGGATGATTCGCCCAGACGCTTGATTCGCTTGGAGGTTTCTTGGATCTGCTCGCGAATGATTTCCACGCCGTTGATGGTCTGACGCACCGTTTCGCCGCCCTTGTGCGCGATGCTGACCGATTTGCGCGCCACTTCGGCCGAATCGGAGGCGCGCTCCGAGACCTTTGACATCGACTTGGAGATTTCGGTTACAGCGCCGCTGGCTTCCGATATCTGGCGCGCCTGGGCGTCACTGGCCTCGGCGAGTTCGCCGGTCAGGTTCTGGGTTTTACGCACCGCGCTACGAACCTGATTCGCGGTGTTGTTAATGGTGCCGACGAGATCGCGCAGCGCGTCGATGGAGTAGTTAACCGAGTCGGCGATCGCCCCGGTAATATCTTCCGTTACCGTGGTATGGGTCGACAAATCGCCGTCCGCCAGGTTGGTCATCTCATCGAGCAGGTGCAGGATCGCGCGCTGGTTCTTTTCGTTCTGCTCCTGGGATTCCGCCAAACTTTTCTTCGATTCGTTCGAAATGATAAAGATCAGCCAAAACATTAACAGCAGCGCAACAAACCCGAGAACATAACCGATGAGGTTATTAACTTTTGCCTCGGCATCCTTGCGCCCGATTGCTTGGATCAGTTCGCCAGCCGCGGAAAGCATTGACGGACTGAGTTGATCGATATTTAAGGCGGCTTCGTGCACCTCGAAAATCTGCGCGGAATTATCGAGGATTTCACGCACGTTTTTGCGCACCACCGAGTAAAGATCGGCGAATTGCAGCAGGTTCCCGATCACGTCGGTGCCGGTAAACTTTGCAATTCCAAGCTCGGCATTACCTTCAAGCATGGCCAACAACTGCTTTTCGAGTTGAGCGGCATCGGTAGCGAAACGGTCCGCCGCTGCCATGACCAGTTCACCATCGGTCAGAATCTGGTTGAGACTGTGCTCGATACTGCGGATCAGAATTACCTGACTCGCAGCGACCGCAATATTTCTTCGTGGTGCCTTGGTGGCCACTAAATTGTCGACTACGCTGTCGGAGAGTGAAATCAATTGCGGCAGCGATTCATTGATTTGCGTAACAAAGCTACTGACCGTGGAAATCGAATTCTTGGCGGTGACAACCGTCGCGATTTCTTTGTCATAGTTTTTCCAGACTCCCTTCAGGTTCGAAAACTCGAACGAAAAATGCTGTGGCAAGGCGGGCAGGTTCCGTTCCTTGGCGCCCTTTTCGTATTTGTCCAGATTGACCTGAAACCGATTTTGATTGGAAGCCAGCTTTGCGAAGGCTTTGTCTTGACCGGAGGCGGCTTCCAATGCGTTAACCGCGATCTGTTGCGAAATGACCTGCAGCTCCGCGGCGATCGCCGTATAGAGTTTATTTTTGCGCGCCTCTCCGGATTCGATGACGAATAACACCACCATTGTCACCAATGCAATAACCAGCAATATGCCGACCAAGACGGCCTTCTTGTTGACGCCACCGCCCTGGGTTGCAGGGGAACTCGCGCCTGAAGCCTGGCCCGAAAAGCGATTCTTGATTTTGTCTAGTACTGCCATTGGCTCCTCAATGTATACTCGCTGTCATTTAAATCACCCTTAGGAACTGCTCGGCATTGGCCAGTCTTTCGACACTGAAAACATTCCAGCTTCGCACCTGATCGGCAAAGGCGCCGGCCAGATAATCCCCCACCGAACCCAGGCCCTCCTGATTCAGTTTTTGATGCTCATCGAGTTTAAAGCGTCTTAATCCGTAAACTTCATCCACCAGCAGACCGGCAACAATACCGAGTTTATTGATGATCAAAATCCGGCTTTCCTTGCGCATATTGGTCGATTTGTCGTACAGGAATCGATTCATATCCAGTACCGGCATCAGGTTGCCGCGAATATTTGCCAATCCCTTGACCCAGGGTGCGACACCCGGCACGCGGATGGTTTCGGGCGGCGGCAATATTTCACTGACGTCGTCCATTTTTGCGATCAACGAAATTTCATTAATCGCAAACCCGATTCCGATCCAGTCATCGACCACCGCCTTGGCCACCGGCAATCCGCTGGAGTTGCGGCGAAAGCGGGCATCCAGTTTGTTCAGTATTTCAAATGGAGAAGTAATGGGCATTGCTAATCAGTAACTCAGTCTTTCTGGTCGACGTTGGCACCGAGCACCCGGTTTATGCGCTGGATCAAATCGCGTTCGTCCGTGGGTTTTACAATATAGTCTTTAGCGCCCTGGCGCATACCCCAGATCTTGTCGGTCTCCTGATCCTTGGTGGTAATAATGATCACCGGTATCGACGCGGTCGCCGGATTCCGGCTCAAATCACGCGTCGCCTGGAAACCGTTTTTCCCCGGCATTACTACATCCATCAAGATGCAATCGGGTTTGATTTCAATCGCCTTTTCGATGCCCTCTTCGCCGTTCTTGGCAACCGAAACCTCGATATCGTTGTTCTTCAGCATGCTTTTGAAAACATGCACCTCGGTTGGCGAGTCATCAATTATTAATATATGCGTCATTCGGGAACCACCTCTGCTTCCGCTAACCGTAACCACCTAACCGACATGCGTGGTAATCGCATTGATCAGGTCTTCTTTTGAAAAGGGCTTGGTCAAATATTTTTCAGAGCCCACGATGCGCCCGCGCGCCCGGTCGAAAATACTGTCCTTGCTGGAAAGCATAATGACCGGCGTTGCCTTGAAAGTTTGATTATTCTTAATCAAGGCGCAGGTCTGGTAACCATCCAGCCGCGGCATCATGATGTCGACGAAAATAATATCCGGTTTGTGTTCGGTAATTTTAGCCAAAGCTTCGAAACCATCGATCGCAGTCACGACTTCACAACCAACTTTTTTTAACAAGGTTTCAGCGCTGCGCCGGATGGTCTTGCTGTCGTCAATTACCATTACTTTGACGTTCAGGTTGG
>Ga0126326_1000374_pt1 | contig 14103 bp, 10 predicted proteins | sample InaspJWI67metaG_FD_94485 | JGI IMG/M metagenome (GOLD analysis project Ga0126326, IMG submission 94485) | Marine gutless worms symbiont microbial communities from Oahu, Hawaii - Inanidrilus sp. 1 OAHU.JWI-67 metaG | ecosystem: Host-associated > Annelida > Digestive system > Unclassified | place... | reverse complement strand
TACTGCTGGGTACATGGCGTGATTCACTTCACGTCACCTGCGGGCTGACTGCCTGTACACCGGGATCAGCTCCGGGCCCAACGCTCGGTAACGAGTATGGGAAAACTTTACCTTTACCTTTAATCACACTTTAGCCACCAACTGACCATCAACATACTTAATGCCACACACTTAATTACACCAGCCGACAAATGATAGAAAATCACTGCTAGGGACGGTGGAATTATGCGCCAAAATTTTGCAAATTATGTGCGCACTGCTTCTGAAGATTATGCGACTAGTAACAGTAACAACACTGTATAATGCGAGAGAAAATATGCCACCGGTAGAAGAATGCCTCCACCTGGGCAGGCACGCATGCATGTACCATCTATTGGATGGGAAAAGGCATGAACAAATTGTTAAGTAAGTGATAACACACAGCCACTGCTGACCTGCCAAATGATTAGCTTGATACACTTGCTCATAACGGTCCTTTGATATTTCACTCATGTCATAGTCCTGCAATACACAGTACAAACACTACTTATTGTAGGTTAAACGAATTATTAACTAGAAGTCGATGGCAAGCTGTCAGGAATGCCTCCGTCAGGACACATGCACAGATGGACAGACAACCTGAACAAATAGAAAGACATCTTATAGCAGTCGATGCTCACCAAACAAAAAGCCCACATAGAGGTACTGTACACATGTTCTTGCCGACAGCATCTGTCACTGATATTAGTAACAGCAGAAACTAACAACAAACCATTGACCAGTGAGTCCATCAACGTAGCGATGCAGCAGACTCAGCAGTGCAAAACAAACTGTGAACACATGTATACTGAGTGTTCCTCAAGCATTACTCTGGGTTTGGACAAAGTCGACTGGCTGATTTCTCTTGCTGGCATCAGAAAAGTTCGGCCGCAAACAAGTTTTTACCGTGCGATGTTATGCTAACGGTGCTCTAGCTATCAACTGGCATCTGCGTCTGTCACAAGCCGGTATTGCATCGAATAGACTGGACACATCAAAATGGTTTTTGGCATGGAGGCTTCCTTGCACCTATCTTACACTGTGCTATAAGGAAATTCGGGTATCCCCAAAAAGGCTACTTCCCTCCAGAAATTTGTCTCATCTCAAAGTCTGGACTTGGAATATTTTGCTACAGCAAGTCGATCGTGTTGTCAACAAAACTGGTCGACAGTCGAGCTTATTAAAGCGTTGTGGCTGTTTACTACATATCCCTCAACCATAATGCTCTAACTACATCACTTCGATTTGTGATAACTTTGTTCTACAACGTGTACCTACAGTTGTGCAGCAGTTGACAAGATTTAGACTTTTCAACTCACACAGCGAGTTACACCGTCCATCTGTGATTGTAGAGCATCTGGTTAGTAATCATGAAACAACCAGTTAACCAAGTTCACCTAGAAAGGGCCACTAAACAAGTGTGTGCATGTGTATGCACTGAGATTCCCAGGTAGTGTAGACATCAGCTAGGTGAGGTTGGAAAATAAATAATCGTCTGTCAGCGTATTTTCTCAGCGCTATTTCTGCCATAAACTATAAAAGTCAGTTGATGTACGTCAAAGTCATGGTGTTCCAAGTCAGTGTTGTTTTTTGAGACACAGTGTACAAGAAATGAAAAGAGATAATTTAAACTAACAGAATAAAACAAACTAACTGCACAAAAACATGCACTGAAACAAATGCGGTGACACAACTCACCTCCAGAGAATTGCTGATGACAATGGCCATAATGATGCCATAGATAGCAACAGCTTCACAGAATATGATGCTCACGAGGTTCTTTGTACGGATTCGTGGTGCCTTGATGCCACCTCCAAGTATACTAGATCCCGTCGTCAGAATGCCCCTACAATGTAAACAATGTGCCCGATAACATGTTGTATATGTACTAGAAGCAGCTGAAGCACAGAAAATACAGTGATGGACCTGACTTCGGCTATAAGAGACAGAAGTAAAAGTTTCATCAGAGAGTTGTGCTTTATTTTCCACACACAATGTCGATAACCCACTTTAAACTGTGTTGTGACTAGAGGTGGAAAAGAAATGGCAGTAGTTCAGTTTATGTTACTAAATGCGATAGCTCTGTCTGTAGGTCCCTCATTTCTCACCGGATTCACTCATTAGCCACAATCACAATTACTAGTAGCCTAAGGAAGGACATACCGGCATGCTCTTGCTCAATGCCAAAATGGGTGCCCATACACAACTCACAGAAACTTAAATTACAGCACAAGCCATAAAAAATTATAAAACAATAAAGATATCAGAAAACGTACCAAGCAGCGCCCACAACTGACAGAGAAATGGCGAATCCAATCCCGAGACTGCCCCACATAAAGGGCGAAGTACTCTCAAGCATCCTGCCAAGTTACAACATATCTTACAAACTGAATCATGCAGCACAACCACTGGTTATAATTGAAATTGCAGTTAATAAACCATAAAAAAAGCCACAATATTATATTATAAACTACTATAAATTAATAAATTGAAAAGAGAGTCAGTCAGCAAACAAATCACAATGGCAAAATTTCACAAACACAGATAAAATTATTTGCAGAAACAGTGATGTACTCAAAGATCTTCTGCTGACAAACACTGATTACATTAATACACAATGCCTCTTCTTAAGATTTTCTGTTTTACCATAGCATAGCTCAGTGTGACTGTTGCAAAATGCTGATAGCAATATATGATCAACTTCATTGATAGCACTTGACTGTCACTGTCCTGGAAGGGGAAAGCTTTACAGACTACTACTGTCAGCCAATATATAACCTACAATTAACCTAGCTTCTTGAATATACTCAGATTCCTAAATAGATAATGTGCAAAGTACTATCTTACACATACTGGTTGATTACTTACTCAACAAATACTAGCATGCTAGCTAAAGCTGCACTTAATATTCCGCAAAGAAACAATCATACCATCCAATGTCATAGCGATATCCTTGAGAAGACAGCGTAAAGTAAAATCCTACAAAGATGCACACAGCATAAACAGACCTGTCAAATAGTCTCTTTTCTACAGGAAAATGGCGTGGGTGGGGGCTCTGCCCTCTCCCCAGACCCCACCTGCCCCCTCACCAGTATAATGAAATTTAAAAACGCATGCATTTTGCCTGAATCAGACACTTCATCCTTACAAAAATGCCGAACATATGTAAACAAAACGACCTTCGTCCGACAGTGAGGTCATTCGTTACGTAATAACCATCACCTGGCCTCTGTATTTCCTGTTGGTACTAATTTCGTTCAGGTGTCCCACGAACGTTCTTTTCGCTCCCTGAAACTTTCCGTCCCGGGAGCGAGAGTTCTACGGAGCAAAAAGGCCATAATTCCATCTGGTCCCGGGCGGAAATCAGCCCGACGAGTACGAGACGGTTGCCAGACCCACCCACCACAGTACCTGTAGCTAATACTACGGACATTAACCCACAGAGTGTCTATTTTCACACTTCACATAACTCTGCCATATTACGTGTATACCTGTAATAATCAAAGCTGCTAAAGCAGTTGAAAACGTAACATAAATCGGAACCGTCAGCGACTGCGTCATTTTCACATTATAATTCAACCAACCACGCCTCCATAGATAACCAATGTTGGCCATAGAGTCGTGCACAGTACTTGTTGTTGTTGTCTAATGTTTCTTTCGTTTTAGTAGTTAAATGCTGGTGCAAAGGGTAAAGTTGTTCGTTGAAGTTGACGCAACGTTGACAGTTTATTCTGATTGTGATGTTTATTTGGATACACAAAAGTGTTTTGTTAAACGACAGTGGAAGGAATTGAAGGTTTATTAAAGACGTACTAGACCAGTAGACGTAGACATAGAAGTAATGAAAATTTACGAGCACAGGCCAATGTGTACAGACACTTCAGGATCAAGACATTTGGGAGTGTGTTCAGGCTCTTGTTCTTTTGTGATTAAGCATTCTGTGTGTGCATAAGTGGATGAATTATTTCAAGAAGTTTGTTTTATTTCTTGCATTATTAGGCCACACGCATCTCATACTGCAGCCTATTGCTACACATCGCACGTTCTGTGGTCTGTCACGTCTGTGTATCTGTCTGTCTGTTTGTTGAGTTTATTGGTGAGCGCTGCAGTAACGGCTGAACTGATCGAGATGTCGTTTGGCAGTCAGAAGGCATATCTTTGATTGGGGTGCACGTTGGCGCCACCTGGTGAATATGATTAAGAAATCCGTGCGCGGCGGCGATGCAGCCTCATATAGAATTACTTTGACCACTTGTTACTACTCTTGTGTTGTTATGTACAGGGCTTGTATGTGTTTTAGCTTGATTTGTGTTGATGGCGTCAGTTTACTGATGTGCCAGAATTTGTATCAGTTCGCATGGACAAAGACTGGCATACTGCTGACAGAAGGCATCGCAGCTGTCGATCATCACCATCAAGAATGGATAGCAGATCTGGTTCTCATAATAGTCATGAAATTGTTGGGGAGAGAGAGAAACGGGACAGTGACAGCCGGAGAACAGCACATTTAGAAGATCGTGAGTCATGCTGCAGTCCTCAGAATAAGAAAAACTCCATTGGCGATACTGAAAGAAATCCACGATCTGAACGACATCGATCTGCTCTGTCAGACTACAGACGTGATGAACGTTTACGTGGGAATCGGCGGTCGCGTTCGCGTTCTCCGGGTTATCAGAAAGTCTTTCGCCGAAGTGACAATTACAGGCCACGAGAAAAAAGAAGCGACTCACTTGTAAGGAGACATTCAGATAATTTCAGTTCTCGAAGTAATGTATCAGATGAGAAGTCTCCACATAGAGATAGGTCTGGGTTGTCTACTTATGCACGAAGTATGCAACCATCAAGGCGAGATTGCTATGTTGTCACTGACACTAGACGTTCTGGTGATAGGCCAGAAAGTCGAAGATTTCAAGAGATGGCTCATTCGAATGATGATAAAGCACATTGTTCAAAATATGTGAGCACCGATATACAGAATTCCAGTGAAGTGAAAGATTCTGGAACAAGGACATCATATCGACACTCTGCCATCGACAGTTTATCTGCTCGGAGAGGATATACAAATTCTAACAGAGGGAGTCGTGCTGAATCGTACGAAGATATTCGACACTGTCGTCATCTCTCTTCTGGATGCAGTGACTGTAAAGATAATTATCAAGGCTTATCAGCTGTTTCTGACTGTAGATTTTATGACCACAGACAGCGAAGGGGTACTGGTTATGCTGACCGTGATTGCCATTATAACGACAGGAACAGTCATCGTAATGGGGCTTCTCCATTGCAGTCCTCTAGAAATGAGTTCAATAACACACCATACAGAGACAGAAATGATGAAGATGACAAGAAACTTGTTATCGATAGAAGATCTTCACCACGTGATAGATTTGGCTCAACAGAAGACACCACTGCTTCTGTCAAAGAACATCGGACTAACTCATATGACCGCCAGTCTTCCAGCACAGGCCGCGGTTACAGATCAGAGAGTAGAAGTACCGACAGAGCTAACAGTTCTTCATCGCTCAAAGAGTCGAGTTCGTATAAACGGAGCAAACAATTCCAGCATGAGCCAGAGCACTCTAGTGTCGGCATGGAAAAGTCCTTTGCTGTTAGTGAGCCGAGTGCACCTGACAGTCATGTTTCATCCCATTGCAAGGATGCATCAAGTACTTGTCAGTCGAGTCAGGTCAGCTATTTCTCAGAGACAGGTCAGTCAGTTATGATACCTGCAACCAGTACTTGTAGAAATCCCAGCATCACTGACCCGCTGGCCAACAGTTGTTTGCAGACTAGTCGCAAAACCGATGTAGTTATGTACGGTTCCGAGTACCGTGCTGCGACAACGTGGCCTGAAGCTCGTGGACGCATATCATCGGGCTCAGACGCACAGCCGATGATCCATTCTGGTCAGCATCTGGTAGGTCCTGCTGCTGGCAGTCATTTGGTAAGACCTCGCTGGCCTGGCTCGGTGCCGTATGCTGCAACCGCCAGCACAAGACTTCATGACTTAGTGCCAACAGCCGCCGTCACTCAGCTGCCATTGCTGTCGACTGGGACTTCTGCCGTTCGAGCGAATACAGACCCCGGCAAACTCCTCGTGCCCGGAGTTTCGCTCAGTTCAAACGTTACTCAGTGTGCGGCATACAATCCGCCTAGTGCTGGTGCAGGCAGCATTATCCAGTATACCGTCGACGACGTGTACGGAGATTCGCCACTGCTCGATGAACCCATGTATTCGCCCATTGCTGCTCATAACTCTTCGTTCAGCCTCGTCGGTAGCAGCAGCATCAGTTCAATGGATTATAATTATCTGCCGCGGCCAGAGCTGATGCGGCCTGTGGACAGCCTGGAGCTTCAGAAGATGCTCGATGTTGTCACGGTAGCCAAGACATCGCTGGAGCAGACTCTGCCTCCTGCCGGCCAGCAGCCAGACCCCAGCAGTCTAAAGAAGCAGAAGGTAATGTTTGAGCATGGTATAGGCACGTTAGTTTTATGCGATTGCCACATATTTCGCTTATTGCCGCATTTTTTTGCATATTTCAGCATATTTAAGCAACTCTGTACCATATTTCCGCAAATTTCTGCCGCTTGTTTGGTGTATATGCGGTCCACATATTTTTTTAAATGCCGTATAAAACTGACATGCCTAATGATAACAGTGTTAGCAATATCTTATTAGGTAAGGTAAGGTAAGATAAATGGAGTAGGCTATAGTTCGCAACACACCTCACCACTACGGGAACTCGCGTGCCATATGGAATCACACAGTGTTACCTGCCATTCGACAGAGGTGACATTCCCACCCTTACCCCAGCTGAAGCTGGTACTCGATTAAGCAACCATGGAGGTATGCAAGGTTGAGTTGACCTAGTTAGCTGGTTATGTACCGAGATGATATAGCCACCCGAAGATGGTCACCCATCCAGTTATTAACCAGACCCGACATGGGTTAACTTTGTTCATGCGACAAATGCCACTAACCACTATGCTATGCCATATTAAACATATAACAGAAGCTTGTTAATAGTACATGTGCAATGGTATCAGAAAGTTGTGTAAGTTACAGCGTTCTTAAATTTTAATAACATTTTCCAACTGTTTGGGCATAAAGAAGACTGGTGATATGCCTGCTTATTGCTTTGATAGTGTATTTAATCTGCATTGCTGTGCATTATAACTAGCATAAGATGCTGCCTGTTGTTACCATTGTAGCATGTTCTGTCTGTCTGTCTGTTGGTCACAAGCACGAGCTGTGCTGAAATAACCGATTGAGATGCTGTTTGGGATTTGTACTCATGGATCCCAACCATGAACTATGTATTAAGGTGGGGCCTGGATCCCCCAGTGGGAAGGTACACTTTTGGGGGTCATACTGGTGCATACCCCAACTTGCCTGCAGTCGATATTTTCAGCCTCGTTCACTAGTGGGCATCAGCAATGCAGCCTTTGTAGCAACTTGTTATCATTGTGTGGTGTTTGCATTGGCAGCTTGCGAATATGGATCAAGTCGCTGAAGAAGTCAAGTCGGCTCTGAAACGGTTTTTCCTCAGCAACGAAATCGACAAAGAAGAATACAAAGACATCATGCGGAGAGCTGTGCCAAAGGTTAGTATAGACTACTGTACCTGGGTTATTACTGCGTTTTTCTTGATTTCAGGTAACACATCCTGCGTTGGAGTAGTTTAGTAAAACTGTGCTGGTTAAAAATGATTCAAGCTGACAGAGTGAAGAAGATTTAAAACGAGGCAGTCGACGTTGTGTTATGCTGCACGATAGCTGCATTTTCAGTGGTATAATAACTTGTCGATGGCGATGTAGATCGCGTCGAGCAAGGCGGGCATCGACACCAAGAGAATTCGTGAGTTTGTCGCGAGCTACGTTGCCAAGGTAAAGGCAGCACAGAAGCGGGCGCTGGCAGCACGGCAGCACGTGATACATGATCAGTCCGATGTCGTTCCGGCATCCGTAGACACTTGACACTCCATCTGCAGATACAACTGAACTGCATCGTTGTTTTAACTTTCCTCGTACGTCATTGTGTGTGTGCCAAACTGTTTCTTCACCAGCCAGGGTCTCTGTGCTGCGCGTAGTGACTCTTTTGAAGGTATAGGCATTATAGAAATAAGTTTATCTATCTATCAAGTGGGGCCTGGCGTCCTCTGACACGTGTGGATATGGGATGGTCCAGACAATGGCACACCTTGCAGACAAGTGTTCAGTAAGCAGACCTCATGATGGCGGCCTCCAAAGGCTGCACTCTGCCGATGATGTTGCAGTTAACTGGCTGTAAGGAATGGCAGTGAAAGCACTCGTGGAATAAATAACTGTTTTAATGACTCTCGGTGTAGTGACAGATGTAGTTCCCAGCGTTTGATGAATCATGATGATATTCAGTCACTAATTCTCCAGCATAAATGTGTAATTGTCATGTAAGGGAAAATAAGAAGTTTTAAACTATACTGAAATGTTGGTTGAGTTATTACAAAATGGGAACTTGCTGTTTTGCCTACTTTCCTGACTTACCGCTGTCTGTATTTAATGAAATGTAATAATTCCAACCTATCATCATGGGCCAGTGTGCCAGTTTCAGTCTTGCTAATGCCATAATGGGGAATTGTACTGTGATGAAATGCCACATGGTGACAGGTTCTTGTTCAGCGGCAAGAAAATACTCAGACAGCGAGTTCATTGTTTTTAACCAACAAAAGCCGCAGCAGTTGCTACTTCAGCACATATATTGTGAAGTACTATTCATTGGTATGCAGCTGCCGTTGATGCCAGCGTTGGTGTCCTTAGAGCACACTGATAGCTACAGTCGTTGTAACCAAATTCATCCTTTCACTGCAGCTTGTCAGCATGCTTGTTGCAGACCAGTGAATGTACATACACATTGTGTTTAGCGTACTATGTGACTGCTACTTTTATAGTGCAGTTGCAGTCGTGAAAATTCAATTGCACATTGCAGGTATTAGATTATTAGTGTAGCTTGTTCGGTGATTGCCTTCAGTGCTTTGAAGCTGTTGGTTGGGTGTCAGGAAGAGCATTGGCCCATAAAAATCGAGTGATGAGGTGTGGCTGTCTGTCTGGAGCGAGGTGCAGATTGTTTGCATATGGTCAGCTGATGCCACTATCTAGACATGTCAGTTTTATGCGAATATGCAGTTTTGCCGCATATTTAGCTTATTGCCGCATTTTTTTGCATATTTCAGCAAAGTGCGCATATCGCATATTTTTCCGCATAAATTGGCATGCATTTTCGACGGCAATTTTTATATTATTTGTGTTTCTGTTACCTGTCTGGAGCGAGATGCAGACTTGCATATGGCCCAGCTGATGCCAGTGCCACTCACTGTCTCTTGTTTCAGTAAAATCCAGATTGGTTTTACCTTTCTGATACCAGCTTACCCTGGTTGCACTATAAAACTGACATGCCTAACTACCATCCATAAACCCGTCATCTCTTGCCTTATTAAAATCGAGAATGGTTTTACCTTTCTGGTACTGGCTTAACCAGGTTGTCCTGGACAAAGAGGTTTTAAAACATGTTTTAATGCCTCCTGGCCATCCTGTGGGCATTATGTTTTAGAGCTGTCTGTCTCTGTGTCTGTTTGGTGTACATAATGTGCATGTGGACATGCCTGGATGGAAGCATTCATTGACCGACTTGCTGTCAACGTACAGTTTTGTTACTTGGCAGTTTTTTTGCTAGTATTCGTAGCATTTAACTTGACGGGGGTAATTAATGTTGCCTTTTTATCTACCACTGCAGCTGTACTGTGGCTCCAGAGGATCATTTTTGTTAATATTTTGGGGGCTAATCTGATCCATAGTGTTCTTCTGTTTATAATTGAAACTGCATCGCTTTGATATTTTTCCAATATTTTTGGTCCATAACATTTCCTGCTGTGGGAACTATTTCTTATCTGTAAGTTATAGCAGTGTAGCTACTTAGTTACTTAATTACTCTGAGGCAGCCTAATGACCTACCATGTTTGTAGTTTGGAACCTCCAGTCATAGTAACTTTGTTATTTTTTGTAATGTTGATATTTTATCAGTGCCAGATGTTTCATTTGCATCAAACACCATTTTTTCATTGACAGACTAGGTGTTTGTTTGATAAAAAAATATCACTAAGCAGTCTCAAAGTTACCCAGTGCTGAGTGGGTGGTAAACCGTTCTGTATTAAATCCTAAGATATCTTTCTAGCCACACTGAACACTTAGAATACAGGAGAAATATTGTGTAGGTTGATGGAATATCCATTCAGTCTGTTCAGTAGCAGACAATGTTAATGACTGCTTGTTGCTGTTTTTGTATATTGATTTTTTTGTTGTGATTGCATTTTTCTGTGATTATAATCTGAGGTCACGGCTGTTCTTGGTCAATATTAGTCTGGTAATTGTGATAATTTGGTGTATTTTTTTCTTGCTGATCCTGTTGTGTGCACATATGTCAGCATAAATTTTATAAATTATATTTACTTGCTTACATACATAGTCATCATGTGAAATCAGTGCAGCAATGAAACGTGTTATCTCCACTTGCGAGTGTACAGAATTGCAGCGTTATATGTCGCTGCTGCTAATTGTGAAATTATGTTCAGCAGTCTATGAGCTGCTGTGAACAAGATGGTAACTAAGTCAATGCACTTTAGCACGTGCTGCAAAAATGGCGTATGCCCTCTGGAGCAGCAGATAGCATGTGTTGTCAGAATGGAGCTAGTCTCTGATGTACTTGATGGGATGATTTGTTTGACTGCTACCTGTCATTTGGGTGACTCGGATAGTATTTGCATAGATTTTTCTGAACTGTATTATGGCTGGGGCTGTACCAGATATTTGCTTTGGCTCCAAATAGTGGGTTGAATAGTCTGTAATGTATTCATCCGACTAGTTGGAACAACTCCTTGCATTCAGCTGATTGAGCTGATATTTGGTACAGCCCTTATTATGGCTGCTGTTTTAGTTGACTAGCGTTAACAGACACACATAGTAAGTTAGTAAATAAGCGATTTATATAGCACCGAGGTCCAAAAAGAATCATTGTGCAAGGAGGACAGGGCAGACGGGGAATGCATACCTTTGCTGGTTTCTCATGCTGGAATTGTCTGCTCCATTTATACGAAATAGACTCTTTTAGCAATGAAGAAATGCTGTTCGCAGTATCACACCAGCAAAATATACCAGTCGCTGATACAAAGAACAGATCGTTTCTGGCCTGCTGATGCAGACGATTGTAAGTAAGTGTAAGTGTTTTTCTATGGCGCCGCATATCAGAAGTCACAGAGCGCCGTGTTCGTGCTTCCCGAATCAGGTGTCCCTTCAGCTGTACGAATTTGTTGTCCATAGATTACGATATGGTCGCTGTGCCGCGTGGCCGTGCACGGCACACGATGCGGACTGTTGCTACACATGTAGCGTGGTCTGTCTGTTCGTGAGCGTGAGCCCTGCAGAACCGGCTGAAGGAATGAGTTGCCGCTTGGGGTGTGGACTCGTGGCGCCAAAGGAACCGTATTAGACGGAAGTGCATATTGGCGCCACATGCGCGGCAGCGATGCCGCCTTGTGTCCGATTACTTTGACCACTTGTTGTTGTTGTTGTCGTGCAGTTTTTCTGCCGGGTCATTTGACCTGCTCAGAATTATGACTGTCAGCTATGAAGTCAGTTATGTTTTTGTTTAACTAATTATGGTGGTTTGTACATAGTTGTTAAGGTTGCGACATGCGTCCTGGAAGTTCTATCTTTGCCGTCTCTGACCGTTTAACAGCGATTGACTGTTGTACAGCGAATGGAATGACTGAAAAGAATGCACCATGCGGTTGTCTTTTGTTTCTCCTCATGTTACAATAGTAACTCAACAGGTTGGCTTTAAAATTACCATTTGTCCAAATATGAGTTAGAGATGAGTTGTCACTTGTCAGTTATAGGTGCAAAAATGTTTACATAAAGAAATCATGCCACAAGAAACTTGGGGGGGGGATTTAAAACTTTGTGAATGTTGCATAAAGACGTTACGTTGTTTCCTGTTGTTTCCGCCTCCGTTTTAAATGCCTAATTACAAAATAACGAGTTGTGCATACATGTATTTAAAAAGAATACAGAAAAAAATTAAGTGGAAAAAGAAAACAATATCGTTGTTGTTGTTTTGAAAGTGCTTCGCGGTGGAATCTTCATTGCCCACTTGCAACTTTAACTACTTTTTAAAGATAAAAAAAACGGTCAGAAATTGTAAAAACGCAAAACTTTCCGCAAATAAAAACGCGAACAGGTGTTTTTCGTCTGTCATTTTTGTCAGTCACTCAGTACAAACTGTGACACGGTGACAACCCCAAAACTGTTCAGCACCATGTATCACAAAAGAGAGGCACATTGTCTTTCTGACCAGTGACCATATAGGCCTAATTTGTTCCAAAGTGACGGCGTAAAAATCGCGAGAAAAATCGTGAAAGAAATGTGAAGGCCGCGGTCTCGCCTTGACCTCTTCATATACACTGTCTGTCCCCGTTCCCGCAAAATGACGGTGTACCAAACATCGGCTGAATGCGAAGAGTTGCTCTAACGAGTCGGATGAATACATTACAAACGGATTTTTTAACCCACTATTTGGGGCCAAACGCTGCAACGCTAGTAAAAAGCTATCAAACGGTAAATTATTTTTCAACCTCAGCTAACTATAGGCCTACATGGGAGATTTCCATGCTGCCTTGATGTGCAGTCTCTGTAGCAGATGTACCGAGGCCGTGACAGAACGAGCGAGTCCGGGCGAGTAGTAATAATAATTGACGCCGATGCATCATTGATGAGAGCTGGCCGCAAGTCTGCCAACTGTGGCGCGCTGGGCCACGGCGCGTCGGCTAAAAGCCGTTCAGACGATTGCGGAATTCAGCGTACGTGTGTGCGGTTTAAATACGCCGTTGTGACTAACAGTTAGACGAATGCAGTACAACGTAGTCGTAATTCGTGTGTATAATACAGCCCAGTGACTGTGCAACGTTAGTTAAGTGGCCGAGAAGAGGACATTAAACGGCGAATTTTGGCGTGGACGAGGAGCCGATCCAAAGGCTTGTTCACAGCACACGAACCATACTGAACTGACCCGAACAAGTCGACCCAATTACACGACGAGTGCATTGTGTGCGCGCGTTAGCGTCACGGCTGTAATTCGTATTGACTGGCTGCGGAGAAACTAGGACAGTTAGTGCTCGGTTAGTTCTCAACACGTGCTGGAGTTCAGTGGTTCATGAACGAGCCTTGAGATAGTGAATTGAGCGCCTCGCTAGAATCACTTAGGTCTAATCTACGAGACACGACACAACAATGGGCAGCCAGGAGGCGACTGCAGGAAGCGACCAGTCTCATCCGGCTGCGGCTGTGAACCTCCTCACGACGACCGAGCAGGCGACATCGCCGGTGCTGAAGTTCGACATATCACTGCAGCCTTCTCAGCGCGAAGACACTCACGCCAGTGACGGTGGCGGCATTCAGTGCTACCAGCCTGGAGATCGACTGCGTGCTGACATAGTCCTGGTAGTACTCAGCATCATATTATTCGTTTATACATGCTAGGCAACTCAGAACAAAATGCATGATGCACTCTAAAGTAGCCTATAGGGGATAGGTAAGCGCTAATCACTACAAGTATCAGCTGTCGCTAATAAACCCGCGCGCCGGAACTGTGCTGTAGACACAGCCTTGCGGTAACTGTGATAAGCTATAGGCCTCAGGTCCAGCGTCGGAGCTTCGAGGTATTGTCAACTTAGTTGACCGACGACGGTCCAGATTATCACGCTGTGAGTGTTCACCCTTCTCGAGCTAAGTTGACAACACGTTTCGACGATCGATATGCCGTAGCGAAATTTTCAAAAGTCCGGAGTTTAGACTAAAATTCCAGATCGTAGATACGTGGATTTCCGTATAACACAGTGTAGGATAGATGGAACGAAGCCTGCTTGCCAAAACCAGCTCGATCCGTCCATCCATTTCGATAGAACACCAACTTGTCACAGACACAGACTTGTGACAGACACAGACAGACATCGGGCCACAGCTAGTACCCGCGCTAGCATAGCGTCGCGCGGGTAAAAATGC
>Ga0126326_1000372_pt1 | contig 14168 bp, 8 predicted proteins | sample InaspJWI67metaG_FD_94485 | JGI IMG/M metagenome (GOLD analysis project Ga0126326, IMG submission 94485) | Marine gutless worms symbiont microbial communities from Oahu, Hawaii - Inanidrilus sp. 1 OAHU.JWI-67 metaG | ecosystem: Host-associated > Annelida > Digestive system > Unclassified | place... | reverse complement strand
TAGGAAGAAGGTTTTGTCTGCATCTGCACTGGGCAATCATGATCAACATTCTTCTTGCAGTAATTCGTCAGTGAGCTTTGCACCAAGAACATATTCCAGTAAGCACATTTTGAAACAAGATTTCTCAAAGCCAAATTTTGGTGTAATGATGTTGAAAGAAGTTGTGCAAAAATGTATGCTGATAATTTTTGTCATTCTCTTTTTAGTTTCTGGATTTACATGTGCAGTAAGGTTGTGGTAAAGTTTGTTCTTTGATTCTATTGTTCACAAGCTGAAGTGTCAGGAGGTGGATTTTACTTTTTTTGCTAAGCCTTCATCATCATCATTTTCTTTTGCTCAGAACCATACATTCACAGCAATCACAAACAGTGACGATTCACACTGAGCTGGACAGTAAGGCCACAGAGCACCGACAACTGCCCATGCGCTAAGAACAAAAGATAAAATCAAGACATATATGCGTGACAGGCCTACTAAAATTCATTGATACATATTAGCCAATTTATGCTTCATTTTGTAAGTTTTTTTGATCTTACGATACTTTTCATTTCCTTACTTAGCTGGGTCCACTAGAATACTGTTAATATTGACACTAATTCCCTTGACAGTGATGTTGAGCCTTGTCAGATATTTGTTAATTAACTGTTTCCAGGAAGCAGTAGAAGCCTCAACTCGTCCTCTGCTGGATCTGATTCGGGTTTAGCGAAGAAGCCGTCGCGACACGTTTCAATTCAAATTCCAGTTTTAGATGAAGTGGTTTGTCCGAAGGACTCAATTAGAAGTAAAAATTCCACTGCCACGTTGAGTCACAGTCATTCTACCAACGCAGTTTTCAATACTTCATCTGGAGCAAGTTCACAACGTCAGTCGCCAACGGCAGCAGGTGGACGATGGGTCACAATGCCTGGCAAAAGCACTAGTTTTCAGCCAAAAAATTCTAAACTTAATTTCAGCAGCACATCGCGTGTAGAAAAAGGACACCAAAAGCCTGTGATGGTTTATAACAACAGTTCATCAGATCAATCAAATGCTTCAGCTGTAGACTTGGCTGATGACACCGTTTTGTCAAAGGTTTCAAGAAAGAATAGCACTACCAGTTTTTCCGGTTCAGACATAAACAGAACTCTGGCGTCGGAGGTTAAGAGCGGCAAAATGAGCAAAGATTTGGCGCAGTTGGTGATTAATTTGTCAAAGAACGGATCGCAAATGTTTCCACTGCCTATAGTGAAAGCCAGTGAACTGCGAAGTTGGATATTAGCAGCAGATTCGGGTTGCTTGAAGCTGCCGCTTAGTGTCCAAAACCATCTGATATATGCCATTCGAGTTAATGACAATGAATGTTCTGCAGCCCAAAACAGCAGAAATCTGAAGGTAAGTAGTACTGGTACTAAGAGAAACGTTAAAGCAACTTCGCAGATTTGTGATCTTTCCGATAACGATGGATTCTCTTCTAATGTGTCAGTTGGTAAGAAAAAAGTGAGGTCAAAATTAACGCATGCCAAAGGGCAACAGTCTCAAAGACTTGTCTGTTGCAATGCTTTAGGGAGGGCTTTGGGAAAGTCAGGCCGAAATAAGTTAAAGTGTCATCCAACTTCTATCCGTCACAGGTCTTTTCTGACAAACAAAACTAGACAGCAGGAATTGACTAATAGTGGTGATGACATTCACCAATGTGCAGCTAGGAAGAGATCAGGGTCGCTGGTCACCAGTCGCAGCTATGTCACGGGGTCGGTTGTCAGTAATGAAGACGATAGTGTCCTACACACGGGTATGCAGCGTCAGGTTTCGCGTCGTAAGTCTGCAGAAAAGACTGCACCAAAGCATCTACTAAGAAGAACCAGTGGTGTTCAGAAAAGATCTTTGAATTCGTCCACAAACCATAATCAGACATCCGACTCTAGAATTGTACATGACAAGAAATCTTTGGCAAAAAAATCCTCAGTATCTAGCGTTAGTGCATCATCCTCGCGGTCGTTTGATGAAGAAGCACAGAATGTTATCAGTAAGATTAATCACACTTTGCATATTCGTCGTAAACTGCGAAACTCGGATTCACTGAATACAAACAAGGCGCCAGCTTTGCAGTACACAACTTCAAAATGCCAGAGAATGTCGGACAACGGAAAACATTTTCCTGCTAGCACTGGCTTGAAGGAGTGCAAACTGCAGCATTCGCCTTCGTCGTCAACGACTGAAGACAGTGCTGCGACAAGCAGTGGCATGTCACAGATGCTTGGCGGCCAAAATTTTAAAACCAAGACACACTTGCAAAAACTAGTGCAGCAACAGGCCAGGTCTGATCGGAGGTGTTCAATTACAGGACGTAGCTCAAAAAGTTCGCTAGTGTCACAAGAGTGTCCCACAAATCGTAAAGTGGCATCAAATAAAGCAACATTTTGCAAGTCTTCGTCTGACAGAAGTGCAAGAACGCAGGATTCTACAACTTCTGGCTTGCCTTGGGTAGTTGATAGCTGTACTTCTTCCTTCGCAGCACATCGGTCTTTAGGCCTCATTTCCAGCAAGACGCAAGAGGATCTAACTTTTGGCAAAATACTCGAAGATCCAGACAGCATTAGGCCTACGTCTGTTGGCAATAAACCAGATGACAAATCAAACCATGCAGTAATGAAATCAAACGATGCGGGTAATGAAAAAGTAGGAACCAGCATTAAAGAGAGCAAACAAAACAATAAGGTACCTATACCTTGGGCAGTACGTGATTCAAAACTTTGCAGCCGCTGGTCTGATATTGGAAATTGGAATGGTAAAATCTATACTGTTAAACCCGCCACAAGTAGCTCCAAGATGCAAACAGCTAAGTCAGATAATGTTAAGCAACGCAGGAAAAGTGCCGATTCTGATTTCATAAAAAAGGCTGCTAACGAACAGTTTCACCAGCAGGCCAGTGACAAATCTTCTACGGAGACTGTTGTTTCGTTTGTGACTAGTAAGTCTTCACTTAACAGTGATGCTGATATAACAACAAGTTCATTTTCATTGGCAGGTAATCATAATCCACAGTTTAATGTACATGCAACAGAAGACCCTTCAGATTCGAAGAAAGTTTTATTAAAACGTCATGTGAAGAAGCCATGGTCTGTAGCAAACGCCAGTACAAGCGGTGAGAAAGAAGCTCCAAAGAAACGAACCGGTAAAATTCCAATATCGGTTTCCAGTTGGCGAGGTCGCCAGAAAACAAGCTCACGAGCAACGTCAGAAACACAATCCTTGCAGTCGGTCGTCAGCGATACTGCTGTGTCTCCTTCGGCTCATGAAAATTCCATCATGGCGGACAAGAGGTCCCGTAAACCAGACAACAAGCATCTACGGATGTCTCGACTTAGCGACACGGAATCGGCCGTTTCCAATTCGACGTATGTCGCCGAAGACTCGTGGCATTTCGGCGTGCCTCCACAGGCGTGGATGGGACCGTGGTCGCTAAGGGCGGCCAACGGAAGCCGGTCTTCGCTGGACACGACAAGCGAAGACGAAGAAGACCGGCACTCTGCTGATACTGGTACGGTCCGAGGCGACGATGTGTGCAGCAGCTGCCGCCTGACGACAGTGGCGTCGTTCGATAAGGCCGTCAGCACGGACAGTGAGCCTGGTCTTAGCACCACCATGCTGCAGACAGAAGCCACCGAAATAGACGGCCAGGAATCAGATTCTCGACTGGAGCAGTTTGTTGATGCCGACACATGTATCGCGAGTCAACGGTTTGAACACTCTGTTGTCACTGCTGACACTATGTCTAGTATGGAAGACATCCAGTTGGAAACATTTCCGTCGGGTTTGTTCTCTGTATCATCCATGGATATGACCGACGAGCTAAAAAACATAACGGAAGATGAATGCACGGCGTCTGTCAGTCCGTGTACACAGTGTGTAGTAAACACCGGCTTAACGTCGGCCGAAAACGAAGTTAAAACTATTGCCAGTGTAAACCAGAATGCAGACGAACAGGAGCTAGGTTGTGAAGATTCTGCAGCTGCGCCTGGGAGCTGTCTTAACGACAATGTTAACAACTTGGCACAGTCGTCTAGCAGCGGCAGTCCGTTATCATCAGACTTGCAGCAGTCTGAGTCCAGTGAACGTTCAGATATTATAGAAGTGTTTAGCAGCAGGAGTTTGGCTGGAAAAGATCACAGTAGCAACAGTAGCAGCAATTTATCGCTAACTCGGTCCGGCGTGGCCGAGAGATCTCAGTTGCGGCACAGTTCTTTACCAGCATGTGCGGGTTCGCCTGACGGCACGTCCTTACCAGCTGTCCCAGACGATGGAAATGAAAAGCTTGGGCAAAGCGACGTGCAGCGAAATGCAAACAATTGCGACAGCATGTTAATGCAATCGCTTGGCAGTGACTCGAGTTCAAGGTCTGACGTTCAAAATACCGCCGATGGGTCAGTTGTAAGGTCTGGTGATGTCAGGGGAAGAATGGCGAATGTAAGCAGCAGGCAGTGGACGTCAGAATTCAAACATAATCTGGGAACATTTGCAATAAAAACTACACTGGTCCCTATTCACTGTAGTCCAGTGAAGCATGAGCTTGATAGTCAAAAGAATCTGGTAATGGCTGGAAAAAATATACAGACATTGAAGTCTTCTCAAAGCGATACAAATTATGTCTCGTCAAAAAGTGCAGCAAGCAGTTTCCCCAAATTACTGAGTAAAGAGACAAAATATAAGCCTACTCAGAAACCACCAGGGAACCGAACTGATAACGACACGTGCCAGGTAGATAGTAGTACGTCAAGTATTGAGTATCTAGTCAGCAATTCCTACGACAAATTCCAGAAACAATCGGCTGAGAAAGTTGACCAACTGGTTCTGAGATCCTGTGACAGTAATACTAAACACAGCGACGTTTTGTCTACTATAAGCTGCCAGTCATTGAACGAACCGATCAGAAACGTGAACATATGTTCAGACAGCGAAGAACGGAAGTCTTCGTCAGCAGTAGAATTACCGGACGGCGGCGGCAAAGTCAACATGTCAACCAGTTCGTCACGCGTCAGTGAATCAGACACTTCAGCAGCGGTGTCGCTAACGGACGATAGCACGAATCTGAATGAGTCGACCAGCTCGGACAAAACCCTGCCTGATATTGATCTCGGAACTCACGCCACCTGTGATCCGCCGTCCTCGTCAGATGATACTTGTACACAATCACTGTCTGCTGCGTCAGTCACTGGCATCGACTGTGACAGTCCAGAGCGCGCTTCCACAAGTTCCGGCAGAAATGAAGAGAGATCTGATTCTGCTGAGGTCTGCTGCGATCGACTAACTTCAGACAGTCGAGAAAGCGTACACGTGTGTCTTGTGGACAAGCGGATACCAGGCGCCGACGTCTGCTTTGACGAAATACTGAACGCGAGGTCGTGCGGTTTCAACCACGTGCAGTGTCCTCTTCACGACGCCGAGTATCGAGGACTGTGTCAGAGCGTCGCCGAGTTTCCTGCCACGTCACGAAAGTTCACCCCAGCTGCCGACGTCTTCACCAGGCGGTCGTTGCCGGCATTCTGCCGCCGCGACGAAGAGAGACTTGCGAGTCTCATTTCTGCGGACAGACGTCGAAATATCTCCAGCACACGCGCACCTGCTGGCGCGCGAAACAACTCGCGTGGGGTTTGTGTCTCGAACCTGGAGGACGACGGAGAGCGTAACCAGTGTAGCGATCTTTCCACGGACAGAACGGATCCTTGCGAAGTCGGCACACGTCCTTGGCGGAGCTCGCCGATGGATGTTCGGACGCACAGTGTCCGAGTCAACTGTAAGTCTTCGTACAGGGTGAAGTTTCGCCGACGTCCGCGGCGTGACGACTGCTGTCCGACGGCGGTCAGGTCCGCCAGAGACACGACGGCGTCGTCGACGACGACCGACGCGGAGGACACGTGTCGCGCCTCGCTGCGGCACGACTGCGACGCGATGCAGCGGACCGCGAACGACATCTGCAGTCAGGAGACGAAGCGCGTCTCGTGCTCGCAGCGCTACCGGATGTCGCGCGCCGGTCACGTGATCACTCCATCACCCGACTGCACCGATGCCGACGACGCCTCCGCAGAGACTGCCGCTGGGCATTCGGCAAATGACGCACAAAATCTCCCCGTTTCGAATTCCGGCCATAAAATTCTCGATCGCACTGGCGTACCTGATCGTGTACTACAAGGCGGTCAGGAACGTGAGGGTGATGCCTACCCTGCTGAAATTGCGCCAGCTTCTAAGCAGGCATATGATCAGACCGATGCGCGTGCAGTCGCTCAAGTGACAGACGATAAACCCGCGGTCGAGAACCAACAGGACGTCTTTGCCACGCCGCCGCCACAAGCCGATTCTGCGGACGTTGTCGCGACGCAGGAAGGCGAAGATAAAGTCGACAGAGTGAGCAGCGATGTGCGTCGGGACGAGATCGTCCCGAGCGTGCCCGGAGCTGAATGTCGTGACCTGGTTTGCGGCGATGTCGAGCTGAACCGCTGCGACGCCAAGACGAAGCTGGCAGGAGACGAGACGGCGGGTGCGGAGAACGCCAGCATGCGGCCGGCGTCGCCGCGTGCTCGGCGGGCGGCGGCGTCACCGTCAGCGTGGCGTGAATATACCGACGACACGGCGAGCAGCGCGTCGACGTCGTTCTCGCTGTCGGCGACCGACGCGCTGACCGACGACTTCGTCGAAGTGCTCAGCAGTCGCCTGCTGGTCGCACTCGCCAAGAAGCAGCGCCAGGAAGGACCAGCAGGTGGAGTCGACGGCGTCGAGTCCTCCAAGCCGACAGCGGCCAGTGGTCCAGCGACGTCGCAGTCGGGATGCATCCATCCCGCCGCTCAGGGGAACCTGCCAGCTGGACCACTCGACTGCACAGAACCGCTGTCGTCTAGGTCGGCGGGTGGCGGGCGAGTGCCGGGAGTCGAGGGCTACTTGCAGCGCTCTGAGTGTGGGTGGGCCAGACAGCCGGCAGGTGCTCGTCCGGCGCAGCTCGCAGGTCTGCAGGGTGAACTCCGAGCAACGACCAGCAGCACCGCAGCTGGTTATGAGGTACCGTTTGCTGTCAGAATCACATGCTAGCTTTTAAACATTGTTAGCCAATATCTCGTGCATAGCGCGGAATGCGGGCTGTTACTACGAACGTCGTGACGTATCCTGTCTGTTGAGCACATCAGTGGGCCCTGCAGAAACGGATGAACCGATCAAGATGCCTATGGGGGCAGTCATGTAGACCCAGAGAAACATGCATTAGTTTGGCGCCACCTGGCGAATACAACGGAATGATCTCAGCGGCGGCAGCGATGCAGGCTATCGCTACCGTTACTGTAGCAACTTGCTCAGTGTTCTTTTGTTGTTACTTGAAAAGTGATACGATTAAGTAATTTCGCTGTCGTGTATTGATCGGCGATCAGTAACAATATGTGCTGCGTTATTGCAAACGAAAGTGCATTTTTACCCGCGCGACGCTATGTTAGCGCGGGTACTAGCTATGACCTGGTGTCTGTCTGTCTGTGTCTCTCTAACACAAGTCGGTGTTCTGTCGAACCTAATGGACGGATCCAGCTGGTTTTGGGCATGGAGGCCGGCTTATTTCGACAAGTCCAGCGTTGTATTATAAGTAAATGTCAGTATCTACAACAATAAGGGTACTTCCCTCTGGAACTTTTTCCCAAACTCCGGACCGCCGCCGCCGCCCGCTACCACATCGAGACGCCACTGGGATCGAAGGAATCCCCCATAACGAGACAGAGTCGCCTGGTTACGCCACTGGCGTGACAGCGAGATGCGTGTTGCAGTGCGCGGCGACAGTGCGCGGTCGTCTGGATCGCGTCGAGCAGAGACTGGCGCGAGAGCGTGCCGACTGCGACGACGACAAGGCGCGCGCAGAACAGCGCATCCTCTCTCAAGTCGCACACGCTCGCGTCAGTCCACTACTCTCTCTCGCCTATGCTGTTATAGCGCTTAGCACAACCGGCTCTGCAGGCAGGCAGGAATGTTAATTGGCTACCCATGCGAGAGGGCGTCAAGTTCAAAGCGGCATGCCTGGTTCGCCAGTCGCTGTCCGGACAGGCGCTTCTCTACTTGGCCGACGACTGCCGTCTCTGTGTGGCGCCATAGAAAAACACTTACTTACTTACTTACGTACTTAATACTTGGCCTTGGCCTTGTCAGTGTCCGGTCTTGGCCTTGACCTTGGCCTTGGTTTTGAGGCTTTGGCCTTTAACATCCTGGCCTTGACGTAAATCACAAGGCCACATGATAATTTAGTATTTTGTCTAATAAGGTTCCCATGAGTTCGGCTTCAGTGGAGCGTGTATTTTCTCAGGGTGGTCTGCTTATAAGAACCTAACCGAGCTAGGATATCTGATTCGTTGCTGGAATCACTGGTTTTCTGGAAGTGCAACATGTCGTACTGATAAGTTGCACTGTAAGAAAATAAACTAAAGTTTTTTTTCAATTGCATTTCGTCTAAACCTTCAGTTACACTGTTGGCCTTGGCCTTGGTCATGGCCTTGGCCTCGCGTGTGTACGTCCTTGGCCTTGGCTCAGCGGCCTTGGCCTTGATACTGCTGGCCTTGTTGACGTCCTTGTGTTCAGAAAAAGAAGTACATTTATTTTTATGCGGGTTATGCTTCATCTCATGCTATGGATGGAGCCGGACTGCCGGAGGCATTATGTTTTTCACCTGTCTGTCCGTCCGCGCCTGCGTCCGTTCGTGCCCGGCCGGTGGCATTCTCCAACTAGCTTGCCGTCGAGTTTTTCAATACATTTTTTAAAAACTACTGGCTATTTCTTCATGTCAGTATAACGTTATCGAATTATGTTTGTCATATTGTCCGCACTATAGCTGGCCTGAAACGAATATTTTTTTTGTAGATTGAAACAACGTATGCTGCACTGTATCAGTAATATAAGTTATACAGTCAGCTGTTAATCACTTCAGAGTTCTGCTTTAAAGAATGTGCTCTACGTGTTTATCTCATTGCTGACACAGAATTTTCTTCTACTTGATCGACCTGGCAGTTGTGAATTCGTTTATTTTATGGAGAATGAGCAAGGATAGTGATCAGACGGTCATGTGGCATTTCAGTTTTGACTTGCAAGGCAGCTGATAATGGACTTTTCGTCCAGAAAACGCTGGGTGCCATCTGCTGTTGCTTTCTGGGTCCACAAACAGAAAGTGCCAGATGACGTATGAACCTTGGGAGTTGGGAATCACATGCCAACCACTGGGCCAACACAGGCTGTAAGATTGCACTATCAGTCAGCTGCGTGATGTTAAGAGACTGATAGACAAGCCATTGCAAAAACAAACATGCTTAGTAAGTAAGTAAACTTTGTTGGTATGCTGTAGCCACAAGGCTAGATTGGTTACAGTACAATATTATTTTATGGAGAATGAGCAAGGACTAAATCATTTCCAGTGATGTGATTTTGTGTATTTTGTGTATACATGATTTTCCTGTATATTATAAAAACTCTTTTATTCTATTTGGACTAAATCATTTCCAGCGATGTGATTTTGTGTATGCATGATTTTCCTGTATGTTTGTTTAATCCAGCCTTTTGAGGCTGCCAGAATCCAATAAACGGTTTGTAATATTCAGTACAAAACGCATAAGCTAATACAGTACAAAATACACCGAATAGACATAAACTTGGATAGTTAAACGCGTTACAAGAAACAGACAAACAGCATCTCGATCGGTTCATCCGTTTTGGCACAGCTGACGCTGGTGACCAACAGACACACTGACGGAGGGGCCATGCGGCACTGTCTATGCAATAGTACCACGCCGCATCTTATGCTTTGCGCTTCGGTGCGTGCGGAGTGATAATTTCCGACTTGACGTGTGGTTTGTGTGCGACACTGTGTTGTATGAAGCTGCTGGAGAGCGAGTTGAGGGAGCAGATCACGCAGTTGACGGAACAGAACAGCGAGCTGCGGCACAGGTGCGAGCGTCAAGGCGACGAGCCCAGCAGTCAACCTGACCAGCCGAGTTTCACCTCCACACCCGCGTACAAGTCGCTCATGGCTACTCTCGGCCTCGGCGCCAACAGCTGCCAGGTACGCTCGCCCCCCCCCCAGTTTACAAGCAGTAATCATAGCATCGCTGGAAAAAAACCTCGATTTAAAAAAAGAAATTTTAAAGGTTTTGGGGTTTTTAAAGGTTTCTGAAAGTTTTCAAGGTTTTGGGTTTTTGTAAATGTTATACGTTACGTTTAAACCGATTTGAGATGTAGCCTACGATGCAGACAGTATGTTAGAAATCCATCTGCGGCATTAACTACACATACCTCGATAAAATTGCAGATTTAGTCAACCTATCTTAAAAACAACTCAAACTTTCAGTTTTCTTAAAAACATCGCAAAAAATTCCTAAATTTTGGGCTTTCCAGATTTTAGTTTTTTTTGAAAACCTGAAAAACCTAAAACCTAAAACCTACTTTTGCAACTCTGGTTTTAGTACTACCTGGATTTATGATGTCGCAGCTCCGTCTGGCTTGGTATAACTTTGTCAAAAGTAAAAAAACTAAAAGTTTGTAAAAACGGTTGAATGCAAAAATAAGAAGATGAAACAGGAGGTAATTTTAGCCACAGCTCGCATCGCCTCTGCTGCACAGATCGTTCTGTCATATTCACCATGTGGCGCCAGTGTGTACCCCCATCTAAATCTGGTTCCTTAAAGTCTGTCCGCTAAACGGCATCTCGACCAGTCCAGCAGTTTTTGCAGGGCTCACTGGCGTGCCCAACACGCACGCGGACCGACATGCTGACCATGCACCAACGTGCGACGTACGTAGCAGTCAGTATTCCACATCTTGACGATGCATGCGATGCTGCGGACTAATACATAGGGTGACAGTGATGTAATTTCGTTCCATGTTGATACCAGCTGGTTTTCGCCGCCATCTTGTGGGTAAAACTCTAAGAAACGTTTGCTACTCTGATGTCACTTATGTGCGTTTTGTCGGTAGGTTGATGATCATGTGGACATTTATAAACTGATTAAATTTTATTAGAGTCACATGGTAAATCGTCGCCCAGTAACTCAACACATTATGCCAAGTTATATCGACAAAATGGCGATCGTATCGTGACCATAGATTGCTATGACGTCACTTCACCCTATTTATTGCCATTGTCAGTGTCTACGCCATAGTGCTGTCATCACGACCATATCCAGTAATGGGCGGAAATGACAACATCGTTCCGGTTGACTTGGCTATATTATAGTTCGTTCCGGTGAACTGTTGTTTGTCGTGTGACTGAACGCTGCTGGTGGCAGTTCCGCGACGAGTACCGTCAGCTGCTGGACAGGCTGGAGCTGGACGAGGGACTGGGCCGCGGCCACGAGGACCAGCTCATCTGGCTGCTGTGGCACCAGAAGGAGGAGGCGTTTACGAGACTGCGCGAGTGGGAGACGGCTCTGCGGGAGATGAACGTCTGCCATGGCAACGCTGGCCACGCTCTGCGCGTACCTATCACCTCGCTTGCTTCTGACGTACAGCTATATGATACGATACGAGATGCTGTTATAACGTGCGCTCAAAAGCTGATATAAGTCAGCTTAGGCCTAATCCACCGTACGGAACCAACAACTAAAAAGTGGAAAAAATAAAAACTAAAAAGTAAAACCAGATAAGCTCAGAAGTATCGGTAAACAGTCCGGGAAATCCGTGGAGTCAGTCTGGAAGAAGAAAAGGGAGGCTACGGTGGGAAGGGTTTGCAGAAAAGGAAGGTTTTAAGCCTGGAATGAAAGGGGGGATGGATGATGAGAGTGGTGAGTCGATGGAATCGATGGAGGAATTGCCACTAAAAGAACTATGGGTAAGTCAGAATTGAAGAGATTAGTGCGTGGTTGGTGGAGAAAAAATCGGGAGTTGATTCCAGAGACGAGGGGAAGCATACTGGAAGGAACGATCTGTTATAAGTAGAGAAGATTATGTAGATGGACGAGTAAATGTGACCAAAGATGAAGAGCGAGTGCTGTGATAAGGTTATGCAGATATGAAGGTTGGGTGGTTGTGGTTGTGAGTACTTTGTAGGTAAGCTTAAGGAGCTTGTATTCAACGCGCTCGGTTATTTTTTAGCCAGTGCAGAGACCGTAGGATGGGAGTAATGTAACTGGATTTGGGAGCTTTGACAACAGCACGTGCAAGAGAGTTCTGGATCTGTTGCAGTCGGGTGATCTGAGACTTGGGCATGTTGTGATAAAGAGAGTTGCAGTAGCAATACACTAGTGATACAGCGATACAATTAGTCTGTTGATTAGGGCTTCAATTGTTCCCACTTTTACCTATAATAGACTATTGACACTGCATGGAGTAGGGTTTCTGTAACGGGTTGAGCGTCCGTCTGCCTGTCCGTCTGTCCCGTCATTTGCCCGTCGCACGTGGAATGTGGATGGGCAGCAATGGGCAGCAAATTAGCAATGCAGAAAAAAATGAATATGAGAACCAGAAGATTGCGTTTCAGAATGAGGAGGCCTATATATTTGTGGACCCTGTTTACCCAAACAGTCTGAACATTCCCAACTCTAGCCGTGATTTACTGCTTGCACACACAACTTGTATTAGACACTGAAAGAAGAACAGTTGAAACTGAATCAAGAACTGACGACATACAAGAATCGACTCGACGGCTCTGAACACCAGAAGGCCAACATGAAACATGAACTTATACAGTCAGTTTTTCTCTGTTTTGTCGTGCTTCTGTTTAATCTGCGTCTGGTTGTCTGTTTCGTTATAGATACTTTTCTTGATATCGTTGTCACGAGTGCAAATTCAATTCTTGACATAGAGAGTAAAACAGATATGGGCAGGAAAAGACTCAGCAAATCCAGCAATCATTGATGCATGATTGTCTCGATAAGAGGTGAGCCAGCAGCAATGCAGACGACGTCAGTGTTGCTCACCGATATCCTTGCATCCCTCTGGGGTCGCTAAATCGAGTACCAGCTTTGGCTGGGGTAAGGGCGGGAATGTCACCTCTGCCGGGTGGCAGGTAGCACTGTGTGATCCCAAATGGCATGTGAGTTCCCATCAGGGCTGTATTTGTCAAATTTCATTAGGGGGCTCAAAGTTTTGGCTACTGAAGTCGACGACCGTGCTAATGCATAGGTACATAGAAAGTCGACCCCCTTGCGTTTTTTTTAATAGCAGCAGGGGGGTCAGAAATTTTCGCGGGGGGGGTTCAACCCCCAACCCCCCGACAAATACAGCCCTGGTTCCCATAGCGGTGAGGTGTGTTGCGAACTGCTATACTCCATTTACCTTTACCTTTACAGTGTGAAAACCAGAACGTAACATTGACAGCAAACGTGGGAAGGCTCTGACGTAATGGACCACTGCATCGTAGCACAGGCAGCTGTAGAATTTGGTTTGGAATTTCAGTGCACGTGAAAGGGAATTTTTACGTTGAATCCGTCACGATCAACCACTATCGTCATAATCTTGTTTATCAATGTCATTTATTAGTTTGCAGTAGGTGCAGTCTGCAAAGCGTTAGTGACTCGGCGGCGTGCGTTGACAGGCAGATAGAGGCACTGGTTGAGGACAAGTACGTGAACCACGTGAAGATGGCGGAGCTGGATGAACAGAGAGCAAGACTCGCGTGTGAGGTCGAGTGCCTCAAAGCTGCCGCCAAGTCGTCCACTCAGAGCGAACAGAAGTGGAAAGGTTTATATATTTCTCTAGTGTTGTCCAGTGATCTCAGAACATGCTGTAAACTTTATCAACTGTCAGCTTGACTTTGAGTCAGTTTGAGTACTAGACGTCCTGGTCGCACTCGCATCGCCATTTTTTGGCCGATTATAGGCAAACCAGGCTTCATCCACAAAACTGGAAGTACATAGCACATTACAACGTTGTCCACAAGCACAAAGCAACGAGCAGAGAAAACTTGGTGACTTCTGGATGTGTCATTCTGAGACATGCTTAGCAAGTAAGTAAACTTTTGGTATGTTGTAGCCACAGGGCTAGATTGGTTACAGTACAATACACAATACAAAAAGCAGCAGCTAATACAATACAAGATATCAAATTTGAGTTAACGTTGCTCTACGTTTATGTTACCAAGACATGGTGGCTTAGTCTTCACGACGTTGGTCACATTAACGAAGTTACTCTACGTCAAACACAGTTAGTACTGAGACGGGTGATCACTCACGCGTGTGACATCTTAATAT
>Ga0126326_1000370_pt1 | contig 14221 bp, 12 predicted proteins | sample InaspJWI67metaG_FD_94485 | JGI IMG/M metagenome (GOLD analysis project Ga0126326, IMG submission 94485) | Marine gutless worms symbiont microbial communities from Oahu, Hawaii - Inanidrilus sp. 1 OAHU.JWI-67 metaG | ecosystem: Host-associated > Annelida > Digestive system > Unclassified | place... | reverse complement strand
TATCCTGGTTCATGGGTGGTGTATCCTTTCCTTTTTAGTGTGGCCGGTTGACTGCTGCTAACAATCTACCGGTGGATACACCGCCTTTTCCTTTAAACACAACTTTTAAATATAACTCTTTTCCCGAGTGGGGTTGGTATGGTACCGAATTTGCCGTTACCCTTGCCCTTGGCGGGAAAGTTCCTTACATCTTCGATATCCGACCTCGCACGATGTATCAGGATAATGCTGATTTGTTTTATCCCAAGCCCGCCCTTGAACCGATCAATTGGGATCTGATAAAAACAGGGGGGTCACCGCGAGTAAAGTAGAATACCTCACCTTAAGGGAAGGGCTACCTGAAGGCCGTAGCTCTTCCCCCAAATAATCCTGAGGAGTGAAATGAGCAAAAAATTAGCGAATAAAGTGGCCATCATCACCGGTGCCAGTTCGGGTATCGGACAGGCAACCGCGGTGCTTTTCGCAAAAGAAGGCTCTAAAGTCGTCGTCTTCGACCGCGATTCTGAAAAAGGTACCGAAACGATTAACCGCATTAAAGAAAATAATGGCGATGTTACACTGATACTCGGCGATGTTTCCAAAAATTCCGATGTCCAGGACATGGTGAAAAAAACGGTTGATCAACATGGCCGTCTGGATATCCTGGTTAACAATGCCGGTATCTTTAAAGAAGGAGATGCGGTGAAAGCCAGTGAGGCTGACTGGCGGGATGTATTGGCAGTTAATTTAACGGGTGTTTTCCTTTGCATGAAATACTGCATTCCTGAAATGACCAAAGGTGGAGGGGGTGCTATTGTAAACGTCGGCTCTGAAGCCGGACTTGTCGGAATAAAAAATCAGGTGGCCTATAATGTTTCAAAAAGTGGTGTGGTCGCTCTGAGTAAAAGCGCGGCCCTTGATTTTGCTGCTGATAATATCAGAGTTAATTGCATTTGCCCCGGGCGAACCTTAACACCTCTGGTAGAAGAAGTTATCAGCACTTCAGAAAATCCTGATGCAACACGGCGAAATCTTTCCGAGGACCGGCCATTAATGAGAATGGGGAAGCCGGAAGAAATAGCTGCCGGGATACTTTTTTTAGCCTCCGATGAAGCTCCTTATACTATCGGAGCCGTCCTCTCCATAGACGGGGGCTATACGGTTCCATAAACTTTCACAGGTGTCATTGAAGGCGCATATGGAAGGCACGGCTTTTCTTTTACGAGCGGAAGCGCTGGATAAAAGCTTTCCCGGAGTTCACGCCTTGAATAAGGTCGATTTCGATCTGAAAGAAGGAGAGGTACATGTTCTCTTGGGTGAGAATGGTGCCGGTAAATCGACCTTAATGAAGGTTATTAGCGGCACATCACCCAAAGACGAAGGCAGGATTTTTATCCAAGATCGAGAAGTTGACCTCACGAATCCGCACCAAGCCCGCAATATGGGAATTGGCATGGTCTATCAGGAGCTAAGCCTCATTCCAAGCCTCAGTGTTGCTGAAAACATTTTTTTAGGCAGCTTTCCTAAACGATCCAGTGGTACGCTCTATTGGTCCAGGCTCTACAATGATGCTCATAAACTTCTCGATGATTTTGGCGTCGAGATAGACCCACACCAACGGGTTCATGCACTAGGTATGGCGGAAAGACAGCTTGTTGAAATTACGAAAGCCCTTTCGATAAATGCCAAAATACTGCTGTTAGATGAGCCCACATCTGCTTTATCCGATGAAGAACGCGGGAGACTTTTCGATATCATTAACCAACTCCAGAAAAGGGGAGTTGGAATTGTTTATGTCTCTCATCGTTTGGACGAAGTACCTCAGATTGGCCAGCGGGTTTCCGTCCTGCGAGACGGTAAAAAAATTGGCACCTTGCCGGTGGAAGAGGCGGATGAAGAAACATTGATTCGCATGATGGTGGGACGTGAGCTTAAGGAGCATTTCCCGAAAGAAGATATCCACTTGGGTGGAGAAATTCTAAGAGTTGAAGGTTTGACAGTTAAAAATAAGCTCAATAGCCTCAATTTTATTCTGCATGAGAGCGAAATCTTGGGAATTGCCGGTCTGATGGGAGCTGGCAGAACCGAACTTGCTCGGGCCTTATTTGGGATCGATGAAATAGATAGCGGTACAATATTCATTAAAGGTCACCCGGTTAAAATATCATCACCCTGGGAAGCAATTGAACTGGGTTTAGGGTATCTTACGGAGAACAGGACCGATGGTTTGGTACCGGGTTTATCCGTGACAACCAATATTATCCTTGCCAGCTTAAAACGACTATGCACTTTCGGATTTTTGCGGCGAAACAAAGAAAAAAGCTTTGCAGAAAAATATATCCGTGAATTAAATATTCATGCCGCCGGTTTAAATCAGAAGCTTGAATTGCTAAGCGGAGGTAACCAGCAAAAAGTGGCTCTCGCCAAATGGTTGTGCAGTCATTCTAAAATCATGATTTTTGACGAGCCCACCAGAGGCATTGATGTTGGTTCGAAAATCGAAGTATTTCGCCTTATGAATCAACTTATAAAAAAAGGTGTTGGAATCATCATGATTTCATCCGAGCTGCCTGAAGTCATGGCGATGGCAGACAGGATTTTGGTTATGTGTCGCGGATCTTTTTCAGCTGAGTTTCAAAGAGGAGAAGCCACGCAGGAAGATCTCCTCAGATTTGCTGTGATTGGCGGAGAATGAAAATGTCCCAAGCAAAAAAAGTGACAGAGCAATCAGATGATAGATATTCTGCTATCTTTCGACCAATTAAAAATGTTGGGTTCCCGGAGACGGGTTGGTCCGTTCTACTAAGAGGGGGGCCTATAATTGCATTATTGTTTTTGCTCATCTATTTTTCCATAGCAACTCCTCACTTTGGGACATTAAGTAATTTAAAGAATATCGCCCAGCAAAATGCCTATCTTATTATTCTGGCAATCGGACAAACGCTGGTAATTACCGGAGCAGGGATTGATTTATCAGTAGGCGCTGTAATGGCAGTTTCCGCATCCGTTATGGCGGTTCTTGCAACCCAGGAACTCAGCATACTGGGGATGACCATCGGTCCTGTTAATGTGTGGTTGGCCATGTTCATCGGGCTGGTAGTCGGCACCATCGCTGGTTCTCTGAATGGACTTGTAGTTGCAAAAGGAAGAATTCCGGATTTTGTCGCCACACTTGGCATGATGGAAGCAGCCCGCGGTGCAGCGTTGCTGGTGACTGGAGGATTGCCTGTTCCTTCCCATTTAACAGCTACAGAACTGAAAGGCTATTTGCCCGAGCCGATAATTTGGATGGGAGGCAGTGAAATATTCGGCATACCCACGGGACCGCTGATCGCAATTGCCGTCGTTATTATTGGATGGATAATAATGAGTCAAACCGGGCTGGGCAGAGCCATTTTAGCAGTCGGAGGAAACAGAGAGGCCGCCAGAGTGTCGGGCATCAAGGTGGATCGCATAAAAATTTCAACCTATGCAATTATGGGATTGATGGCGGCAGTGGCGGGCATCGTGCTCACAGGACGCATGAACTCTGCCAACGCCCTGATGGCGACGGGAGTGGAGTTAAAATGCATCGCCGCAGTCGTCATCGGCGGTACGAATCTGTTCGGTGGCGAAGGAACTATCATAGGAACTTTGATTGGTGCGATCATTATGGGAGCACTTGGCAATGGTCTGAATTTACTGAATGTGTCGGCATTCTGGCAGCGCGTCATCATGGGTATCGTAATTATTGTCGTTGTGGTTTTCGATCAGTGGCGCCGGCGACGGTTTGGAGCCTGAAGGAGGCAGTCATATGATGAATCCCGATCAATCTCCCTGATGCCGAGCTCTTGAAAAACGCCATACAAATCATTAGCTCACCCGATATATTTTACTACCGTCCAGAAAGGAGCTAATTCCTATCCAATGACAAACGGAACGATTGGTGTCTGTGTTATTGGTGCAGGTCGCGCAGGCGCAATTCATTTGAAGAATTTTGCATACGGGATACCTGAGGCCCGACTGGTTGCCGTTGTTGACCCTCTAGAGGAAGCGGCGATCAAAGCCCAGAAGGAATTTGAAATTCCTCACTATTATCTAGACTGCAGGAAAGCTCTACAAAACGATGCGGTTGATGCCGTGATCGTTGCGACCCCAACCGTATATCACAAGGAAATCTCCATTGCATCCGCAAATGCCGGAAAACATGTCCTCTGTGAAAAACCGATGGCCATGAATGCTTCCGAATGTGATGAAATGATAAAAGCAGCCAAAACAAACAACGTAAAGCTGCAAATCGGCTTTATGCGAAGATATGATGCCAATTTCGTGGCCGCAAAAAAAAGAATAGACGATGGCATTATCGGCGATGTGGTTCTTGTAAAATCTCTTACCCATGGACCCAGCATTCCACAAAGATGGCAGTACGACATTGACAAGAGCAACGGTCCACTGGCTGAAGTAAACAGCCACGATATAGATACTTTAAGATGGTTTACCGAAAGTGAGTTTAAAGAAATTTATGCTATTGCCGGCAATTATAGGTGCTCCGAGGTAAGAGACGAATTTCCGGATTTTTATGATAACGTTATTTTGAGTGCCAGATTTATCAATGGTATGCAGGGATTTATCGATGGTGCCGTTTCGGTGGGCTATGGTTATGATGCCAGAGTCGAAATTCTGGGTACTAAAGGTGTGATGTTTGTCGGACAGCTCAACGAATACTCAGTTGTTATGTGCAGTCAGGCCGATGAAATCGTAAAGCCCATTGTCAGAAGCTGGAGGAACTTATTTTCCGAAGCCTACCGATCTGAAGACATTGATTTTATTCGTTGCATAATAGAGGATCGCAAACCGCGGGTTACCGGCTTTGATGGTTTAATGGCGGTAAAAGTTGTCAATGCAGGCAATTTATCGATCAAGGCAAAACAGCCGACTCTTATTGACCCCACTTGAGTTAAAAATGGAGAAAAAAGAAATTCAGCGCGCATTTAAGATGTTTTTTAGCCTGAAAGATGGCCTCAGTGATGAAAGAGACAGCCGGAAACGCTATCTTTCTGATGTTAAACATATGTTCTTGCAAAAGGCCGAAGCCGAAAGACGATTAAAAGTAGAGAATCCATTCATATATGAATTTTATGAACTGGGAATTCCGCAAGATTCAGGTGAATTGGCCTTTGGAACGAGTATTACATAATAATTCGAACATCATTCAAGGTTTTGAAACCGGCTCGATTTTAACGGAGATGGATTATGAAGATCTATTTAGGTGTTGACGTGGGAACCACGGGTGTAAAGGCATCTATTTTTGATATTGACGGAAATCTTAAATCCCAATCATATGTAGAATCCAAGCTTTATTATCCAGCATCGGGCCTGGTAGAGCAAAAGCCTGAAGAGATGCTTTCAGAGACGATGCAAGCCATTCAAGAAGCGGTCGCTTCATCGGGAGATGGAGATATTGCGGCGATGTCCATCGATGGACAAATGGCCGGATTGATGGCAATTGATGATAAGTGGGCGGCAACGACTCATTACGACAGTTGGCTTGATACACGTTGTGAATATCAAGTCAAAGAAATGAACAGATATAAAAGAGATGTCATCAGACAATCAGGTTCAGCACCCGGTTTCTTTTTTGGTCCCAAATTATTGTGGTGGAAAGAAGAAAGACCTGAAGTCTATGAAAAAACAGCGAAATTCATCGAACCATCGGCCTATATCGCTGGAAAATTTGCCGGGCTGGATGCTGAGTCAGCTTTTATTGATTACACTTTCATACATTTTACGAACCTAGCGGATAACCAAAATAAAAAGTGGTCGGAACAAGTATGTGCACGCTTTGATGTTGATATAGAAAAATTGCCGCGCATTATTTCCCCGATGGAAATCATCGGCACATTAAAAGAGGCTTATGCCAAAAAGATGAATTTAAAGCCCGGTCTGCCGATAGCCGCCGGATGCGGCGATACGGCAGCGGGTCTGCTGGGTGCTGGTTTGGTCGTGCCCGGTGAGTCAGTTGATACAGCGGGGACAGCCTCTGTTTTAACATTCTGCAGTAGTGAATTCCGACCTGATGCCGAAAAGGAAACGTTGCTGTCCTGTCGAAGTGTGGTTGATGGTTTGTGGTATTCATTGGCCTATATTAATGGCGGAGGATTGTGCATTGAATGGTTTGCGGAAGAATTTGGATATCCAAATATGGGAAAAAAGGAGATCCTTGATGAACTGAATGAAAAAGCATCCAGGATATTAGCAGGATCGGAAGGCCTTATTTTCTGCCCTCACTTTGCAGGCAGAAATTTTCCCTATGAACCGCACCTCAGAGGAAGCTGGGCAGGATTAAACTGGAAGCATAAAAAGGAGCATCTTTACCGTTCACTTTTAGAGGGTATCGCTTTCGAATACCGACACTATTTAAAAAATTTTCAAAGATTATACCCCGAGGTAGAGCTAAAGAAAATTAAAACTATTGGTGGCGGGGCTAAATCACCACTGTTTTGCCAAATTAAGGCTGACTGCACACGCGTGCCGTATGACATTTTATCTGAAAGAGAATTCGGCACACTGGGCTCTGCATTAATAGCGGCTGCGGCTATCGGTGATATTGACGATATCGAAAGTAAGGTTCAGGAGATCAACAAAGAATTTGAAACGGTAACGCCTGTAGAGGAGCAAGTTCAATTATATGATCGTTTTTTTAAAGAATATGATGCAACCATAAATGGACTGCTGAACCTATTTAATAAACGAAAAGAAATCATATGATCATCAAACAATTATGCAAGCTATTGTATACAAAGGAAATAAAACTTTTGAGGTCGAACAGTTAAAAAGACCTGAAATCAAAAACGGCGAGGCGCTTCTTAAGGTTAAAGCTGCCGCTATTTGCGGCACGGACCTGCGTATTATCGATCATGGCCATCATCGTATTCCTGAAGGAACCTCCCGAATTTTGGGGCACGAAATTGCAGGCATTATCGAAGCGGTATCACCTGATGTAAGAACCCTAAAGCCAGGCATGCCTGTGGCCGTTGCTCCCAATATCCATTGTGGAACCTGTTACCAATGCCTGCGGGGCAATGCCCATCTTTGCGAAAACTATGTGGCCTTTGGAATTGGGATTGACGGTGGATTTGCAGAGTATATGGTGATTCCCTCAAAAGCGATTAAGCAGGGTAACATTATCCCTATGAAATCAGGAACTGACTATGCCCAGGCAGCTTTGAATGAGCCGCTCTCATGCTGTTTGAACAGTCTGGAGTATACTGAATTTTCGATGGGTGAAACGCTTCTTATCGTCGGAGCCGGTCCGATTGGAATCATGCACACACTGCTGGCAAATAGCATGGGTGCTGCTAAAGTTATCGTTTCCGAGATTTGTGATGATCGCCTGATCGATGTGCAAAATTTTGGTGCGGATGTCACGGTAAACCCAACAAAACAGGAGCTTAAGAAAACCGTTATGGAGCAGACCAACGGAAAGGGTGCGGATGTTGTTATTGTAGCGTGCCCGGTTGCTTCTGCCCATAACCAAGCACTAGAGTGCTTGGCGCCGCTCGGACGCATGAACATCTTTGGAGGCCTACCCAAAGACAATCCCATGACAACTATCGATGCCAATCGTATTCATTATAATTATTTAAAAATCGTAGGAACATCGCGGCAGTCCCTTCGGCAATATATGCAAACACTGCATTTGATCGAAGAGCACAAAATCGACCTTAAGCCAATCATTACGGAATCATTTGGGCTTGATGAAGCCAAAGATGCTTTTCTACAGTCAGGCAGGGGCAACGGCTTGAAGAATCTCTTTATTTTATAATTATCTACAGCCAATCAGCTGAAAGCGATCTGATAAAAAATACAGTATTTTAGATTTTCTTTTATACCTCGAGTTTTCACACCTATTGATAAGGATTAACGAAAGCAGAATATGAAACAAGTGGAAAGTATTTGAATTCACATGGGGGAAATGTCAATGCTCGCAGGCGGATATTTGGGAAAAATTCTTCGAATAAATCTATCGAAAAAAGAATACCATGCTGAACCATTGGAAATGGACGAAGTGTTGAAGTTGCTGGGAGGCAGGGGACTGTCGGCCAAAAGATATTATGACGAGATCGATCCACAGGTAAAGCCTCTCGACGAACAGAATAAAGTCTTCTTTTTTACCGGTCCACTGACCGGAGTGCATCTACCTTCAACCACCAAATTTCAACTCAGCACAAAATCACTTGAAACCGGTCGTTACCTGTGCTCAAACTGCGGCGGAAATTTCGGGCCGCAATTAAAGGCTGCAGGCTACGATGCTCTAATAATCGAAGGCCAAGCCTCAACGTGGACTTACATCACCATAAAAAATGGTGAAGTTGCATTCGGAGACGCTGATAAATGGCAGGGAAAGTCGACGACCGAAACATTGGACCTTTTACTTGGGGCTATTGGTGAAAAAAAGACCGGTGTTATGTCCATTGGTCCGGCCGCTGAGCGACTTGTCAGAATCTCGTATATAAACGTTGATACCCGGGCGTTCGGTAGGGGCGGTGCGGGCGCTGTCTTGGGATCTAAACGATTAAAAGGTATAGCAGTATTCGGTTCGAGCAAAATACCGGTGGCTGATAGAGAAAGAATTGATCAAATCCGCAAGACTGCCAATGAGAATTTGCGGAATACCCGCGCAAATCATACAAAATACGGTACCGCCCAATACATTGAGGTCATCAATGAACTGGGGGCAATGCCGACCCGCAATTTTCAAACCACCTATTTTGAGGGCGGCAGCAGTGTTGATGCCCAGGTCATGCGGCAGCATTACTATGTTAAGAATTATGCCTGTTACCGGTGTCCGGTCGCTTGCGGAAAAATGCTAAAAGTAAAAGATGGCCCATTTGCCGGCGCAAAAGCACGTGCCGAGTATGAGACTATCGGTCTTCTTGGCCCAAACTGCGGCATCGATGACTTTGGTGCCATCATTATGGCCAACCAGTTATGCGACGAACTGGGCCTGGATACCATTTCCACCGGTAACGCAGTCGCGCTTGTGATGGAGCTTTATGAGCGCAATCTTATCACCGCCCGGGAAACCAAAGGGATAGAGGCACGATTTGGCAGCGCTCAGGCTTTAATTGATATTATCAGACTTATCGGAGAGCGCCGTGGGATCGGGGACCTTTTGGCTGAGGGCATGAATCATGTTGAACATACTCATCCGGAATGGGGCCCTTTTATAATTACGGCTAAAGGCATGCCGTTCGCTGCTTATGATCCCCGGGCTTTTCACGGCAATGGACTTACCTATGGAACTTCGAGTCGGGGTGCCTGTCATAATGTGGGCGGTTGGACAATTCGGGCAGAACTGCAAAGCGGAGACTATGACCGTTACGCATTTGTGGGCAAGGGCAAGCTGGTCAAATCGATTCAGGACAACAGAGCGTATGTGGATAGTCTTGGAATTTGTACGGTGGTCAGGAGTTCTATGGGTTACTCCGACACTCCGGATGGAGATGTTCTCAAGGCCGTAACAGGTCACGATTTTACACCCCAGCTAATGGAGATCGGCTCTCGGATTTACACACTAGAGAGGCTTATTTTAAATCGTGAGGGTGTTACACGCCGGGATGATTACCTGCCGGAGCGGATTTCCAAAGAACCCATACCCTCAGGGCCGGCCCAAGGACATGTTTTAACCCCCGAGATGTATGACATAATGCTTAATGAATACTATGACCAAAGGGGATGGGATCAACATGGTGTGCCGAAACCAGAAACGGTTAAGAAACTGGGTCTGTCCAAATTCCTGAACCTTGTATGACTGAATATATAAACATTCGTTTTAAGTATCTATCGACCATTAGAGACAAAATTGGGCGCCGGGGTGAAGAGGCAAGATTTTCCAAGGGTGCAAACCTTGGAGATGTCGAAACATGGCTCGAGACCCGTTATTCATTGGCACTGCAGGATCCACGAATAATGCTGACGCTAAACGGCAAAGGGTGGAATCAACACCCTAAAAAATTATTTACCGAACTTGCAGAGGGCGACACGATTTTTATCTTTCCGATTATCTCGGGCGGATAAAGGCTTTCCTACATGGCAGAAATACAAGCTGTTGTTTTCGACTTTGACGGAGTAATTGTAGATACAGAACCGATCTCACAGAAGGCATGGAATAAAGCTTTAGACGAATTCGACAACACATCCCAAATTCTTTTCTCACATTAAATTTACAAAGATCTTGTTGCCACAGTAAAATCCTGAGCGTGAACCTGTTCAAAAGGAGAAAAAAGATGAAAGCCCGCTTGGTCCCTCTTTATTTTATGTCCGGAAGAAATAATGAGTTTGATCAACAGCTTGAGACGTTAAAGCCAATGTTGGCGGAAGTCGCGGAATTTTCTGATCCAGTACCCTTGGGTTCGCAGTTGCCAGAAGCCGACGCCGTCGTATTCCCGCAACTTCTGGGAGATGCGTTTAAACAAATCGATGATCTAAGAAAAATCCACTTGCCCTTGGTGATTGTTACATCCGAATTCGGTACGGTGGCCATGTGGGATTGGGAGATTGTCTCGTTTCTTAAAGGGGAAGGGTTAACAACATTTGCCCCTTACAATTTGGAATTAACCAAAGCGATTTGCAAGAGTCTGGCCGTCAAAAGAGATCTTCAAAAGACCAAGTTTTTAGTGTTTCAGGATAATCCGGGCGAAGGCTTTCAGGCGGATATATTTAAGCGCTTTTACTGGTGGGAGGACCAGTGCATCAGGTCCATAAAGGACAAGTTCGGGATAACCATTGAAAAGAGAAGCTTCAAGGAATTGGGAGAAGCCGCCATGCAGATATCGGATCAGGAATCACAGGATGTCTGGAAAAACTGGAATCTCAAAACGGAAGGGATTTCTCAGCAAGCGCTGAGCAGCGCCACAAAGATATATATTGCGGTTAAACGCGAGTTGGAAGGCGATTCCATGATCAAGGGAGTTGGTATCAATTGTTTAAACGAGTCTCACTTTTCGGACACCACCCCGTGTCTTGCCTGGAGCATGCTATTTGAGGAAAAAGGCATATTATGGGCCTGTGAGGCGGATACGATGTCGCTTACGACCATGTATCTTATGCAAAAATCTTTGAATGTCCCGATAATGATGAGCAATATCTATCCTTTTTTGGTTGGCCAGGCGGCATTGAAACATGAAAAAATTGAGAGCTTTCCGGACGCTATAGATCCTGAAAATAATCTGTTGATTGTTCATTGCGGATACCTCGGCGTTTTACCGCCATCCTTCTCAACAAAATGGCAGTTGCGCCCGAAAGTATTGACAATTGTCGATGATAACGCCACGGCGATTGATGCCCGGCTGCCTGTTGGTGATCTGACCTTGGTCAAATTAGATCATACCTTCAGCAAATTAATGGTAATCAAGGGGAAACTTGAAGATTATGCCCAGTACCCCGGGTCGGATTGTCGGAATGGGGCTGTTGTAAGGATTAACGATGGCCACAAGCTCATGACATCGTTTTATTCCCATCACATTTGTTTGATTACCGGCCATTGGGGTTCCGAAATTGCAAATCTGACCAAAGTCTTTGACCTCGAGCTTGAAGAATTCTAGTGATGAAATTGAAGATTATAAAAAAAATTACTAAGAGTTTTAATTCATGCGGAGGAGGATATTGGAATGGATAGAAAAGAAGAAATTTTAATCAAGGAAGAAAGAACACGGTCTTTAATGAAATCTCTGGGATTAAAGGCAGTACTTATGAAGAAACAATCCAATTTCAGTTGGTTCACGGCAGGAGGCATAAATATGGTTCCCATTACTACTGAAATTGGATTTTCATCACTGCTCATCACAGAGACAGAAAAGTTTTGCATAACAACGCGTATCGAAGCGGCTCGCAACATGGAAGAGGAAAACCTCGATGTTTTTGGATTTACATTGCTCGAGCAGGAGTGGTTTGAACCTAAAGAATTGGAATTAGTAAAGAAAGTCGTTCCTACACTTGAAGTGGGATGTGATATTCCCTCTTATGGATTGAGGGATATCAGTGAAGAAATGAAGCAGATAAGATACTCCCTGATTCCTCCAGAAATAGAGAGATACCTTTGGTTAGGGGAGAAAACCTCCGAGGCGATTGAATCTGTGTTGATGGAAGTGAGGCCTGGAGATACTGAAGCCCAAGTCACAGGTGAATTGACAAGACGTCTCTGGCAGCACAGGATTGATCAAATGGGATTTCAGGCTGCTGCTGATGAAAGAGCATACAAATACAGGCATCCAATCCCCACCGAAAAAAAGATAGACAAGCATTTAATGCTCTGTGTCATGTCGCGCAAATGGGGACTCATTACCACTGTTACGAGGATAATACATTTTGGCAAGGCTTCAGAAAAACTTATGAAGCAGTACAAAGACAACGTATTTATCGAGTGTTCCATGATCGCTGCTACCCGTCCGGGCGTCTTGACCAGTAAGATTTTCGATAAAACGTGTAACCTCTATGATGATCTTGGATATAAGGATGAATGGAAAATGCATCACCAGGGAGGAGCAATAGATTATGATATCCGCAATTATATCTGTACGAGCGAAAGCAAAGACATTGTCCAGAAAAATCAAGCATTTTGCTGGAATCCTTCGATTAGTGGAACAAAATCTGAAGACGCATTTATAGCAATGGAAGACAGTTTTGCATTTATTACCAAACCGGTTGAATTTCCGATTCTGAAGATCGATATAGATGGTATCGAATTCATTCGACCGAACCTGCTTGAAAGATAGTTTAACCGATAATTAGGAATGGTTCGGTTAAGGGGAGCAAAAGCTATGAAAGCATTAAATATAGGGATTATCGGCTATAAGTTTATGGGAAAAGCTCATAGTAACGCCTGGAAAAATGCCCCGTTTTTCTTTGATTTGGCAGTGCAGCCTGTCATGAAAGTCGCCTGTGGGCGGCACGAAGAACCCCTAAAAGAGTTTGCCGAAAGATGGGGGTGGCAAGACATTGAAACCGACTGGCGAAAAGTGGTACAGAATGATAATGTAGATATAGTAGATATCTCTGTCCCTCAAAATCTTCACTATGAAATCGCCATTGAAGCGGCAAAAGCCGGGAAACATATTTTTTGTGAGAAACCTTTGGCAGTTTCTTATGACCAAGCGAAAGAAATGTATGCGGTTTCTGAGGAAAACGGCGTAAAACATTATCTAAATCATAATTATCGAAGATGTCCAGCGGTTCTGCTGGCAAAAAAGCTCATTGATGAAGGTAAAGTTGGCAGAATATTCCATTGGAGAGGTACATACCTGCAATCCTGGATTGTGGACCCTAATTTCCCTCTAACATGGCATCTTAGAAAAGAGAGTGCCGGGTCCGGTCCACAGGGTGATTTGAACTCTCATAGTGTCGATTTAGCCCGATTTTTAATTGGTGAAATCAAGAGTGTATCTTGTATGACGGCCCAGTTCATCAAAGAAAGACCACTACCGGATGAAGCTGCTGCAGGCACATTCAAAGGGGCTGTTAAAGGATCGGAAAAAGGTCAAGTCACGGTAGAGGATGCAGCCTTTATGTTGGTGGAATTTGAAAACGGCGCTTTGGGATCATTTGAAGCAACGCGGTTTGCTCCTGGTAGAAAGAATTACAACTACTTTGAAATATATGGAAGTAAGGGAAGTATATTATTCAATCTTGAAAGAATGAATGAGTTACAGTATTTCTCCCATGATGATCCTGAATATGCCCAAGGGTTTAAAACTATAATTGCAACCGAAACAGCGCACCCATACATTGCAAACTGGTGGCCCCCAGGACACATAATTGGGTATGAACATGAATTTGTTCATGCTGTCGTAGATTTTTTGAATGCGATTGAACAGGATACAAAAATCGAGCCGAATTTTTATGATGGAATGAAGGCGTTAGAAGTTCTCGAAGCGGGCCTGAAATCTGCCAAAACCGGGAGAAAAATTTTAGTGAATTAAGTGGAGTAGAACCTGCCTCAAAGATCGCCATTGACCTCAAGCAGTCCTTCGCTAGGTAAACTTTAATTTGTTCCACCAAAGTGACTTTTCAATAGGTTAAGCTGCTTCTTGACCCAGTAAATAATTGAATCATTCATTTATAGCGGTTGTCATAAATACGTTCCTTATCCATTTCAATCAGTGCGGCGTCAATAGCCATAGTGTCACCATGCGTCCCGGTGCAACGGAGATTTCAAATTAAAAAAAATATAGCGTTTGCGTCAAGCCATCAACGTCGTGATGGT
>Ga0126326_1000367_pt1 | contig 14232 bp, 12 predicted proteins | sample InaspJWI67metaG_FD_94485 | JGI IMG/M metagenome (GOLD analysis project Ga0126326, IMG submission 94485) | Marine gutless worms symbiont microbial communities from Oahu, Hawaii - Inanidrilus sp. 1 OAHU.JWI-67 metaG | ecosystem: Host-associated > Annelida > Digestive system > Unclassified | place... | reverse complement strand
CTACCTCGAGCCCGAACCAGCCGTAATGCAACGCCAGCGCATAGCTACCCGGCATTTCCTGCCAGAACACGAGATAATTATTTAGCAGGTACAAAAACACCGCCGTTACCATGCTGTAGGCGAAGGCGCGCGATATCAAGGGTATAGGCAGGTGCTGTTTCATGTTACGGCTAACGACGGGCGAAAGAAAACGGAGCCCGAAGACTCCGTTTTGGTTTCACGACTGAACTAGCTCTACAGCCCGAGTACGCGGTTGCGTTGCGCCACGTAAGCCTGATCTGAGATCTTGGCCCAGGCGCCAACTTCGTTGCGCGACTTGAGGAAGCTTTGGTGAATTTTCTTCGCCAATGCGCTGTGTTGTTCCACTTCGTCGAACACTTCCGCCGCGGCGTCACCAAAGCTGTCATAAATGTCATCGCTGAAGTTTTTCAGCTTGACGCCCTGATCGGAAATCAGTTTCGCCAGCGAGGCGCCGTTTTTGGCGTTGTACTCCGACATCATGATCGAATTTTCGACCTCGGCCGCGGCCGTGATGATGGTCTGGTCGGACTTGCTCAGGCCGTCCCAGAATTTCTTGTTGATGCCGAGTGACAATTGCGCCGCCGGCTCGTGCATGCCCGGATAGTAGTAGTACTTGGCGGCTTCATAAAACTTCATGAAACTATCGTTCCAGGGGCCGACCCACTCGGTGGCGTCGATCGCGCCGGAAACCAGGTTCTCGTAAATTTGGCCACCTGGCAGCGATACCGGCGAAGCGCCCAGCTTGGCGATGACGTCGCCACCGAGGCCGGGCATACGCATTTTCAGGCCTTTGAAGTCGGAAGCGCTGCGCATCTCCTTGCGGAACCAACCGCCCATCTGAACGCCGGTGTTACCGCAGGGTAGACATTTCAGGCCATAGCCGCCGGCGAGTTCATCCCATAGTGCCTGACCACCGCCCCACTGTATCCAGGCGTTGATTTCGGTGTAAGTCATGCCGAACGGAACCGCGGTAAAGTAAGCCCAGCCGGGATGCTTGCCTTTCCAGTAGTAATCGGCCGCGTGATACATTTGAGCGTTGCCCGAAGCCACTTCATCGAACGAGTCGAATGCTTTCACGCGTTCTCCGGCGGCAAAATAATTGACCTTGATGTGGCCATCGGTCATTGCGGTCAGGCGCTCCGCGAAACGCTGGGCGCCGGTGCCGAGACCGGGGAAGTCGCGCGGCCAGGTGGATACCATAGTGATTTCGATGCGCTTGGCGGCGAGCGCCGGTGCTGAAACCGCAGTGGCTCCGGTTGCTAGTGCGGCGGCAACGCCACCTTTGAGTACATCACGACGTTTCATTGCTGATTCTCTCCGTTACTGGGGTTATTGTCTGGTATGTTTTTATAGTTGTCTCGATAGTTGTCTCGGGGTTTTTATGTTTAGGCCCCTTAAAGTAAGACGCCGTCATTCTGGGCTTTCTATCTCAATAATTCAAGTTTTCTCAATAATTCAAGTTTTAACGCTAACATGGCGGCTGAGCGAAGCCTCTTTTTGGTGCATTACCAGTATATCCCAGGCGGCTTGAATCTCTGTCTTGACGCTTTCGCAGCCTTCGGTTAGAAGTGCCTCGGGAATGGTAACGGGTTTCAGCACCGAGTCGGGGTGGCCTTTTGGAAACAAGGCGTTGTTGCTGAAGCACAGGTATCCGCGTAGTGGCGCGTTGCCGACTAGTAGCCGCAGCGCGGTAAGCTGGTTTTCTAGTTCGAACAATGGATTTTCGAACTTGAAACTTTTCTGTCCGATAACCTGGGTCCACTCCGAAATTCGCTCCGCACAATAGATGTTGCCGCCATAGGGTTTATAGGTGATTAACAGGATCGCATCGCGCGTCAGCGCGAGCCGATCGATCGTATAAAAGCCATCGAGGCCGTCGGCGCAGACCAGGTTGCGGATTTGCGCTCCGCCGATTCGATCCAGGCAACGCTGGGTGCGCCATTCCCGCCAAGCTATCACGATGCGGCGGCGGTTGATAGTCAGGATTAACGCGATCGCAACCGCAATGATCGCGATGACAATAATATCCGATTTCAGATCCAGCTGATTTAACAGTGCTTTAATATCCATGACGATGACTAATATTAATAGGCATCTCAAGATGCCATCGCCAATTGCCTTCGTCAATTGTAAAAACTAAACTGGTTGTCACCGACCACGGAGCTTGCCCTATGATGACCCCCCAGCTGAGCGTAAAACAGTTATTTGATCGGGAAAGCTGTACCTATACCTATTTGCTTATCGATTCGGACACGGGCGAGGGCGCCATTATTGACGGGGTCCTCGAAACCTTTGAGCGGGATATGCAAATCATCAACGAGCTTGGGGTGGAACTGTTGTATGCAATTGAAACCCATGCGCATGCCGACCACATCACTTCGGCCGGAAAAATTCGTGAGATTACCGGAGCCAAACTGGTTTACGGAGAAATTTCCGGCATCGAGGCAATCGATATCCCACTCAAGGACGGTGACGGCATTCCACTGGGTCATTATGAGATTAAGGCAATTTCGACGCCGGGTCATACCAATGGCTGCACCAGTTATTTCTGTAACGGTATGCTGTTCAGCGGAGATACTTTGTTGATTCGCGGCTGCGGGCGTACCGATTTTCAATTCGGCGATCCCGGGCATCTTTACGACAGCATCATGCAAAAACTGTTTGTACTGAGCGACGACACCATCGTTTACCCGGGGCATGACTATAACGGCCGCACCACATCGACCATCGGCGAGGAAAAGACCTGGAACCCCCGACTCGGAGGCGCTCGTTCGCGTCAGGATTTTATCGATTTGATGAACAACCTGAATCTGGGCATGCCGAAACGTATCAACGAGGCGGTGCCCGCCAACATGAGTGTCGGTATCGACTTCGACGCCAACCGCTACCTGTTGCGCGACTTCGATATGAACGACTTGCACGCTATCTGGCGAGACTTGCCCGCGAATACCCTGGTCATGGATAACCGCACGCCCGAAGAGTTTGCCAAAGGTCATGTACCCGGTAGTAGGAATATTCCAATGGGTACGGAAAACTCACATGTCGACGAGCTGAGGCAGTATCAACAGATTTATCTCTATTGCCGATCGGGCCGGCGGGCGCAGACATCGACGACAAATCTGAATTTTCAGGGACTCAATCACATCACCTGCATTAGCCATAGCGGTATGCCCGATTGGGAAAAAGCCGGCTATCCGGTCGAGACTTGAGCGCCGTTCGCATGGGACGATTCCTGATCTGATCCCGGGTCCAAAGCCTGAAACTTGGGGACAGATCTTCAATCTGTCACCCTTCGAAGCGGCCGATGTATCAGCCGGTTATTTTAGAAATCACCATATAAGCATGCACATAATCCATGCCGTGACCTGCCGGACTGTCGCGCACCATGTCACGGTAGGTAGCGTAGTAATCTTCGATGATCTGCTGGCGTTGCTCCACCGAACGCTGGTCGGACAAGGCATTGAAAAAGATACTCTCGTTCCAGCTGCGTATCGTCGGGATGTACGCTTCGGCAAATTCTGCGGCGTCGCCGTGTTCGGCGAAGGCTTCGGCAAACGGGCATTTGACGATGCGGGTTTCGATATGATCGAGACGCAGCCCTGCCTGGTAGACCGCTTCGTCGGGGTTGATTAACGGGGCACTGAATTCCTCCCGCGTATTGTAATACTGTGGCAAGGTCATGTTTTCATACTCCGCGCGCGTTATACGATCTCGCTCGAGAAAAGACCGCCAGATCTGGTCGAAGCGGTCGAACATGTTAACGCCACCGGTATTGCCCAGATACCGACCCTGTTCGTCGTACCCGAAATTGATCAACACCAGTTTACCGCCGGGTTTCAGTTCCGCGGCGCGATGCAGCAGTATTTGACGCCAGTCGCGCGCGGCCTGCGCGCGAAACTTTTCCAGCGCTGCACCCTCCGCGCCCACCGCCTGTACATGATTCGGGATATTACAGACCTTGCAGCTCAACCAATGCATCGCGGTTGCCGAAAAGCCGACGTCTAGCGTCCCGTCGGGCAGGATTTGCTGGTAAAAAGTAGTGCCTGAAACCAGCGGATAAACCCCATCATTTTGCCCGAGGTAAGTCTCGCAGGGCCCGAGCCCGTAAACGTTGGCAATCAATGCGTTGAAATCGTTGCGTGGTTGATCCGAGTAAACAATCGAGATCGGCACCTGCGGCGCCCGCGTCCTGACGGCGTCGATCGCACTGCCGACCATAGTCAAGGAAGTGCCCGCATCGGCCGTACCCATGTCCGAGAGCGTGAAACCGTCGGCGATCGATTCCAGTGACAGACCGGCGATGGCCTCCAGCACCATCGGTGTGGCCGCGTCGATGACGTGTTTAGCGCCGATGGTTGCGACTGAGTAGAGCCCGCCGCCGCTCATGGTGATACCCTCTGAATGTCCCCGAGTAGCCATATTATCCTCCGCAGGATTATTGCTCGATCAACCTCAGTACCAATTGTGCCATGTTGCGCGCACCATCTCCCGCGCCAAGATTTTCGCGCACGCTTTCGAGTCCGGTTTTCACCTGCGCGCGGTAATCGCGATTTTCCAACAGTTCGAAAACTTCGGCGCTGACCGCGACGGGATTAGCCTGCCGCTGCAGGAATTCTCGCACCAGCGGGCGATTGGCAACGATGTTCACCAATCCGATATGCGGGATTGTAATCAGACGTTTCATGATCGCATATGATAAACCCGACATCTTATAGACGATGCACAGCGGCACTCCCAGCAAACCGATTTCAAGCGTCACCGTGCCCGAACAGCTCACGATCGCATCGCAAGCGTTGATGACTTGATAAATATCATCTTGACGGACGTCGATGTCGAGGTTTCTGCTAGCGCATTGCCGCGAAATTTCTTCACGATCCAGTGTGGTTGCTACCGGCAATAAAAACTTGATGTTCGAATCGCGCTGGCGTATCAGTTCGGCGCTATCCAGCATCAACGGCAGCAGGCGGGAAATTTCGCTGTGGCGGCTGCCCGGAAACAGCCCGACAACTCTGTCCGCGGCGGCGAGACCGAATTTAGAGCGCAGCGTCGCGACATCCTCACTGACCTTGACTTTGTCGACTAGCGGGTGGCCGACGAAGCTGACCGGAATGCCGGCTTTTTCGTATAACGATTGTTCGAATTTGAAGATCACCGCCATGTGATCGATCAGTCTGCCGATCTTGTGAATCCGTTTCGGGCGCCAGGCCCACACCTGGGGACTGATGTAGAACAGCACCTTGATACCGAGCTCATGCGCATGGCGCGCCATCTTGAGATTGAATTCGGGGTAATCCACCAGCACCAGCAGGTCGGGTCGGGTTTGATTGAGCCGTTGCTTGACGATTGCCATCGCTTGTTTGATATCGCCCCAGTGTCGCAGCACTTCGACCAGGCCGACCACGGCGATAATCGAGGAATCGAAAAAAACCTCGACCCCGGCGCGGCGCATCGCCTCGCTGCCCATGCCGCTTAAACGAATTCCCGGCTGCAGGCGTTTCAATTGATCGACGAATTCGGCGGCGTGGGCGTCGCCGGAAGCTTCCCCGGCCAGGATCATGACATGGGCCTGACTCATCAGGCGCTCAACACGGCCTCGCAAACGGTTTCGATCTGTTGTTCACTCATTTCGGGAAATATCGGCAATGAAAGGCAGCGTTGCGCGGTGGATTCAGTCACCGGTAACACCGGCTGCTCCGTATCCTTGAAGGCAATTTGCCGATGCAGGGGAATCGGGTAGTAAACAGCACAGGAAACGCCTTGAGCGATAATGGCTTCACGCGCCGTGTCGCGTGCATCGCACAGCAGCGTGTACTGGTGAAATACGTGGTCGCGGTCATCCGGGATCACGGGCGTTTCGAAACGGCTGCCGGCGAGCCGATCGTTGTAGGCCCTGGCAACCTCGAGCCGAAGGCGGTTGTAGGCGTCGATGTGTTTTAGCTTGATGCGCAGGATTACGGCCTGCAGTTCGTCCAGCCGGCTGTTAAAGCCGATCACGTCGTGATGGTATTGCCGGCTACTGCCGTGGTTACGCAGCATTTTTATCCGCTCGGCAATTGCCGCGTCGCCCGTGGTCACCATGCCGCCGTCGCCGTAACAGCCGAGATTCTTGCTGGGGAAGAAACTGAATGCAGCGGCGGCGCCCAGGGTACCGGTGGTTTTATCCCGGTAACGGCTGCCGAAGGACTGTGCGCAATCCTCGACTATCAATAAATCGAATTCTTCGGCCAGTGCCTGAATTGCATCCATATCGGCGGGTTGACCGAAAAGATGTACCGGCAGTATTGCGCTAGTCCGGTCGGTAATGGCCTCTCTGACGCATGACGGATCCAGGTTAAAGCTATGCGGCTGGATATCGACGAACACCGGCGTGGCGCCGAGATAGCGGATCGCCTCGGCGGTTGCGATAAAAGTAAATGCGCTGGTAATCACTTCGTCCCCGGGTTCGATCCCGGCCGCCAGCAGGGCAAGCTGCAAGGCATCGGTACCGTTGGCACAGCTAATCGCATGCGACGCGCCGAGATATTCGGCTGCCTCCTGGTCGAAAGCCTGTACATTGGGTCCGAGGATGAAGCGGGTCTCGCCGAGTGCCTGCAGAATCGCGCCGTCGATTTCCGTTTTGAGGGTTTCGTACTGACCCTTCAGGTCTACCATGGGTATATTCATAAGGATTCTTTGATTTGTGCCGTTATCGCAATCGCCGTTGCCAGCGCGCGTTTTCCGTCTTCGCCTGTCACCAAGGGCCGATTACCGGTTTTAATCGCATTGATAAAATCGAGTACCTCGAGGTTGAGTGCGTCATTATCGTCGAAACCGAGTTCTTCATGGGAAATATCTTTGAAACCCTCGGTATTGTCGGTTTCGCCCTTGCGGTGGTTGATCGCCAGGATTTTTTCCTGGAAATCCGCCGACAGATAAGCGTCTTTCTGGAAGATGCGTAGTTTGCGCTCACGCTTGCGGCTGATGCGGCTCGCGGTGACGTTGGCGACGCAGCGGTTTTCGAACTCGATGCGTGCATTGGCGATATCGATGGTATCCGACAGCACCGAAATACCGCTGGCACTGATCCGGGATATCGGGCTGTCAACCAGGTCCAGAATGATATCGATATCGTGAATCATCAAATCGAGGATGACGCTGACGTCGGTAGCGCGGGTCGTGAACGGCGCCAGCCGGGTCGATTCCATAAACTGCGGCTGCCGCAAATGTTCGCTTATTCCGAGCATGACGCTATTAAAGCGTTCGATATGCCCGACCTGCAGCACCAGGTCCTTTTCCCGCGCGATGTTTACCAGGGTTTGCGCTTCGGCAATCGATTCGCTGATCGGTTTTTCGATCAAACAGTGAATTCCCGCTTCCAGAAACTCGCGACCAATTTTATAATGCAGGCTAGTTGGGACCACCAGACTGATCGCGTCAACCAACGGGATGACATCGCGATGATCGCTAAACATCTCGGCACCGTGCTGTTGCGCGATTGCACCAGCGCTTTCGGCATTGGTGTCCACCACGGCAACCAGTTCACAATCGGCGCAGGCGGCGTATTTGTCGGCATGCCACTTACCGAGGTGACCAACGCCTATAACAGCAACCTTGAGTATTTGAGACATAAGTGGCAAGGGTAAAATTAAAACGGCGCATTATATATGCATGAAAACCCAATTGCGAAGTTAGCCGGCATATTTCACCCGAATTCCGGCGCGACCGTCGGCCGGTTTGCCATGGCGACGCCGCCCGCGGCCGTCAACGGAGCGCCGCTGCGGCAGCACGGTGACTTCGAGTCGGACGATGGCCAAGCATACCGATTGGTCGCCGGTATCGATGAAGCCGGGCGCGGCCCGCTGGCGGGTTCGGTGGTCGCCGCCGCGGTAATCCTCCAACCGCGCTTGCCGATTGCGGGGTTGACCGATTCCAAGAAATTGTCCGAGAGCCGGCGCAGCTTGTTGGAGGCACAGATCAAACAGCAAGCCAGGGCCTGGGCGATAGCCGAAGCCAGTCATGATGAAATCGATGCGATTAATATCCTGCAAGCCAGCCTGCTGGCCATGAAACGTGCCTTATTGGGCCTGAAACTGAAACCGCAGCAAGTGCTCGTCGACGGTAATCGGCTGCCCGCGCTCGACGGTTACTCCATGCGCGCCATCGTCAAGGGCGATCTCTCGGAACCCTGTATATCGGCGGCCTCGATACTGGCCAAGAACTTCCGTGACCGGCAAATGCTCGAATTGGATCGCCGCTACCCGGAGTACCAGTTCGCCCGACACAAGGGTTATCCCACCGCGCTACACCGGGAACTGCTGGCAAAACATGGTGCCTGCGCAGTGCACCGCCGCAGTTTCAAACCAGTGCAGGACGTTTTGAATGGCTAATCGTTTCGTTCATCTGCATCTGCATAGCGAGTATTCGCTGCAGGACAGCACGATCCGGCTGAAGCCATTGGTGGAGCAGCTGCGTGCCCGCGGTATGGGCGCGGTGGCGCTCACCGACTCGAACAATATGTTTGCCGTCGTCAAGCACTACAAGGCAGCGACCGCGCTGGGGATCAAGCCGATTTTCGGCGCCGATGTCTGGATCTGCCATCCGGATCGTACCGAACCCTTGAGTCGCCTGGTCCTGTTGTGTCAAAACGAGCAGGGTTACCTAAACCTCAAGCGTCTCATTTCCCGGGCTTTCCTGGAAGGGCAAACCGCCGATCGAGCCACCATCGATATCGCCTGGCTGCGCGACGCCAGCGCTGGCCTGATTGCCTTGTCTGCCTGCCTCGAAGGCGACATCGGAATCGCCTTGCGCATGCAAAATACCGAACTTGCCGAAACCTATTTGCAGCAATGGATCGATCTGTTCGGACAGCGTTTCTTTCTTGAATTGCAGCGCTGCGGTCGCGCCCATGAGGAAACCTATATCGCGCAGGCCGTGACATGGTCGCGCGCGCGACAAATACCTGTCGTGGCCAGCAACGATGTGCGCTTTATCGATGCCGATGACTTCGAGGCCCATGAAGTACGGGTCTGCATTTGCACCGGCTTTACCCTCGACGACGAACGCCGGCCAAAACTCTACTCGCCGCGGCAATATCTGCGTTCCGCCGATGAAATGATCGAGTTGTTCAGCGATATCCCGGAGGCGATCTCGAATTCGGTGGCGATAGCCGAAGCCTGCAATTTGCGCCTGACGCTGGGGGAAGCTTACCTGCCCGAGTACCCGGTGCCCGAAGGCTATACCACGGATACCTTTTTCCGGCACGTTTCCCAGCAGGGTTTGGAGCGGCGCCTCGATTTTTTACGACAACAGCTGCCCGCTGGGCGTGAGTTCGAACGCGAACCCTATGACGAGCGCCTGAAAATCGAACTCGATGTCATTATCGAAATGGGTTTTCCCGGGTACTTTCTGATCGTTATGGACTTCATCGAGTGGGCCAAGAACCACCAGATTCCGGTCGGGCCGGGACGGGGTTCGGGCGCCGGTTCATTGGTTGCCTATGCGCTCAAGATTACCGATTTAGACCCGTTAGCCTATGAATTACTGTTCGAACGTTTTCTCAATCCCGAGCGCGTGTCGATGCCCGATTTCGATATCGATTTCTGCATGGACCGGCGCGACGAAGTCATCGATTACGTAGCCGATCATTATGGCCGGAATCAGGTTTCGCAAATTATTACCTATGGCAGTATGGCGGCCAAAGCCGTCATTCGCGATGTCGGCCGTGTCATGTCGCACCCTTACGGTTTTGTCGACCGCATCGCCAAACTGGTGCCGTTCGAAGTCGGGATGACACTCGACAAGGCGCTGGAACAGGAAGCAGCGCTGCTCGAGTTATATCAGCAAGAAGAGGAAGTCACGATGCTGATCGATATGGCGCGCTCGCTCGAAGGTTTGACGCGCAACGTCGGCAAACACGCGGGCGGAGTGGTGATTGCACCGAGCGACTTGACCGACTTTACTCCGCTTTATTGCGAAGCGGGTGGTTCGGGGCAGGTATCGCAGTACGACAAGGATGACGTCGAGGCGGTCGGACTGGTCAAGTTCGATTTTCTCGGTTTGCGCACCCTGACGATTATCGACTGGGCGGTGCATGCGATCAATGCCGGCCGTGCCGAAGACAAACTCGAGATCGAGCGTATCCCGCTAGACGACGCCGATACCTTCAAACTGCTGCAGGCCTATCAGACCACCGCGGTGTTTCAGCTCGAATCGCGCGGTATGAAAGACTTGATCCGGCGCCTGCAGCCCGACAGCTTCGAGGACATTATCGCGTTGGTGGCTTTGTTCCGGCCCGGTCCGCTGCAGTCCGGTATGGTCGACGACTTTATCGATCGCAAACACGGGCGCGCCCGGGTCGAGTATCCCCATCCGGCGCTGGAAGCGATCCTGCAGCCGACTTATGGCGTCATTCTTTACCAGGAACAGGTAATGCAGATCGCCCAGGTGTTGGCCGGTTACACCCTCGGCGGCGCGGATATGCTACGCCGAGCCATGGGCAAGAAAAAACCGGAGGAAATGGAAAAGCAGCGCGCTATTTTTACCGCTGGCGCGGTTGCCAACCAGGTCGAAACCGCAACCGCGACCTATATTTTCGACCTGATGGAAAAATTTGCCGGTTACGGTTTCAACAAGTCTCATTCCGCGGGCTATGCGCTGGTATCTTATCAAACCGCCTGGCTGAAGCGGCATTATCCGGCTGAATTCATGGCGGCGGTGTTGTCGGCCGATATGGATAATACCGACAAGATCGTCACGCTGATCGACGACTGCCGGGAGATGAAGCTCGATATCCGTCCACCCGATGTCAACCGCTCGAACTATCAGTTCACCGCCGGCGACGAGCGGCAAATTTACTATGGCCTGGGTGCGATCAAGGGAGTGGGCCAGGGCGCCATCGAGAGCATTATCGAATGCCGTGCGGCAGGCGAGTACCGTTCGCTCGACGATTTTTGCGCGCGTATCGATTCGTCCAAGTCGACCCGCAAGGTGCTCGAAGCATTGATCAAGGGTGGCGCGATGGATTGTTTCAGCCCGAACCGGGCGGCGCTGATGGCGCATCTGCCCTATGCCTTGCAGGCGGCCGAACAGCAACAAAACAACCTCGATGCCGGCATCACCGATATGTTCGGCAGTATCAGCGCGGTCGAAACCGAGGAACATAACCTGCCGGGCTGCGAAGCCTGGGATGAAAAGCAGCGTTTGGTGCTGGAAAAAGAGGCGCTGGGGCTGTTTTTAACCGGTCATCCATTGAACCTGATAGAAGCCGAAATCCGGCAGTTTGCACCGACCAGCCTGGGGCAGTGGCTGGAACGGCTCGATAGCGGCGGTGGCGGCGAAAGATTTCGCCAGAAAGAACAGGAGACCCGGGTCTGCGGGCTGGTCGTCGATATCCGCATGCGTAACAGCTTTCGCGGGCGCGAAGCCTTCGTCACCCTCGATGATCGCAGCGCGCGTGTGGATGTGCGTGTTTTGCCCGACTTATTGGCGCAGATCGAACCGATCCTGCAGAAAGACCTGGTTTGGGTAGTCGACGGCGGTATCGCTTACGACGACTTCAACAATGGCATCAAGTTGCGCGCTGCGAGCGTACGCCTGATGGACGACTACCGCGCCGACAATGCGCGTGCCTTGCATATTACGCTCGATGGACAGACCGGCGACGAACTCGATGCCATCATCGACCTGCTCGGCGGCTACGAGTCAAACGACGCGATGCCGGTGGTATTTCACATGTGCCGCGAGGGTTATCGGTACCAGTTGCGAACCAACGGCAGTTGGTCGTTAAAACCGGACGAATACTGTCTGTTAGCGTTGCAGCGTTGCCTCGATAGTTCCGCATTTTATTTCGAATACCAGTGAGCGCGAACCGAAACGCGCCTGCTTGATATCCCTGGTCAGCTAGCGGCCATTTTTTATCGAGGTGATCTGTATTATTATGTACCCCATTCGAAACCAATGACGGGACAGTCGAGTGAATCGTTTTCTTGCAATCTGCCTGATGTTGGTTTGTATCTGCGGATGCGTTAGCACGCAAAAATTGATTGAACCCACAACCAAACCCGAAAGTAATCAGGGTTATATAGCAGCGGCATTTTCGGGCGACGGTGTTGGCAACGCCTTTGGTCTGGTCGACGTCGCAACCGGCGAGGAATATCTGTTTCCTTTTTTTGGTCCCGATTATTCAATAACGGTAAAAAAAATTCCTGAAAAAATTCAGATGATTCAGGTTCCGCCCGGAACCTATGATATGAAGTACTGGATCACCTACGATACCATTTTCAAGCAAATCACGACTAAAAAGGAATTGACCGACAAGTTGCGGCGAAGCTTAAAAGTCAAACCCGGAAAACCGGTTTTTATCGGTCGATACCTAGCAAATTACAATTCGTCGTTCGTCGCAGGATACAATACCTATAACTTTCGCGTGCATGCCCTGCCATTCGATCGTGCAAGCATCGCCGCCCTGTTAGAAAAATCCTATCCGTACTTTTCGCTAGACGATTTCGAGATGCTCGAAGACATCCCGAACGATATCAAGCGGGCGCAAGACTATAACCCGGCACCCGATAACATATCCCCGAAGATAGACAGCGCTATAAAAAACGGCGCTGCTGAGACCAAATTGGCGCGGACAGGGATTGATCTGTCCGGTACCTACGTTTCCGAAATTACGAGCAATAGTCAATGGGTCTTTCGTGAGGGTTATACCAAGCTCGAGGTTAAGATCGCACAAAACAGCAACGGCGATCTATTGCTGAGCACCCGGCCTAAAATTGAGTTGACCGCCAATTTGAAAGGGGATGTCGTTACCTTCTCCACCGGGGCTAGAACGGAAGGCTGCCGCTGCACCTTTGTCGACGGAAAATGGCAAATAAAAAGCGACGGGACCCGCTTGATCGGCAGCTGGAAGAGATCGGGTGGGAGCATCGGGACCTGGAACCTGACCAAAATCGAATAACGGATTAAAGCCAGATATTCGGGACTGCAACCGCAAGGTATGAATGCAGCAGCGCATAATTTATAATCGATTTTCATCATAGCATTCGACTATAAACCAGAGGCATTGTGGAAGACCTAAACTCAATTTGGCAAATTGGCATTGTCGCTCTGCTCGTCGGTGCAATCATCGGCGCGCTGACTTACCGGTTGTTTGCACCATCGGTAAAACAGGCCGATAAAATTAGGACCGAACTGGACGCGACCCGGGAAGAGCTGAACAGTTACAAGGTTAGCGTCAATCAACATTTCAACAAAACCTCCGAGTTGGTGAACGATCTGGCGCAAAATTATGTCAAGGTCTACCAGCATCTGGCGCAGGGCGCGCAAACCCTCGGTGACGGCAAGTCTTTTGTCAGCCTTCTGGATCAACCTCAGGGGAGGGTAGCGCTCACTGTCGACGATGCTTTAAATGACGCGGCACAGGCGGCTGACGAAAATTTAGGCGATCCGACGGTAACGCAGGCCAACCCGGAGAAAACTCAGGCAACGCCGGCGGCAACGGTAGACGAGCATGCCGAGGCTTACACGCAACTCAAATCCGCCGAAGGCGCCGGTCATGACGCGGCTATCGGCGAGGCTGCGCGGCCAGCCGGCGACCGCGACGCATTGAGCACCGTCAAAGAACCGGTAATCAATGTCGATGCCCTCGACGAGGTCGCGGAAAATGCCGTTGTCGAAGCACCGGACGAAGCGGTTAGCGGCGTTGCCGAAACCGGGGAAAAAACAGAGGCCAGAACACTCACTCATTGAGGCTCTTAATCGCTTGGACCTTGCCGGGTTACTGCTTATTTTTATTAAGCAATGATGCGAGATCGAGATCCGCAAACGGTTTATGGGTCGATTCCGTCGCTTGCGCGGAATTTGTGGAATCGCCGTAACTCGCGTCGATATAGCGCGAATGTTCGTTGTCATGACAATAAATGCATAACAGTTCCCAATTGCTGCCATCGGCTGGATTATTGTCATGATTATGGTCGCGGTGGTGTACGGTCAGTTCCTGCAGATTTTCGCGATTAAACTCGCGCGCGCATCGACCGCATACCCAGGGATACATTTTCAACGCCTTGCTGCGGTAACCCCGTTCTCTTTCCGCGCGCGCCGCGTGCGCTTGCCTAACACATATGAGCCGCCCCCGAGTCAAGGACAATAGCCGATAAGCACCGAAGCCGTTAGGCTTCAGTGCCGGTTATCGTCGATCGAAGCTAAGATGCTGGCTTGGATTCCAATAAAGGT
>Ga0126326_1000366_pt1 | contig 14267 bp, 15 predicted proteins | sample InaspJWI67metaG_FD_94485 | JGI IMG/M metagenome (GOLD analysis project Ga0126326, IMG submission 94485) | Marine gutless worms symbiont microbial communities from Oahu, Hawaii - Inanidrilus sp. 1 OAHU.JWI-67 metaG | ecosystem: Host-associated > Annelida > Digestive system > Unclassified | place... | reverse complement strand
CGTTGAGGCGCCCGTCGGGCAAGGCGCGAAAACGCAGGAATATCGAGATATTCCGAGTTTTCGCAACGCAGCCAGACGGGATGCATCGACGCATAAAATGTGAAGTTATTTTTGAGTGAGCCCTAAGGGTTCACGAAACAATAAATTCACAATTTTCGGCGCTGAGGCGCCCGTCGGGTAAGGTGCAAAAACGTAAGAATATCGAGATATTCCGAGTTTTCGCAATGCAGCCAGACAGGATGCATCAACGTATTAAATGCCCGGTGGAGATGCATCGGCGTATTAAATATGAATTTATATTTGAGTGAGCCCTAAGTATCCTTGTGGTGTCGTCCCACGTCGTATATCTCATATTTCGTCGGTTCCTCCAGTAAATCTTCCAGTTGGGCTTCGTTCGTCTCTCTTTCTTTGCTTTCCTGCCAATGAATCCAATCCTCAAGGGAATGCCAGGTAGACACGACCGTAATACTGCGATTATCGTAATGATTTACAAGTGTTTCACCGGAAATGTAACCCGGTTGCCGGATAGCCATGCTTCGAAAATCATTCAACATTGTCAGGGCTTGATCAATTTTGTCTTGCCTGATATGCCTTTTAATAAATACTTTAACCGTCATATCGGCCTCCTTTCCAAATCTGTATCATTGCATCTGAATTCTGCATGATTATTATATGTTGTCTTAAGACATTTCACGTTTTCCCGGCCTTTTTCAGGTTGCCCCCTAGTCTGAAAAATATCCGCCCCGGAAAGCGGTCTAGTATTGTTTGCCGCTGCACCATCGGTATCCTCAGATCGGCTCGAATCTAATCACTAAAGTGATTCTCTGCCTTCAGGTGAAATATTTCAGTCGCATATGGTGATCAGTTATGCTCGAAAGAAAATGTCGGATTTGTGGAGATGTATTTTATGTACCCCCCAAACAGTCAACCCGCGCTTACTGTGACCGACAAGCCTGTCGGATGGAAAGACGTCGCAAGGAGTTGGCAAAAGAACGGCAAAAATATCGGCTCGTTCAAAAGGGAGAGAAAAGGATCAGATCCAAGCAAAAGCCGGATCACGGTCGCCGATGTCGCCGTTGCGGGTGCAATTGCTATCCGAACTATTTTTACTGCCCCGAATGCCATCATCATGTCAGCACTTGTGCCGGGCACAGCAAGGAAAACGACGATTCGACCAATACCTGTTCCTTCAGCTAAGGGTTCACGAAGAATTAAATTCACATTTTCAGGCGTTGAGGCGCACGTGGCACAAGGCGCGAAAACGCCGGAATATCGAGATATTCCGAGTTTTCACAACGAAGCCGGAAGGGATGCATCGTCGCAATAAATGTGGATTTATTCTTGAGTGAACCCTGCGGGCAGGCTCAAAAAAATTTGTAGACTGATTCCAAATTGTTGATTCAGATCCCTCGAAGCTAATATGTCATCACCTTCATGAATGCATGTACTAAGGTTCCGTATATTCCTCTCCGAAAACCTTCCGTCCGATCGACAACCGTAATCCGCGCTCGGGAAGCTCAGTCTTATCGCCGGGCCAGTGAATCCCCTGCCACACAACCCTGTCCAGGCCATTATCTCTTTTGCATTTCAGACAAATGACCGGCCTGCGGTCTTTTTTTGCAGGTTGACCGGAGATCCGAATCATCGCGCCGATCGGATCACCCTTGGCGGACACGCCACACACCAGACTGCAGCCGCAGTCCAGCCATTTAAAGGCGATACCGATCACCTCCGGGTGTTCATCCAGAATCTGCTGGCAGGTTTCTCTAAACGCGTTACTTTTCATTTTAGGTTTACTTTGCGTTTGGATACACGAATAATTTTCACGCCGATACCATCTGGATCCAGACGCACGATTTCGGCTTTTATTGCAATGAACCTATCAAAATCGTTGCCGGGAATAACTATTTTGATAACCTGGCCGATGGAAAAACTATCCGACGTTTCGATAAAAACGCCGCCACGGCTGATATTTTTGATGAGGCCCTTAAAATAGTCATTCTGACTGCCGAAATAAATCGATTTATTGAAAGGCTTGCGTGGGTGTTTCCTGACGTCCCGGTCTTTCTTCGGCGGAGGGGGGGGCGATTTTTTCTTGTCATAATCGGACACGACGACACTTTCCGAAAAGTGCTTGATCGGTTTGAGTTGCTGAACGCCATAACCGTATGCGTAAAGCGAATCCTTCAATTCCTTATGCCATCGGATTTTTACATGGTAGCACTCGTAAACCCCCTTATCTTTTGCAAACGGCGAATTTGCAACCCAAATAAATATTTCCTCTCCCTCGGCTATGAGTGTGTCCGATTCAAAGTAGGCACCCCCTTCGCTTACGTTGAACAATTTGGCTACCGATGAAACACCGCCATCCATGCTTTCAATGGCGATGGCAGTTTCATACTCAAAGCGTTTGTGTTTCCTTTTTTCGGAATAATTCGTCACTGAAAACCTCCCCGAGATGGACCATTCAATTGTAATGAACCGTCTTGACTATTATAAGAATAATAGATTCAGTGATAATAATCCACAGAAAATATCTATTTAGCCATCGTCAAACCGTAAAATCCGAACATGCACCTACTAACAGCGTGTCTTTCGTTGTCGGTAAATTTTCCTAGCGGCTGTATCCCGGCCAGTCGAATTTCACACCAATGCCATCGGGATAAATACGGACAATTTTACCCGTCTTCTTTTGATCCAGACCGACCGGGGTAGTAAAAGAAACCGTTACTTTCTGGCCCGAGGAAAACCTTCCCCTCGCTTCGACATAAATTCCGCCGCGGCTTTTGTTGCGTATATATCCCGGATACACGCGGTCATTGATGAAAAGCTCTGTCACCATTGAACAATTGTGGCGGGTGTCCTGTCTTTTGTCTTTAGGCGAAGACGGTCTGTCAGAAATATTCATAACTGTTCCTCCTTTTCGTCTGAAAACTATGAATAATTCTGATCGGAGACAATGCGAAGTAGATACAGGGTTCGCTCAAAAAAACCTCATAGATTATGGTTTCGGTATAACGTTCCTGAACCTTAGGGTTCACGAAGAAATAAATTCACAATTATAGGCGTTGAGGCGCCCGTCGGGCGAGGCGCGAAAACGCAGGAATATCGAGATATTCCGAGTTTTCGCAACGCTGCCAGAAGGAATGCATCGGCGCATAGAATGTGGATTTATTTTTGAGTGAGCCCTTAGTCAAAAAAGATACTGGATGATGGCCCGGGCAAGTTCGGTGGCTCTTGTGCCAAGCAGTTTCCCGTGAACTGCCAGGATGGCAACACAGATGCCGTCGGACTTTTGGGAGTCTACGGCAAAGGCGGCGATCCAATCATACTTGAATCGATCCAATTTGTCATTGATGGTGCCGGTTTTAGCCCCCAGGTTCATCGTTTTAAGTGATTTTTTCCGCCGCAGTACCTTGAATGCCGTACGACTGGTGCCATAGCGCACGGTGTCCTGCATGAGTACCTTTAATGTCTTTGCGGTCTGGCTGTTTATGGGTGAATACAGTTTGCCGGGACGGCCGCGATACAAAACCTTTTGGGTTTCATCGGCGATTGTGCTGACAAACCAGGGCGATACCATAGTGCCGCCGTTGGCTGCAGTAGCAGCAATCAGCGCGGTATGCAGGGGGGAAACCAGGGTTCGCTTGTTAAAGCCGGATGCGATCTCAGCCAATCCGAATTTATCATCGGGAACGGCAATCGAACTGGCTTGAATGGGTAGATCGAACGGAATCGGCCTGTTGAAAAGAAACCGTTCCGCGTATTTGCGGATGATTTTCTGACCCAAATCGTATATGCCGATTTTGCCGAATACGGAATTATTGGAGACAGCAAAGGCTTTGCGGAAGCTTGTCTGTCGGCTGTAACGCCCCCTGCTTTCTTTCAGTTGATATTTATAAAGGGTGTGTCGGTTGCCATTAAAAAACAGGGGTTTATCCGGAGTGTATCCGGCCGCCTCCAGCGCAGCAGAAGCCGATATAATTTTGAAAAGACTGGCTGCCGGAAAGTCGGCCCTGAGGCAGATGTCGCCGGCACTGCCTTCCGTGTCTCTGCCGGCCATGGCCAGAATCCGGCCGTCATAAGGATTCATCACCACCACTGCTGTCTGCCGGGTACGAGACCAGCTGAGCATTCGGGTAATGTACTTTTGAAGGCTCGCATCAATGGTGGTATTGATTTTGAATCGCGACCCATTTTTTTCCAACACGATCTGATCCGCCGGTCCGGTCGAACTTTTCAACGGATCGTTCAGATAGTCCGCAAAATCCTGGCGGGTAAAATCACCGGGCCAAATATTTAAACGCTTTGCACCAAGCGCGGGTTCCGGCGCCGGCAAAGGCGTCGGCCCTGAATCCCGGGAACCGGTTATATGGTGGACGGACAGACCGACCAGAACGCAAACTGAGATGGCCGCGACAAGAGCCGCTCTTCGCACAAGATGTTTTCGTCGGGCATTTTTATTGAGTGCATTCTGATATTCCCGCCATTTGGCAATATGATTCTTTCGGGTTCTCATATCAATAACAGTACCTTGGCTGCCTGGCTATCGTGGGAATATAAAGAGATGTGGTGCGAGTGTCAATTTAAAAGGTATTTCAAAAATATTTGCTGGTTCTTACATTCTTGCCAAGCATGCCTCTTGCCACCAGCAGCGCCTGATTGCGATCCTCAAGATTCAGAACTTGCTCCAGGCTGCCGGCATCCAGACTCATGTTGATTGCCTCTTTGGTCAAACGCAGGCCCATGGGGTTTTTCTTGTTTAATACCTGCGCCAGCTCAACGGCAGTATCCAGGAGTTCGGTGCGCTCCACCAACCGGTTGACCATTCCCAATTGCATGGCCTCCTCGGCCGAAACAAAGTCCCCTGTCAGCATGAATTCATATGCTCTACCGGCACCGATCAGCCGCGGCAGAAAATAACTGCAGGCCATGTCCGCGCCGCCGAGCCCGATATTGATGTAAGCGGCGGAAAATTTTGCATCCCGGCTTACAATCCGTATGTCCGATGCCAGGGCAAAGCTGAAACCGAGTCCGACGGCCGGACCGTGAATGGCGCCGATGATCGGTTGCGGTATGCACCGCATGGCCAACGTCAACCTAGCCAGTCGGGCCTGGAAGGCATAAAAGTGGTCCGGATCCATTTCCGCCAGTTTTTGCTTTGATTCATGCATATCAAGCCCGGCACAGAACCCTTTCTCTCCATTGCCTTTCATGATCAACACGTGGTTGGTCAGGTCATGCTGTTTTTGCTCCCAGAAATGCTCAAGTTCTTCCATCATCTGAAAACTAACCGAATTGTACCTCCTGGGACGGTTGAGGGCGATAATCCCGACACCCTTTTCAATCTCTTGATACTCGATCGTTTTATAATTCACTTTTGAACCTCCTGACCCGGGTCCGCCGAGGCGGAGAATTGTAGATTGAAGTCTGCAAATCGAATACTATCGCATCGGTCGCAATCAAACGATCCATCAAATATCAGCCGCACCTATTGCGGTCAAGTCTACAACCACCGGCAGGCATTCGCATAGCCGAACGAACTGATTAAATTTGAATTCAATTTGCAGATCGGTAAAACTGCATTATTTTCTAATGCGTCATTGAAATCCGTGACTAAACATCAGATGGAAAACGGAGAAAAACATGAATCGAACATACTTTACAGCCGCCGTATTCGTCACCGTTCTTTTACTGGTTTTTGCATGTGCCAAGAAAAAAATTGTCACCGAACCCGAGCCTTCCCAGACCTATGCAGCCGGAGCGCAGGATCGCACTGATGATGCGGCCGGAAGCAGCGACCGGGGTCAACAGACTGGTATTGGAGAAGCAACACTCGCAAAGACAAGCCGTGACGATCAACTTTCCCTCGGCGAGCGCAGCGGTGAAATAAAGGCGTTCGAGAACGAGGACATTCATTTTGAGTTTGACAGTGCAAGGCTGACCGTTCAGGCCCAGGAAATTCTACGGAATAAAGCTCAATACCTGCAGGAAAACCCGGGCATTTCGGTCACGATAGAGGGTCACTGTGATGATCGGGGAACCAATGATTACAATCTCGCATTAGGTGAAAGAAGAGCCTTGAGTGCCCAGGCCTATCTGATAACACTGGGAGTGGATGAACCCCGATTGAACACGGTCAGCTATGGTGAGGAAAGCCCCCTGGTTCCCGGCACAAGCGATGAGGCACGGGCAAAGAACAGACGCGCCCATTTTGTTGTTAAATAGTAACGGTGCAGGGATTCATACCGATGAACCGAATATCTTGTTCAGCTCGACGTCAACGTCCATGGCGGCCATGTAATCTTCGATCCGGGACGGTGCAAAAGGCAAATCAACGAATATTCTCGTTTCCTGCAGTTTGGATTTATGCCACAGCCGCTCAAGCCGGGACCGGGAATCCGGCGAAGAGCCGTAACGCTGTAAAATATATTCCATCCGCTCCTGGAGCGGCACAATTTTGTCGTGAAGTACCCGTTTGTCCGCATAATTGACGATTTCAGCCTCTGTGGGCGAATCCGACTCAAAGTACACATCCAGCCGAACATGCTGCCGGACGATGTCTCCCACCTCCGGGTAGCCGCGATCGGTCAGGTAGCGGCACCCGGTGTCCGAATGTAATTCACCGGTTTTAAAACTGCGTGCCTTGGTAATATCATGCAGCAACGCGGAGGCTTGAACCAGTTTTTCATTCAATCCGTTGCCGCGTTTGCGAAGTCCACTCGCCAGCAAAGCGGCCACGCGAGACACCTGCAATGAGTGAACCGCAATGTGCTCCAACATGTTCATCTCACGGATCAGCTGATAACACTCGTCTCTGGAAGGGATGTTCATGGTTGAAACGATCTCCAAACCCGGATCGGACAATACAGACCGCGGCGTGTGTTTTAAATAAGCAAATCAGTGGTGCAGCCAGAACAGCTCAACACGGACTGTGTAATATTGCCACGAATGGGACAAGCGATCAACAAGCAAATCAATCATTCAATAAAACCTGACCTGGATCCTCCAATCTGTTCAAGACCGGGACAGTCGATAGACAACCTCGCCATTGCAATATTATCGGTTTTATTCTAATAGTAAGTCAAATGATAAAGCGTTAAATCAGAGGTGACCATGCAAAAGCAAATTTCGGGGTTGTCCGGCATAACTCGCAGGGATTTTCTGTGGATGACATCCATGTCCGCAGCCGGTTTGATGCTTGGTTGCGCCACGAATCCGGTGACAGGCCAATCGCAGTTGATGCTCGTGTCGGAGGATAAGGAAATCGCCATCGACCGACAGAACTCTCCCCACCAGTTCTCGGCCGATTATGGTCAACTTCAGGATAAGCGTCTGCAGGATTATATATCCAGGACCGGGAAACAAATGGCCGCCCACACCCACCGCCCGCAAATGCCCTATAAATTCAAGGGTGTCAATGCAATCTATGTCAATGCCTATGCTTTTCCGGGCGGCAGTATCGGTATCACCCGCGGAATAATGCTCAGCCTGCAGAACGAAGCCGAACTGTCGGCACTGATCGGACATGAACTCGGGCATGTCAACGCCCGGCATACGGCATCGATCATGTCAAAACGTGCTGTAGCCGCGGCGGTTGTGGGTGGTGTCGCCGCTTATGTGGGTATACGCAAGGAAAGCGTGGGAGCGGGAATCCTTGCCGCCCAGCTGGGCATGCTGACCTCCGGTGTGCTGCTGGCCAGATACAGCCGGGACAATGAACGCCAGGCCGATGCGCTGGGTATGGAGTATATGGTCAAAAGCGACTACAGCCCGGAGGGCATGGTGGGCCTGATGAACATGCTCAACGGCATGTCGAAGCACAAAGCCAGTGCGTCCCAGATCCTGTTTGCCACCCATCCTATGAGTGATGAACGTTACAAAACCGCTGTTCAAAGAGCCGAATCGGAATATGCTGCCCAAAAGAGCAAATCGGTCTACCGGGAAAGGTACATGGATCATACGGCCGATCTCAGGAAAATCGAGAGTGCCATCCAGGAAATGCAAAAAGGTGAAGCGTTGATGGCCCAGCAGAAATACGCCGGAGCGGAAAAACACTTAAAAGCGGCGTTAAAAAAGGCGCCCAACGATTATACCGCACTGGTATTGATGGCCAAGTGCCTGATTGCCCAGAAAAAATTTGAGGAAGCCGATCGTTATGTCGAGAAGGCCAAGGCGGTTTACCCGCAAGAGGCTCAGGCCCATCATCTCAGCGGCTACACGAAAATACAGCGCAAAAATTTCGCCGCCGCCTTTAATGACTTTGACACCAGCGAAAAAGAGCTGCCCGGCAATCCTTTCACCATATTCTATAAAGGGTATTCCCTGGAAATGATGGAGCGCACCGAAGATGCCGCCCAGCAGTACTACCGCTTTTTGCAGCAGGTGCGCGAAGGGGATGAAGCCCGGTATGCTTACCGGCGCCTGCGCGAGTGGGGCTATGTCAGATAATCGCCCGCTGGCGATGGTACTTTCTGGGCAGGACTGTCGTTAATACTAACTAAAGTTCCTGCAAATGACAAACTCGTCGCGACAGGGCGGACTTTACTTAAATTTCAAAATCTCGGCTTATAAAGACACCTAGTCTTGCAACTCCGACTGGACAAATTGCTCGATTTTCTCTCTGTCGCTGTCGCTGATATCCGAATATTCGCAGCCGATCATGGCATGCACCAGCCTGGGGTCGTCCATTATCCATTTCACCTCTAAACGCAGATCGGAGACAAAATCGAGTTGGCTTTTTCCGTTAATTGTTTGCAGAAGCAGGGTATCGCCGGACTTGATTTCACCCCAGTCGATCTTCTGTATTAAAAACCTCAAGCCGCCTGAACTTAAATCCGCAATTTTATACTCCATTGCTTCATCATCGACTCCAGACGGGCTGACGACGCCGGTCACTTCCTCTTCGGCCGAAAACAAAATCCGCTTGAACTTTCTTCTGTCTGCCATTTTGTTGGTGCTCGACATATTTCTTTCCTACAGGAGTTGGTGGTAGCCAAAAGTATGTTATGGGCTCGACGCCGGAAGATGGATAAAATTAATCCGGTTCGAATGCTTTTACTGTAGTTTGGATTTGGGTTTACAAGCGATTGTATATTACCATTTATTGCCGCTATTCTCAATCCCGATGGAAACCAACTAGTCGTCAGAGCCGTGAACCGACTTTCGCAAGCGCTTGGTTGCGCCCCTGTGCCTTTTGTCCGCCAGCCGGCGCTGTCTGGAAGCTTTTGGGGGTCGGGTCTTCCTGCGCGGTTTCGGTTTGTCGACCGCCTTGCGGATCAGCTCGATCAAACGGTCCAGGGCGTCCTGGCGATTGCGCTCCTGGGTCCGATAGCGCTGGGCTTTGATAATGAGTGTGCCGTCTTCGGCCACGCGTTTGCCTGCCAGGCGGATCAGGCGGGCCCGCATCCCCGCGGTGAGTGCAGGCGACCGGATGACATTGAACCGAAGCACGACCGCCGTAGCTACTTTGTTGACGTTCTGTCCGCCGGGACCGGAGGCCCGGATAAACTCCAGCTTGATTTCACGCTCATCGATGGCAATTGTCGGTGTTATCGAGATCATTTCAACGCACCCTTGCACAACTCGCGCCGGTTTTTCAGCATATCCATCAGCATATCAAATAGAAACATTCCTTTACAACACATCACCTGCAAAAAGCAGCCGATGATTCAAAATTTGAGCCAAGGTGGCGCCCTTGGAACGCGGATCCATGAACCACTGGGCATAAGGCCACAGCCTGCTGTTGCGAATCTAAACCGAGGTTCTTATCATTTTAATAGCACCCGTACCACTGCTGATACATTTAATTTTGCATGAAAAGGATTCAAGAAATGGATTTGGAACATTATTATCTGGATCTGTTCGAGATGCTAAATATTTCATGTAAGAGGATCGCATCCGGCAGATACAACAAGAAAGACGCCCAGTGGCTGTTCGAACTCGCTAAAAAAGGCAGATACCCGAGTTTTCTTGCGGAACTGGCCGAATCATTCGGCATGATGATGGTCAAGGTCGAGGCCAGGGAGTACCGGCTGAATCAGATCATCGAGGAACTAAAAGCGGCAAAAGCCCGACTGGAAAGCTGTATACCGAGTGAGTGCTGAAACAGTCGTTCCGACTGTTGAGGTCAATGATTATCCTAAATGAATCGACTTCTGTCTTTATCCTTGCGCCATACCGGACGACTCAAGGCAGCTGCTGACTATCCCGGAAAAGCCTGGTGCGGATGAGTCACAAAGCGGCGCGTTCGGCCCGGTGCGCGAATTGATGGTCATCTATTTCCGGATATGCAGGTTGCCGATTATTCAGAAACTTTCATTAATCTTCCCGGATGGTTGTGAAGATTATTCTTTTACGCCGCCCTCTGCCAGCCCCCCGGCCAGATTGCGCATGAATAGCATAAAACAAAATAGAACCGGGATCAGGGTGAGAATGGATGCGGACATAATCCTGTCCCAGATAGCATTTTTAGACACAAACAGGGATTGCAGCCCCAGCGGCAGGGTGTAGAAATCATGATACTGTTTTAAAAAGACGGAGGCAAAAAGAAATTCGTTCCAGGCAATGATAAAGCAGTATACGAAGACGGTGATCAACATGGGCCGGGACAGCGGCAGTATTATCTTGAATATCGCTTCGATGCGCGATGAACCGTCGATGGATGCCGCCTCTTCGAGTGAGTAGGGGATCGTTCTGAAATAATTGCCCAGCATGTACAGTGAAACCGGCAGCGTCTGGATAATGTAAATCAACAGCAGGCTCAGCAGCGCCCCCCAGACCGTTCCGGCCAAGCCGATTCTCACGCTCATTTGGTACAAAGGGACCATCAATAAAACGCCGCCGACCATATAAACGAACAGGATACTTCTTTGAATAATGTGCCGCCCTTTAAATCGCAGACGGCTGAAGGCATAGGCGCCGAATACCGCCAGAATCAACGACATGCCCGCCGCCGAAACCGACAGCAGAAATGTATTTAAAAAAAACCGCGGAAAAGGGAAAATATCTCCGGTTGCGCGATATTTTGATAGAATTTTTTCCTTCTGCTCGGCGGTCAGTCTTGGATTGTCCATGAGTTTTTTAACCGTCGCGGGAATTTGCACCTGATCCTTCTTTCCGAATCCCAGCAGTTCCCGATAAGCCTTTAGATTGATCTTGGCCGGAATCAGTGAAGGATTGCCCCAGTCGAATTGATGCTTGAGTGACGTGGACAGGATTTGAATAAACGGAAACAGACAGAAAAGTAAAACCGATCCAACCGCTGCCGCCAGCAGTATGTTTTGCAGAAAGGTTCGCTTTCGATTCATTGGATATCACCACTTGAGAACTTTTTTCACGTAAAAATAAATTAATATCGACAGGATCAAAAACTGAAAGACCGAAACCGTCGCAGCAAGCCCCTGATCGATGATACCGGTAAAAGCCGTGTAGTAAGTAAAGATCGGCAGCGTGTGGACATTGGGCGCCAGCAAAAATACATCTTCAAACTTGTTCAGATTCCAGATAAGGCGCAGAATCACCAGGGTGCCCAGGACAAAATAAAGTTCGGGCAGGGTGATATGAAAAAACCGGGCAATGGGTCCGCAGCCGTCGATGGCTGCCGCTTCATACAGCTCCGTGTTGATCGACTGCAGTTTTGAAATAATGAGCAGATACGAAATAGGAAAATGCTTCCAGATGTCAAAGACAATAACCACCAGCAGGGCGGTCTTCGGATCTCCGATAAGGTTGTGTCGCTGCGGTGTCAAACGCAGCAATTCGACGACAACGTGGTTGTAAATCCCGTTGACCGGATCGAAAATAAACTGCCATCCAAAGACCACCGAAATAACCGGCGCAAAATAAGGCAGCAAAATGACCGCCCGGGCAGCATTGCGCAGCGGGAACTGCAGGTTCATCAACAGCGCAACCAGCAGCCCCACCAGGGTGGTGCCGATGACCGTCCCGGTAAGATAGACGATCGTGGTAAGTAGCGAGCCGTAAAAGGCCGTGTCTCCGGCCAGTCTTTTATAATTGGCGATACCGATGAAAAACTTGTCCCCGGTGAGTTTCACATCGAAAAAACTAAGGTATATGTTGTAGAGAATCGGATAGACAATCAGCAGCCCGATAATGCCGATACTCGGCGCAATGAGCTTCCATCCCAATCGGGACTCTTGCTTTGACAGGGATATGTCCATTTGAACTGCTGTTTGCCTTTATGTCTTGGCCTGTAAAATATTTGCCAACTTTCCATGTAGGCGGATAAATCTGGTGTCGTTAAAAGCTGAATGATTTCGTTATATTATAGAGATTCCGCGACGTTGAATTAGCTTTCGAGCAGACCATCATCGAATAACTTTTTGCATCTGTTTTTCAGCCCACGCAACGGCATCCTGGGGCGGCATGCCTTCGATGGTAACGGCATAGATCATGCGCGGGATAATCTGTTTGGCATAGATTTTACCGGCGGCCGGAAAGGTTTTGCCCTCGACGATGGTAAACGAACCGACGCTGTCTAAACCGGCAATAATTTCTTCAATCTTCTCGCGTCCGTAGCGTTTGAAAATCCCCTTGGGATCATTCAGATAATCGGCCGTTCCCGCAATATCCCTGAGCATGGGGTTCATCCCGCCGGGGGCCATATGCAGGAAGGTGATGTAACTGGTCGGCTCGAACATGAAGGCCACCAGACGTTGAGCAGCCATGTTTTTGGCTTCATCCTTCTGATCAACGAGGCCCAGCGCCACAATGGCGCCGTATCCGGCAGGCTGACTCCGGCGGATGGTGGTCGCCACGCGCGTGTTGTTGACCAACTGCGGGTCAAACGTACCGCGTCCCAGCTGTGGAAAATGCTCATCGGTCAGGGACCCGGCAGCAACCTCGGCCAGCGCCAGATCATCCATGATATAGGTGGAATAAAAAAACATGGCCAGTTTTCCCTGCAGGTAATAATCGCGGGCGCGCCAGGTTTGAGGACCGGGTGGATTGTATTTGGCAAGCTCGGCATAAAATTCAAGGGCTTCGAGCATTTGGGTCGAGTTGAAAATAAGTTCACCGCCGACATTAAATTCGGCGGCACCGTTGGACAGGGCAAAATGGGTGAAACACTGTTCGGCATACGTTTCGGCCTTTGTGCCGACCAGGATGCCATACCGGTTTTCTCCTGGTTTGTAGAACGCTTTGGCGGCTTTTAGGATGTTCTCCCAGGTGTCGGGCGGATCGAGGCCAGCGCTTTTGAACCAATCCGCGCGATACCAGATGCCCTGAACCCAACCGTGATACGGCAGGCCGTAATAGCGGCCGGATCGGGTGGTCTCCACCATTTTCAATGCTCCCTGAAAAAAACGGTCCTGGCCGATCTGTTTTACCAGTCGGGTCGCGCCTTGGATGTCGAGAATGCCTTCCTCGCCGAAGGCCAGCATCAGTTCCGAGCTGCCTTCAATCAACGCCGGCAGTTTACCGGCGGCTGAAGCGGCGGCCATCTGGGACGGCATGTCATTTTCGTCCACCGGCACGAGTTTGACCCGAATGTCCGGATTTAAGGCCTGAAACGTATCCATTAATAGCCGGATGGTTTTCATCCGGTCCGACTGTGTCTCAGTCGTCCAGAATTCTATGATTGTTGTACTGGCGGCTGCCGCACCAGCCGCACAAAGAAACGAAACAGTGACAATGATTACAAGTATGATTTTTTTCATGACGACCTCTCCTGGTTGATTGATTAAATGCCTTTTTTTACGATAAGCATGGAAAAGTTATGATTCGAATTAGAAATATGTTCCGGTCTGTGCGGACAACAGGCGATGAGCTGAAAAAATCGTCTGTCTGGCGCGTGTCAGCGGTAGGTTCGAAAGTTGAAAAGCATGTGATGGTGAAACTATTTACAGATTTTAACCTCGCTGTCCAGTTTAAAAGTTGTTATCTACAATTTTGTGCAATTTTGTCATTTCCTGTTCGCAACCGCTGCTGCCTGTCTCTGTTTGACCGATTGGGGTAATTTTTTGCAACTAACAAAAAAATAGTTACATTAATAACATTCTGGCCTCGTCATTCAACTTTAGAAAATGACTGTGAATCTTTAAATGGAGTTATATTTAAAAGTTGTGTTTAAAGGAAAAGGCGGTGTATCCACCGGTAGATTGTTAGCAGCAGTCAACCGGCCACACTAAAAATGAAAGGATACACCACCCATGAACCAGGATAATGTAATCGATTTAAAAAAGCCAGAGCCTTTTATTGACGATCAGATCACAGCTATCATCCGTCAGGGAGCGCGCAAGTTG
>Ga0126326_1000364_pt1 | contig 14303 bp, 9 predicted proteins | sample InaspJWI67metaG_FD_94485 | JGI IMG/M metagenome (GOLD analysis project Ga0126326, IMG submission 94485) | Marine gutless worms symbiont microbial communities from Oahu, Hawaii - Inanidrilus sp. 1 OAHU.JWI-67 metaG | ecosystem: Host-associated > Annelida > Digestive system > Unclassified | place... | reverse complement strand
TCTTCCATCGCACGTTCTTTGGGCGCAAGTGCGCCCCAGGCACCACAGGCTTTACAGTGATATTGCGAGCTACCGGACGCATTTGCGCCATTTTTAACGAGATCTTCGCTCTGACATTTGCGATAGCTGTATCCTTTAGTCTCGATAATCATAATTGAAAACTCTTTGGTTAGTTGATCAATGAACGCACTCGTTCGCACTCGTTCAGACCAGATGCAGTTCGCGTCGTCCCTGACGCTCACCAGAATCCTACGATTCTTTGTGCCTTTGCAGCTTTATTGGCACGCCTCGCATTCAGGGCCCAGGACAGAGCAGGCATTGATTTCACCCGATCCATTCCCTTTATCGGAAGGGTAATCACCACCCACAGCATTGAGCTGACTGGCTTTGGCGGCGTCTTCCATGGTGGATTTCTCCAAATGGATCGCGCCCAAGGACCGCAGGTAGTAGGTTGTCTTGAGTCCCCGCACCCAAGCCAGCTTGTAGAGGTTGTCCAGTTTCTTGCCGTTCGGTTCGCGCATGTAGAAGTTGAGGCTCTGGGCCTGGTCAAGCCATTTCTGGCGCCGACTGGCGGCCTCTACCAGCCAGCGGGGATCGATCTCGAAGGCGGTGGCGTAGAGTTCCTTGAGTTCCTGCGGGATGCGGTCGATGGCCTGGACGGAGCCGTCGTAATATTTGAGGTCATTGACCATGACCGGATCCCACAGATCCCGTTCCTTCAGATCCCTGACCAGATAGGGGTTTACTACGGTGAACTCCCCGGAGAGATTGGATTTGACGAACAGGTTCTGATAGGTGGGCTCGATGGACTGGCTGACTCCGACGATGTTGGAGATAGTCGCTGTGGGTGCGATGGCCATGCAGTTGGAGTTGCGCATCCCGACGGTGCGTACCCGCTCGCGTAGCTCGTCCCAGTCCAGGGTGCTGTCGCGGTCCAGCTGCAGGTAGCCGCCGCGGCCTTCTTCCAGGTAAGCGATGGAGTCGATGGGCAGGATGCCCCGACTCCACAGGGAACCCTCGAAGCTGGGGTAGCGTCCGCGTTCTTTGGCCAAGTCCGTGGAGGCGCGGATGGCGTAATAGGAGATGGCCTCCATGGAGCGATCAGCGAAACGCACGGCCTTCTCGCCGGCATAGGAGATGCGCAGCTTGTGGAGGGCGTCCTGGAAGCCCATGATGCCGAGCCCCACCGGGCGGTGGCGCATGTTGGCGTTCTGGGCTTGGGACACGCTGTAGTAGTTGTATTCGATCACATTGTCGAGCATGCGCATGGCGGTGCTGATGGTCTTGGCCAAGCGGTCCGTGTCCAGCCCCTGCTCGTCTACATGGGCGGCCAGGTTTACCGAGCCCAGGTTGCACACGGCGATTTCCTGGTCGTTGGTGTGCAGAGTGATTTCGGTGCACAGGTTGGAGCTGTGCACCGTGCCCAGATGCCGGTTGGTGTAACGTAGGTTGCAGGGGTCTTTGAAGGCGAGCCATGGGTGGCCGGTCTCGAATAACATGCCGAGCATTTTGCGCCACAGATCCAGGGCCTTGAGGGTCTTGGTGACCCGTAGCTCGCCGCGGGCGGCCTTCTGTTCATAGGCGCAATAGGCGTCCTCGAAGGCCCGCCCGGTGAGGTCATGCAGATCCGGAGTCTCGTCCGGAGAAAAGAGGGTCCAGGAGCCGTCCTCGGCGACCCGTTTCATGAACAGGTCCGGTATCCAGTTGGCGGTGTTCATGTCGTGGGTACGGCGGCGATCGTCGCCAGTGTTCTTTCTCAGCTCCAGGAATTCCTCCACGTCGATATGCCAGGTCTCCAGATAGGCGCAGACGGCCCCCTTCCGCTTGCCGCCATTGTGGACCAGGGCGGCGGCGGTCATGTAGGTCTCGTCGCCCTCTACTTTGAGGTCGTGGACTTTGGGTACAGGTCGGATGGGGGTGACGGACTTGATTCTGGTAAAAATCCGGTTGCCGAGGCGGAACCAGTTGTGTTTGGTGAGTGGCGGCACGCCTACCAGGTCGGCGATTTGAGGTACTGCTGGGATGCGCAGATCGAAGGAGCGAGTAGTTCCGGTGAAGGCTACTACGGAACCATCGCTACGGGTGCCAAGATGGGCCTGGTCCCGCTCCCGGTATTGGCCGGCGCAGGGGACGCTGAGACGCAGGAGCTGATAGCGCAGGCCCTCGGCCAATGGAGCGGAGGTGGTGAAAAAGTAGATTTCCTTGCCGCGGGAGATCCCGCCGTCGGCCTCCAACAGCCCTTGGACCAGGGCTAGGGTTTGGTCGTGGGGAAGGTGGCTGAAGCGGCGGACGATACGCTTATTGCCGTGGGCGTCGTAGAGGTCCTCGTAGGTGAAGGGTAGATGGGATTGATCCAAACCCACCCAGCGTCCCGTAGTGGTACAGCGGGCCAGGCCCCGACCGACGCTCCACTTGATCTGCAGGTAGGTGTCGTCGTGCCCGTTCTCCCAATAACGGATATCACGAGCATCCAGGTAGTCGCGCACGAATTGGAGATGTCCGTTGTCCCTGCCGGGATTGCCGGAGACGCCGAATTCCGAGCCGCGGGTCAGGTGGCCATTTCCCAGCAGGATGCCGTAGAAACGGGCATCGTCTTGGTTCAAGCCGGGAACGGGGATGATTTCACTCGGAATCACCTGGGCCACATAGTCGCCGGGTTCGAGCCGACCGGCCTCGATCCAGTCGGGAGTGAAGCGTCCGCTCTCGATCTGCCTCAGGATACGTTCGATAGACTGCTCCCTAGGCATCCCTTGGATGGCCCACAAGGGGTGGCCGGCGGTGATCCGCAGGTCCTGGATCGCGTGCTTGACCGCAATCCGTACCATGGGGGCGTCTTGCTGCTCGTAGACAAAATGCTCCCTGACCTGCCGATAACGGCCCCGCTGGCCGAGCACCAGGTCGCCGACCTTGAGTTGGTCAATGGCTCGGGGTCCATCGGCGGTAAAGACAGTGGTGTCCGGCGCAAAGCATTGGTTTACCGCTACCGCCGTATCGTTGGCGACCTTGAGGAAAGGCACCACGCCCTGACTCTTGCCGTTGGTGCCTTTGATGTGGGCGCCCATGCCGCGCACCCGGGTCCAGTCGTTGCCAAGTCCGCCCGCAAACTTGGATAACAAGGCGTTGTCCTTGATGGCACTATAGATGCCGTCCAGGTCGTCCGGGACGGTGGTCAGATAGCAGGAGCTCAGCTGGGGACGCGGGGTACCGGAATTGAACAGGGCCGGGGTGGAGCTCATGAAGTCGAAGGAGGACAGGAGTCGGTAGAATTCGATGGCCCGTTCCTCGCGGTCAAGCTCGTTCATGGCGAGCCCCATGGCAACCCGCATGAAGAAGGCCTGGGGCAGCTCGAAACGCACCCCGTTCGTGCTGTGGATGAAATAGCGGTCGTAGAGGGTCTGCAGCCCGAGGTAGGTAAAGGCGAGGTCGCGCTCGGGCTCCAGGGCGGTGCCCAGGCGCTCCAGATCGTACTGGGCCAGACGGCGGTCCAGCAGCTCCAGGTCCGTCGCCCGTTTGATATAAGCGGTGAAATAGTCGCCGTAGCGCTCTGCCAGATCCGCCTGGGTCTCGACCCCCATGGCCAGCCCCAGGAACTCCAGGGCTTCCCGGCGCAGGATGTCCAGCAGCAGACGAGCGGCGACCAGGCCGTATGCCGGGTCTTGCTCGATCAGAGCACGGGCGCTCATGACCAGGGCCTGGCTCACGTCCGCCTCCTTGACCCCTTCGAACAGGTTGCGGTAGGTATCGTCCAGGATGGCCTGACCGTCGACCGCCTCCAGGCCCCTGCAGGCCTCCGCCATCAGGCGCTGCAGCCGGGCCATGTCCAACGGGCGGGTGCTGCCGTCGGTGCAGGAGACACTGATCCGGTGTGCTTTCTTGGGTGCGGCGGGGGTCTTCTCGGCCCGTTCTCGGGCGCGCTGCTCCCGGTAGAGCACATAGGCACGGGCCACCTTGTGCTCGCCGGCGCGCATCAAGGCCAGCTCCACCTGGTTCTGGATGTCCTCGATGTGCACGGTACCGCCGCCGGGCAGGCGGCGGGTGAGAGTGCCCACGACCTGGTCGGTGAGAGTCCGTACGGTGTCGTGGATGCGGTTGGAAGCGGCCGCGTTGCTCCCTTCGACGGCCAGGAAGGCCTTGGTCATGGCCACCATGATCTTGCCGGGGTTGAAGTAGGTGACCTCGGCGTTGCGTCGGATCACCCGCACCTGTCCGGGGATGTGAACGGCGAGCTTGGCCCGATGGTCCAGCGGCTCGTTTTCGGGCGATACTGTGCTGAGATCCGCTGGAATGAGGGGCGGCGCTTTCGGGACCACACTTCCTCCTGGAGTTTGAAGTATTCAAGATGGGCGTAAACATAATATATATGCTGTCAACGGGCTGTTGACTACCATATCTTGTGTCAGGATCCATTGCTTTCGGCACCTCGAAAAATTCCGGCCTTGGTATTTTTCGAGACAGCCTTGAAAATAGTAGTGCTTAACGTGTCGGAGTGATGAACTCTCTGGTGAACCTTTTTCTTCTTCGATGGGATCATCACATGACCACTACATATTAAGCACTACCTAAAGAATCTAGTTCTGCTATAATTTTCTCTGATCTTTGTTCGAGTAGGGGATCAAACAAGAGAGATCCGGACAAGGCGAAGAAGGCCGATTAGAGGCGTCATACGGGTAATCCACCCGAATCCACCCGACCGGCGCGTCGGATACGGTATCCCGGTTCGCCGATGCCCTGCGTGCTGTGGATTAGACGCTGGTACACGCGGTGGCCAAGTGGCCGCCGCGTGTCAGAAACGGGCTCTGTGATCGTGGCTAGTCAGGTATATAGGTCCCCAAAGATTCAAACTGACGCACTATCGGGACTGTAGAGCCAACCGAGGCAAGGAAAGTGTTTCAAGCGGGTCCGAACTTGAGGTAACACTGTCTCGGATGTCCATGGATGGTACGCTTGGCGAAAGCAGGAAAGTCGTTACTTTTGCCTTGCCGCCATGTTTTGGAACGTTGCGGAGTGATCTTGCGAATGCGGAGAATCACATGAGTCGAGTCATCTCGCGGTGCTTGTCTTGCTGCAAGAACACGGATGCGACCCTTATCTTCCCGGGCATTGCTCATGCTCATTTCAGGAACTCTACCGCTGGGGAGCACCCAAGCACCTTGGGGCACTTTGCCAATCTCCGATCGAAAGTGACAAAAGCGGCCGCGCGGTTGCTGCAGACCAGGTGCAAGGCATCGAAGAGATCCAATGCGGTGGTGACCGCTTCGCGATCCTCGATGGTGATGTGCTCGATACCAAGAAGCGCGGACAACACCTGCATGATATCCGCCCGCGCCAACCCGTAGAAGCCGCGCATCACCCACTCGAATTCCAGCAGCACGGTTACCGCGACTATGGAGGGCTCGGAAAAGGCGGCGACCGCGGCAGGGCGCCGCCGCGTGGCCTGCGCATCGTCAGGATCGTCGATGAAGAAGCGCGTGAGGACGTTGGTGTCGAGGGATTTCATGGAGCAGAGTCATGCCCGCGCGCCAGCAGCGAGGCGGGCTTGAAGTCCTCTAGCCGACGCGGCGCCCCGTGCGAGGGTTCCTTGATCATGCCCGCAAGGTTCGTGATGTCCGTCAGGGGACGTGTGCGAAGAACGCGTAGCCGCAGTCCATCGGACTCCTCTGAAAGTTCCAGTCGCACACCTGCACCCAGTCCGAGCCGCCGACGCAGGTCCGCTGGAAGCGGGACTTTCCCTTCATCGGAGAGGACGACCGTGGTCATGGGGCATTCTCCAACCATCATGGGATTCTCCATGGAATGAATGACACAGCTATATCAGCTATTTCGCACCCTTCGACAACCATCAGGATTTACCGTGCATGAGCACCTCGGCGGGCACCTTGGTTTCGAAGCACCAGCAGGCGGATTTTCCAGCCGCGATGCCACAGTAGATAGGCGGGCTAGCACACGGGCGAAACTGATTTTATCCGGATCCGATCCACCCAGGCCTTGGCTGAGACTTCATTGCAGACATTGGAGCGTGCGGTTACCTCGAAGGTCAGGGTGACCGTCCGCTCGGCGAACCGGGAAAGGTCGATATCCGATCGCTGTAACCATTCCGCTTCGACATGTTCCATGCCGACGGCAGCGGCCTCGTCCACCGGCGTGCCATCCACTAGGACACTGAAGCTCGCGCTGGTGTAGTCGTTTACCGCTGCGTCGAGATTGAGTCGGCGCACATAGCTCAGCTCCGGTCGGGGACCCAGAACGATCTTGCGCGATGTCGATCGGATCTTTTTGCCCGTTTTATATTCATGACCGGAGGACACCTGTCCGAAGAGTATGGGTCCTCCCGAATCATTGGTGAGGAGCTCCCACCCTTCGCCCTCCCAGCCGGAACCAGCCGTTTCTTTTTCTTTCGCCGCTTCTTCCGCTGCCCCTGCGGAACCCAGGCCCGCGCCAGAGTCTCTGAACAGGCCCGCCGCTTCAAGGGAGGTTCCGATAATCTCCGGCACGTCGATCCCGAAGGGCATACCGCTGCTGCCGCCCGAGGCCCCGGCAGCGGGTGCCGCACCCTTGACCAGACCGGCCGCTGCCAGAGAGTTGCGGACGATTTCGTGCACGTCGATGCCCAGGGGTGCGGTTCCCCCGCCGGTAGACCCGAACACACGCTCACCGGACCCCGAGTCGGTCCGTCCCCTCTCCGGTCGCGACGGCTCGACGAAGAGACCGCGGGCAGCCGACTCGGAACCGGTGTCGGCCCCGTCGAATCCTGGTCGGCGTATACCGGGCGTAGCCGCCTGGTCGCTCTCGCGGCCCTTTCGCACATGGCTCCCTTCCGACTGCTTGTGGTCCGGGCAGTCACCACTCGGGTTCCAAGACAGGTAGATCACCTCGGGCCGCGCTTGGCCGGCGATCGCTGCCGTCGCTACCTCCATCTCCTGTTCGAGCAGGCCCCAGAAGCCGGCGATGTGAAAGGCAGAGGATATGCCCACGTCGTTGAAGAAGGGCGCCGCAGTGCCGCATTGGTCGGGTCGGTCCCCGGTGCTCAGGGGTGCGCCGTGGGACATGCCGCAAATGGTGTAGGATTCGACCAGAGGCTCCCCGTCCGGCCCTTGCCACACCCGGTGGGTGTGGCGGCCATCCAGGGTCCGTTCGAGGTGGGGATTGCCCGCCACGCTATGGACATCCGTCCACTGCTTGACGATCTCATCGGCATTCATGGGTTTTACGGCGGAGTCGGCGTCGCCGTGCCAAACCGAGACCCTGGGCCAGGGTTCCCGGTGGGAAGAAGCGCCCCGCACCAGATCGCCCCATTCCCGCGGGGTGCGGCTGCGACCCTGAAAGATACTCTCGAAGGCCTGCTGCATATTGTCCGCCGTACGATAGGGCACGCCGGCGAGGACCGCCCCCCCCGCGAACAGGTCCGGATAGGTCGCCAACATCACGGACGTCATCGCACCTCCCGACGACAGCCCAGTCACATAGACACGCCGCCGGTCGAGTCCGTGGTCCTCGACCATGCGGTCGATCATCTGCTTGATGGACAATGCCTCGCCCCCGTCCCTGCGGGTATCTTCGGGGCGAAACCAGTTGAAGCAGCGCAAGGGATTGTTGGTCCAGTGCTGCTCTGGCAGCAGGAGCGCGAAACCATGGCGAGCGGCGAGGGTCGACCAGCCGGTGCCCTTGTCGAACGAGACCCCAGACTGGGTACAGCCGTGCAGCAGGACGACCAGGGGCGCCGCCGTCGGGAGCTGATCAGGCACGTGGGTGAGCATCCGCAGCTGCCCCGGATTCGACCCGAACCCCCGGACTTCGACGAGTTTGCTGACGTGCGTATCGACCCGGTCTGACCATGCCTGGACGGTCGCCAGAACCTTCAGCAGTTCTTCCCAACGACCGCGAAAACGGGCCTGGCGAACGAGGTCGGCGAGCTTGGAAATACGCGCCATTTTGGGTCCTAGATTAATCATGGGAGGTCTCTCTATGTCTGGAAGGCTGATGAGCTTACCGAGCTCTACCAGCTTGGCGGCCGGTAAAAACACCGTGTGATAGAGACCGGGATCGGGATTGCCGTCCCGTTCCGGATCGAGCCAGGCAGGCGGGCGGGTACCCGCGGTCGGCTCATAGCGTTGGGTAATGATGTTGCGTTGTCCCCCGGACCAGGCGCCCAGCTGCACCGCACTCACCGGATAGCTGCGACTGACCCGGATTCTGAGGGGACCCGGCGCCACCAGGCCGCCCGCTACCAGCATAGTCACGCGAAAACGCAGATCGCGCGGAGACTCGCCGAGGATATCGGCCAGCCGTTCGCTGAATTCATACCGCTTCAACCCGGTCGCCATGGTACGCAAGCTAGCATGTTGCCAAGGCGTGTGGAAGAATAATTGGTAGTGCTTAACGTGTAGTGATGAACCCTCTGGTGAACCTTTTTCTTCTTCGATGGGATCATCACACGACCACTACATATTAAGCACTACCGACTGATCGACCCCAAGCAGCTCGGAGATTCCTCCCCACTGCTCGGGTCTCCTCTCCTCCAGGAGTTTGCGTACGATATGGCCTAGCTGAGCACTGGCCATCAGTCCCTCTGCATCGTCAAATCCACATCAGGCTGAAGGGCCTTGTCATAATTTTCAGTGTTCGAAAGATCACGCTAAAATCACAAGATGTTGCGTTCGACGCATAATGGCTTGTCGATCGACCTCGGTGTCCGTACCGGCGTCTTAACGCAACCTGCGCTCACATTACGCCCGCGCGGACCTTACATTAAGTCCAACACCTGCCTACTCGATCTCAAAGAACACAAATATCATCGAACGCGCCGTAACCTAACATGTCAGATTTGTCCCGACGCGGGAGGGATCTCGTCGAATAACCCAGAACCTCGGTCGGATAGGCACGGTGTTGAACGCGGCGTAACGCGACACGACGCCTTCGCGGGCAATACCAATCACACAGAAATTCATACGCGCCCACCCTGCTAGGCAAGCACCAACGGCTTGTATCCGAACCGCCGATCTGGTCAACTTCCTGAGCACATATCCGCTCGCGTGGAAATCGCAGTAGGGTGGGCTGCGCCCACGGAGCTGTGCCTACCGGGGCGCGTGCAGCCTGCCCACTTGCGCATAAAATTACAATGAAAGCACAACAAAAAAATCTGTCCAGAGGGAGGAGCGTATGTCCATGAAGATCGGAGCTCCGCGGGAGGTCCACCCGGACGAGAGTCGAGTTGCCGTCACGCCGGATACGGCGGAGCAACTGCGTAAGCTCGGCTTCTCGGTTGCGATCGAGGCCGGGGCCGGCGAGAAGGCCCACTTTCCCGATGATGCCTATCGTGAAGCGGGGGTCGAGATTGTCGAGAACGTCAAGGACCTGTGGGCCCAGTCCGATATCCTACTCAAGGTTAACGCCCCCGAGACCCATCCGCACGAGGCAATCGACGAGATCGAGTTGCTGCACGAGGGCAGTACCCTGATCAGCTTCATCTGGCCGGCCCAGAATTCGGAGCTGATGGAGAAGCTGGCCGCCCGCAAGGCGACTGCCCTGGCCATGGACAGTGTGCCCCGCATCTCGCGCGCACAGAAGATGGATGCCTTGAGCTCCATGGCCAATGTGGCTGGCTACCGCGCGGTGGTCGAGGCTGCCAACCATTTCGGCCGCTTCTTCACCGGCCAGGTGACGGCCGCGGGCAAGATTCCCCCGGCCAAGGTGTTGATCATCGGCGCCGGGGTCGCCGGACTGGCCGCGATCGGCGCCGCCGGTTCCATGGGTGCCGTGGTCCGCGCCTTTGATACCCGCCCGGAGGTCAAGGAGCAGGTCGAGAGCATGGGGGCCGAGTTCCTGATGCTCGATTTCGAGGAGGAAGGCAGCGGCGAAGGCGGCTACGCCAAGGTGATGAGCGAGGAGTTCATCAAGGCCGAGATGAAGCTGTTCGCCCGCCAGGCCATGGAGGTGGATATCATCATCACTACCGCCCTGATCCCCGGCAAACAGGCTCCCAAGCTGATTACCGAGGCCATGGTGGAGTCCATGCAGGAGGGCAGCATCATCGTCGACCTAGCCGCCCGTCAGGGCGGTAATTGCGCCCTGTGCGAGCCCGGAGAGGTGGTGGTGCGTCACGGCGTGACGATCGTCGGGGAGCTGGACCTCCCGACCCGTCTGCCCACCCAGTCCAGCCAGCTCTACGGCACTAACCTGCGCCACCTGCTGACCGATCTGACGCCGAACAAGGACGGCCGGATCGACGTGAATATGGAGGACGAGGTCATCCGGGGCACGACCGTCATCAAGGAGGGCGAGATCACCTGGCCGCCCCCTCCCCCCAAATTACAAGCAACCCCAACCCCCGCCGAGGCACCGGCGACGGAGGCCGCACCTCCCCCGGCGGCATCGAAAGCGACAGCGAAGGGACCTAAGGGCCTGCTCACTGCGGCCATGGTGGGTGCCGGCCTCCTGGCCCTGCTCGGCCTGGGCAGCGTGGCCCCGGCGAACTTTTTAGCCCATTTCACCGTGTTCGTGTTGGCCTGCTTCGTGGGTTACATGGTGATCTGGAATGTGACCCCGGCCCTGCACACCCCGCTTATGAGTGTTACCAATGCCATCAGCGGCATCATCGTCATCGGCGCCCTGCTCCAGATATCCAGCCCCTCGGGACTGGTGATGGGATTGGCGGCGATCTCCATCCTGATCGCCACCATCAACGTCTTCGGCGGCTTCTACGTCACCCAACGCATGTTGCACATGTTCCGGAAATTATAAGGGGATAGGACCATGACTGAAGGCATTCTGACTACCGCATACATTGCCGCCAGCATCCTGTTCATCCTGGCCCTGGGAGGCTTAAGTCACCAGGAGACGGCCCAGCGCGGCAACCTCTACGGCATCATCGGCATGGTCATCGCCCTGGTCGCCACTATCGGCGGCACCCAGGTCACCAGCTATCTCACCCTGGCCGGGTGCATGGCCGTCGGTGCCGTCATCGGCATCTTCGTAGCCGCCCGGGTGCAGATGACCCAGATGCCGGAGCTGGTGGCCATCCTGCACAGCTTCGTGGGTCTGGCCGCCGTGCTGGTGGGCTTTGCCAGCTACCTGGACCCGGAGGTCCACTTCGAAGGCGTGGAGAAGACCATCCACGAGGTGGAGATCTACCTCGGCGTCCTGATCGGCGCGGTCACCTTCACCGGCTCGGTCATCGCCTTCGGCAAGCTGAGCGCCCGCATTTCCAGCAAGCCCCTGGCCCTGCCGGCCCGCCACTGGCTGAACCTGGGGTTGGGACTGCTCTGCCTGGGGCTGGGCTTTGTGTTCGTGGGCGCCGAGGACACAGGCTCCGGTCTGATCCCACTGCTGGTTATGACTATCATCGCCTTTGCCTTCGGGGTCCATATGGTGATGGCCATCGGCGGTGCCGATATGCCGGTGGTAATCTCGATGCTCAACAGCTATTCGGGCTGGGCTGCCGCGGCTACCGGCTTCATGCTCTCCAACGACCTGCTGATCGTCACCGGCGCTCTGGTGGGCAGCAGCGGCGCCATCCTCTCCTACATCATGTGCCGCGCCATGAACCGCAAGTTCCTGGCGGTGATCGCCGGCGGCTTCGGCACCGCGGGGGGCACGGCCACCGCGGGCGACGATCAGGGCGAAGTCACTGCCGTCTCTGTCGAGGAGACGGCAGTGTTGCTCAAGGAGGCCAAGCGCGTGATCATCGTCCCCGGTTACGGCATGGCGGTAGCCCAGGCACAGCATGTCATCAACGACATCACCCGCAAGCTGAGCGATCAGGGGGTCGAGGTGCGCTTCGCCATCCACCCCGTAGCGGGACGCATGCCCGGCCACATGAACGTGCTTCTGGCCGAGGCCAAGGTCCCCTACGATATCGTCATGGAGATGGACGAGATCAATGACGATTTCCCGGACACGGACGCGGTGCTGGTCATCGGCGCCAACGACATCGTCAACCCCTCGGCCCAGACCGATCCGGACAGCCCCATCGTGGGTATGCCGGTTCTGGAGGTCTGGAAGGCGAAGATGGTGGTAGTGATGAAACGGAGCATGGCGACCGGCTATGCCGGCGTGCAGAACCCGCTGTTCTTCGAGGAAAATACCCGGATGCTTTTCGGCGATGCCAAGGCTAGTGTAGACGCGATCCTGGCTGGCATCTGATCCGGAGTGGAAAGCGCGTTTTCACTTCGCGTCCTGAAAAATTGCCAGGGAGGCAATTTTTCAAGGTTCCCTGTAAGTCACCGGGTTCCCATAGATACCATTGTTGTACTATACCGGATGGTCACAACCGCCAGGAACCAGGCATGGTGACCATGATCCTGGCGTTAAGCAAATCGACCTTTCGTGGTTTTCCGGTTTTCGTTACCCACCGCCTTTCTCCTTAGCAAGCCATGAACCAGGAAACAAGACGTATCATCTTCGAGCGTCTGCAGGCTGCTAATCCGGCACCCACCACCGAGCTCGAATACTCCTCTCCGTTCGAGCTTCTGGTGGCGGCCATTCTCTCCGCCCAGGCCACCGATAAGGTGGTGAACCGGGTCACCGCCGAGCTGTTCCCCCGGGCCAACACGCCGGAGGCCATCTTTGCCCTGGGGGAGGATGGTCTGAAGCACCACATCCGAACCATCGGGCTGTTCAACACCAAGGCCGCAAACATCGTCAAGACCTGCGCCATCCTGCTTGCGAAACATCAAGGTAAGATCCCTGCGGATCGCAAATCCCTGGAAGCACTGCCCGGCGTCGGACGCAAGACCGCCAATGTGGTGCTTAATACCGCCTTTGGGCAACCCACAATCGCAGTGGATACCCACATCTTCCGCGTCTGTAACCGTACCCGCATCGCCCCCGGCAAGACCTCCCTGGAGGTGGAGCGGAAGCTGCTGCGATACGTGCCCCGTCCGTTCCTGAAGGATGCCCACCATTGGTTGATCCTCCATGGCCGCTACCTGTGCACCGCTCGCCGTCCACGGTGTCACGCCTGCATCATCTGGGATCTGTGCAGGTTTCGGGATAAATCCTCTGAACCGACGCCGGCTTTAAAGTGATTGGCAGGTGTCTTGTAAGGCTCCCGCAACGAGCATTGAATTCATCTTCACCTATAACCCTTGAGGCATCAGTAGCCGTTTTCAATTGAAAAATCAGAATTTCCTTATATACTTATACCTAGTGGCGTCGCAGGAAAAACAAGACGCTTCTCATTATCAGTTTAACCCATCGCTTCAAGGTAGGTTCAAAATGAAGAAGATCGCAACCTTCGCCTCCGCCGTCACGCTTGCCGCCCCATCTCTATCCGTCGGCGCCTGGTGGGGTGGTCCCTGTACCCCTCACGGTCTGATTCAAGGCCAGCAGCAAGCCGTAGCGCAGAAGCAGGCAAAAGCGAGGGAGCAAATGTTGGCCGCCCAGCGCCGGATGGCCAAGCAGTTGGCCGCCCAGCGGGCTGAGATGGCGAAACGCATGCAGACCCTGCAGACACAAGGCATCGATCCAATGACCATGGGCTTCCCCGGCACCATGGACCCTCTGGGTAACCCGGGTCCGTGGGGAGGCATGGGACCCTTGGATACTATGGATCCGTGGGGCACTACCAATCCCTGGAAGGATCCAAGCATGTCCCAATACCCGACCATGCCTGCAATGCCCAAACCACCGAGCATGCCCGCAATACCCGAGCCGTTCACGATGGACATGACCCAACCTCCGGTGCCGCCCTATCTGCAAGGCCGTTACGCCGAATTAGAGGCCCGTCGCGCCGAGATCATGGAAAAATCCAAGGAGCGTCGCGACAAAAAGCTCAAGGAAATGGCCGAGCGTCGCAAGGAGATCGAGGCCAACCGTTTCACCCGCCCTCAGCGCCGGGTTCATCCATCCATGTCCCCTCGCAGCAGGATGACGACTACGGCCCCTGGGATGTCCACCTCCAAGCCGCAAATCGAGACTTCACAGGTCAGCGGGACCGCCTCCGGACCCGAAACGACCCCGACACCTCCTGTTACGGCGACCGCCCGGATGCCTGTCGTCCCGACTACTCCGATCGAACCCACCGCGAAGACGGTTCCTGCCGCTTCGATGCCTGCTCCCGTGACCACCCCCGTCACACCGGAGTCCGCCGTCACCCCTCAAAACCAAAACTGAGCCTGGCCGGACCGGACTCACCACAGGCCCCCCTCCCCAGGCTGGAGGCGTCTTTTCTTAATGGCGTAAATGGGGTAGTGCTTAAGTAGTGGTCGTGTGATGATCCCATCGAAGAAGAAAAAGGTTCACCAGAGAGTTCATCACTACACGTTAAGCACTACCCCGTGAGGAATTGGAGACGAACAACCGAACGA
>Ga0126326_1000362_pt1 | contig 14334 bp, 12 predicted proteins | sample InaspJWI67metaG_FD_94485 | JGI IMG/M metagenome (GOLD analysis project Ga0126326, IMG submission 94485) | Marine gutless worms symbiont microbial communities from Oahu, Hawaii - Inanidrilus sp. 1 OAHU.JWI-67 metaG | ecosystem: Host-associated > Annelida > Digestive system > Unclassified | place... | reverse complement strand
GTTTGTTTTGGGTTTAAAGATCGTATCAAAAAACCATTGTTACGTTTATATGCGAACCTTTGATTTAACTCTAAAATAACTCAAAATAATGCTTGACTTTGCACGGATTAACTTTGTGGTGAAAATATCGAAAGAAAATATTTTCAAAGGATGAAAAGGAACTTTTAATGAATTCAATCAATCAAGATCTGCTGAACCTGATTTTTGAAACTTGCAATATCACCGATGAAATGCCGCAGAATCCAGACCCGGATGCGCTGCTGTTTGGCCCCGAATCACCTTTCGGGCTGGACTCGCTGGACGCGGTCGAAATAGCGGTGGCCATTCAGAAAAAATACGGCATACGAATCACGGATCGCAATGTTTTTCAATCGCTGGGATCGCTTGCGGAATGCGTCGGTAATTACGTCAACGCTGCATGAAAGTGGCTTGGATTGATTATTGTTAAACAGCGCAGGGCCTTTTAAACAACTGTCAGCATCATGTAACAGTGGGAGAAACGGCCGCTTTCCGGGATGAAACAGAAGAGTTTTTGACCTTCTTCCAGCTTTCCGGATTTAAACAGCTCTTCCATGATGATGTAGATCGCGGCACTTCCCGTGTTGCCTTTGACGGACAGGTTGGTGAACCATTTCTCATAGGGGATCTCGAAACCGATTTCTTTCATCCGGTTATAGAATTTGTCCCGGAAGTAACCTGAAGAATAATGCGGCAGGTACCAGTCGATCTGCTCGGGTTTTAAGTCGTGTTTTTCGATAACGCGCACAAGGGCCCGATCGATGGCTGTCCTTACAATCTCCCGATCCAGCAGCTTGATATCCTGTTTGACCGCAAAAAGGTGCTTGCGCAGCTCCGGATCAAGCGAATCGCTATCTCTCCAGCCGACCACGCTGCCGTCATCTTTTTTGACACCGCCACTATATTGACAGGTTTCCAGTTCACCGGCAAATGAAAGATTTTCAATCCAGTCCACCTGCAGAGAAATGCCGTCTGCGTTTTTGGAATTTGAAAGATAGGCCGCACCGGCACCGTCTGAGAGCATCCATCTGAGAAAATCGGCGTCAAATGCCAGAATCGGTTTTTTCTCCACATCTGTGTCAAGATCATTATGTGCATTGAAAAACTGGGCCCGCATGAAGGAAGATGCCAGTTCCGATCCGGTCGCTACAGCGTTGCTGCTAAGGCCGGTGGCTACGTTCATGTAAGCATATTTGAATGCCGTCATTCCGGAAATACAAATTCCGTGGGTTGTTACCGCCTCACACTCCGAAACACACAGCTCGCCGAGCACCATCAGGGTATGCCCCGGAAACAATAAATCCCCGCAGGTCGTTCCACAGCACAGGCATTCAATATCTTTTAAGCTGAAATTTTCGTAGGGTTTTAGTCTTTTCACGGCTTCGGCCGTCAACCGGGCATTGCTGTGAGTGAGCCGGCCGGTTTCAGGATCAATGGCGTAATAGCGGGATTTAATTTTATTATTGCGCAGAACAACTCTTTTTACGCGCGAGGGTATGTTGTTTATCTTGCTCAGGACATTTTCAATTTCTTCGTTATCCACAGGGCTGTTGGGCAAAAAAAATGCTAAATCGTTAATGTACACATCCATATTGGCTTACCTGAATCATGATTCGAGATTATCAATACACCAGTTTCGTGCCGATTTCAATCAGGCGTCTCTCAAAGCGTTCTGGGAATAGTATTCAACCTCTGCATTTAATTTGTCTTTCTTGAGTATTTGCAAGAAAAATGCCACAACCGCCGCCAGGGGTGCCAGAATTGTCACCGCCACAATGAGATAAATCATAAAGGCGCGCACTCGCTTGCGTCGGCCGGGATCTTGTGGCCCGCCTTTCTGGCGAATAAAGCCGGACCAGATTTTAAAAACTCTCGAGATCCGATTTTCCATCAATAAAAGAGCCGGTTTAATCTCCACGGCTCCCCGGGCATTTAGCTGCTCCTGATCCAGCGGGAATTCTTCGCGGGATATTGCCGCCAGAATCGGCTGACCAAAGCGAGCGGCAGCTTTGATGTCCTCATCGGAAACACCGGGAGCCGGGAAAATTCTTAAAAACTTTTCTTTCTTGCCGCTGATCATCCATACGGCAATCGTGAGCACACCGACCAGATTATTGGTGCGGTCGGCGAGTACAATGTTTCCCGCCAAACGGCCGCCGGCCTGCTTGACGTGCTGCTTTACCTTTTCTTGCGCCAGAAGCCACATGTTGCGGCATCCGATGATGGTCAGAACCGGCCGGTTTTTGATGATCTTTTTCGCCTCCGGAGACTGGAGGAATGAATTGATCGGTATCGAAGGTGCAAGATACCAAACCGTATAGGCGACAATCACAAGATCGTAGTCATCATCCGGGTTGCAGGCAAGCGGCTGTAGCTCACAGGCCGTGCCGGCCACAGATTCTGCAAACACATCACAGAACTGATAAGTGCTCCAGGGAAACGGATAAGGCTGCTGCGGTTTTAATTGTTCATAAACGATCGCAACGTCCTCGTCCTGCCTTACAGGTTCAAGTATGGAATCGATAATCTGCGTGAGCTGGCCGGTTTGAGAGTAATATATGACTAAAATCTTTTTCATCCGAAAATTTTTAGCATCAGCGATGGATCGGAGGCTTTCTGTGCGGCGATGGTGCCATTGATGATAACCTATAAAAGATGAGAAATAGAACACATTTTTTATTAAAAATCAATTTAAAACCCACAAACCGGCCCGGTTCGTTTTATAACGTCTCCTTTTCCACAAGTTGTATATATGAAGATGTTGAGCAAGCCGTATTCACTGAACGCGGCAGATTCCGGATTTATAATAACATATTCTGGTAATGATTTCACCGATTGCTTTTATTTTTAATGGTTTTGACTACGAAAATAATATGGAGCAAAATTCGGAGTGCCCATCGAATCTGCGATGTCGACGTCTTCATTCGCTAGTTATTCAAGGGCTGCGTCATGCAAAGTCGTCGGTTTGGGTAAACCTTCGGGTCTGGATCAAAGAATCCGCATTTAATTTTAGAACTGAAATAACCACATTTTATAGTATACGTCAAACGTTATGTATGCTATATATGGTAGGTAGTTGGGCTTTGAGGGGTAAGTCGAACTGCTGAGTGATTGATGCAAATGATCCTCAAATTCGTTCTTTAACATTTTGACATTAGAAAGGCTGCTGTATGAGAATTTCAAAACAGTACGTTGTTGACACGAATGTTCTGTTGGAAGACCCGAATGCGCTTTTCAAATTACGCAACGGCAACGAAAACACTGTATTTATTCCTTACCATGTTCTTCTCGAGCTGAACAAATTTAAAAAAGACCCCCGACTGGGAAACATCGCCACCCAGGCCATCCGCAACATATCCGATTATCCCGATCAATTCAGTCTTCTGAAAACCGATAGTATCGCTCGATCTTTTTCCAATCAGGTAGACAACCATATTCTGGAAGAAATCCGTAAAAGCGGTTTGACCGAACCGGTTCTGGTTACCAACGACAAAGTCTTTCAACTCCAGGCCGGTGTTCATGGGATTCGAAGTGAAAATTACAAAGAGTCGGTTCCATCCAGGGCCGAAGCGGAACGCTATACAGGATTTGTAACTGACCCCGGAGTAGAAATTACCAACTGTTTTAGGTGGAACACAAAAGGAAAGCCCGTATTTTATGGTGCCAGCGAAGAGAAAATGATCGACTATCAACACAAAACCTGGAACGTTATTCCGCGAAATATATATCAGAACCTGGCTCTGGAACTGATGAACAATCCCGAAATTAAAATTGTGTCGATTCAGAGCGCCGCCGGATACGGGAAGAGTTATCTGGCATTGGCTGCGGCCCTCTACCAGACCCTGGAGAAAAAGACCCACGATAAAATCTATTTGGTGAAACCGATGATCGAAATCGGGCAGAGGCTGGGCTACCTGCCGGGCAAAATCGATGAGAAAATGGAACCGTATACACGTTATATTTCAGACCTTGTGATCAAACTTCACAAATTAAGACCCGCCAACCGCATTTTCGTAGATCCGGACGGGGTTCCGCCCAAATTTGACTCAAAGCGTTTTGAACTGCTGCCACTGACCTACATCCGCGGCATGAATATCGAAAATGCAGTGGTTATAGTTGACGAGATGCAGAATATGTCTCGCAGCGAATGCCGCTCACTGCTGTCCAGGATGGGTGAAGGCGTCAAATGCATCTGCCTGGGAGATATCCACCAGGTGGATAATCCATATCTGAATGCGGACAACAACGGCATGAACTGGGTAGTGAGCAAGTTTAAGGGCGGCAGGATATATGCGCATCTGGTGCTGAAAGGGGATAAATCCAGGGGGCCCATAACCGATCTTGTCATCCGCTCCGGTCTCTGAAGCCGGCCTTCGGGAGCGGAAAGAAACACTTTCAGTCGTCGGCAGGCAACTGTTGCCATCGCTTTTTTATCTGGCAACCATGGCCCGCATCATGTCGCCGGCATTTTCGGCATGATCGGCAATCGATCCGACGGTCTCCGCCAGCCTGACCATGTGAAATACCGTCACCGGATCGGTCTCCATGTTCAACGCCTTCTGTTTAATGGCATCCTCAAACTTATCAGCGTTGTGTTCCTGTTTGCGCAGCGAACGGATTATTTCCTTTACCAGCCCGCGTTGTTCTTCGGAATAATTCTTGAAGTATTTGCGCGCCTCTTGCACCATCCGGCTCAACTCGTCGATGGGATCGATGACCGCATCAATGAATATAAGAAAATCTTTCTGAAGTTCTTGCGGAATTCCGGGTTCGCTTCTGTAGGAAATCCAGTCCAGCGCGTCTTCCACGGCGTCGAGCACCGAATCCTGTTCTCTCAAGTAGCGGAACAACTGGAACTTATCGACCGGCATTATCGTACCCTTGGGGATATGACCACGGATGCGCCGTTTGATGGCATCGGCCTCACTCTCCATTTTAATGATTTCTTCCCGCAGTTCTTCGAACCGTTCGCAGCGATCCGAAATGTGACACTCAACGGCCTGTTGAAAGGTCCAGGCACACTCTTTGACCTTCTCGGCATGCTCCTGCAGGCCGTCGAAAGGTGATGTCATAAACATTGAGAGAAATGGTAGCCGCATAACGATCTCCTCTAAAAAATAAATCGGATTAGCTTGAAGATAACCATGCTGGTGATGGCTGCTGCCGGAACAGTCAGTACCCAGTACACCATAATCTGGAAAATGATTCTGAAGTTGACCGCCTCCAATCCGCGGGCGATACCAACGCCCATAACCCCGCCGACGGCCGCATGGGTGGTGGAAACGGGCAGACCCAATTTGGATGCAATCAGCACGGTGGTTGCCGCCGCAAAATCGACCGAAAATCCGCGGGTGTTGGTCAAGGTGGTTATTTTCCGGCCGATCGTGTCCATCACCCGGTGACCCGCCATGGCAATTCCGCAGGCGATCCCGACGCCGCCAAACAACAGCAGAAATATGGGAACCGGGACCTTAGCGCCGATTCCCCCGGTTTTAACTAAAAAATAAATGACCGCCAGCGGACCAATGGCATTGGCAACGTCATTGGCGCCCTGAGCCAGAGCGACATAACAGGAGGTTCCGATCTGAATGCGCCGAAAGACCTCCTCTTCGCCGTTTTCTTTTACGCCCCGGACCATGAAGGCCAGCCCTTTCTTGCCCGCATATCCTAATACACACGCTAACAAAAATGCAATGATCAAAGCGCTTGGTGTTCCCACCGCCATTTTTTTCCCGAGCGGTGTTTTAAAAAGAAACGACAGGACAACAACGAAAAAAGCCAGACCGATGAAAATCGGCGCCAGGTTCAATGCCTGCTTAAACGAATTTTCTTTTGACAGAATAAATCTGACGATTGTCTTGAACATGACAAATCCGATGACCATACTGAAAACCGGTGAAATGATCCAGCTCAACACCACGGCCCCCAATTTGCCCCAATTGATAACAGAGAATCCGCCGGCCATGATGCCGAAACCGATCATCGCACCGACGATCGAGTGGGTGGTCGAAACCGGCAAGGACCGCCAGGTGGCAAACGATACCCATAGAGCGGCGGCCAGCAGGGCCGAAAAGGCACCGATAAGGGCCAGATGCGGATCTGTAAGTATCTCTGTGGAAACAATCCCTTTACGGATGGTGTTGGTCACATGCGAGCCGATCAAAGTGGCCCCGACAACATTTAATATCCCGGTAATAAAGATAGCCTGCCGGATAGTGATTGCCCGGGCCCCAACCGCTGAAGCCATGGAATTGGCAACGTCGTTGGCCCCGATGTTCCAGGCCATGTAAAAACCGAAAATGTAGCCGACGATCAGAACATAATATTCAGGTGCCATGCTTTTATAGATATCCGATTATCGAGTGGGTTGCTCTGAAGAACTGTCTGCGGGTGGCGCTCTGCATCTGCTGCGACTGAATACCGCAAATTGATTGAATCTTCAAAAATAAGCGACCAGGATGTTACAGCAACGGCCGCAATTGAACGTAAAACATCAGCGACATTTAACACGATGCGGCCGCCAAATCAACGGAAACCCATACTATATTCTAAAATCATACTCAGTCCTTAGGGCCGGCACAGGGCCAAAAGGCTCTGCTGTTTAGAAAATAGTGCCTAAAGTGCGCTAAAGTGACTAAAACGCCAAAAGTTAGGGAGCGCCCTAAAGGGCGCAATCATTTTTTATCATGCTGCAGCAGAGCGACACCACAACCTTAGGCACCTTAGTTGCACTTTTAACTTTAGTCACATTTAAATTTGATGGCTGCAAAGCAGCTTTTGGGAGCAATCCAAAGCCTGAACCTCCGGGCCAGGATTCTTTACTTATTCTCTACCGGCAGGTGGCTGCGGCACGCACTAGCAAAGTCCTCCGGGTAGTGACCGTTAATCCAGCGCAGCTGGGCTTCGCTGAAAGCTCCCGGCGAATGGGGTATTCGCGGCAAAAATGCATAGAGCAAATGCTGATCCGGATCGGGGGAATCCAACCGCTTGGCGTATTCGAAGACGGTCACCATTTTTGCGCCCATGGATTCCAGAATTTTCATGGTCGCCAACATGGCGCGATCCAATGATCGGCGGGTATGGCGGTCGGCCTCCAGCACGTTGCCGACAGGATTAAGGGTCATCATTTGCAGTTCCCACTGGGAGGTTTGGGCCTTGGGGACAAAAACCATGATCCTATTGTCTTCGTATACCACCAGGCTTTGTTCCCGTTCGCGTCTATGGTCCAGTCTGCGATTATTGCGGATGGCCCGAATGTACATTTCAAAAAATTTTTTTCCGGTTTGCCGCCGGTACTCTCGTATAAAACCGGCGATCAAATCGCCGCAGCAGTAAGTCGGCAATTCTTCTGCAGATCGGGCATCATTTTCACCAATGGCAACCGACCGCGGGACCAGCGCATACTGTTGATGGATCTGCTGGTTGGAAGCATGCAATCGATAGCGGCTGGGGGAAAAATCAAATCCGAAATTCCAGCCCCACAGGGTTGAATTGAACTTTAGTCGCGACTTTTTTGGATTCTTGGCCAGAATATCCTTTATCCGACAGCGCAATGTCTCCAATTCACCAACCGTCAGCCTTTGGCGACGAGAATTTATATCGATACCCATCTCGCGTGCCATACGGACATAGGTTCGCTGATAATACAAATGCCGCATGGCGGTTATGTCCGCCTGCCGCAGGTCGCCGATTCGATATCGAACCGCATCATTGGCCATATTGGCGGCATAATGTCCCCAGGGGATATAACTGTTGCGCCTGAGATATTCAAAGACATGGCTTTGGCCGTCCGGGTCATGCCAGTCACCCACAATTTCACTGTTGCCTTGAGCACCGGGTTTTAACACCATGAGATTTTTGTATTCGTCCGGCAGGTGGATGTTGTTGGCCACGGCCTTGAACAGGTTGTAATTATGGATGACGGATTTGGCCGAACCGTTACGGTCGTAATTGTATGCCAGCCCGGTCGGCCGGCGATTATCCGTATCATGAATAAACTCGCAGCTGATCTGTGCCAGGCGCACTAAATCTTGCGGATCGGTAGAGTTGACAGCCAGGGCCAGCTGCAGCGGCTCGGGTAGGGTCCGGTATATTTTTGCAATTTTATCTTCCGGCACCTCTGGCGTTTCGAGCCATTGCTGAAGAAGTTCGCTAAATGAAAATGCTTGCGGCGGCGGCAGTTCAAATGTATTTGAAGCCTGCGCTTTTTCATCGGCCCAGCTTTTCAGAATGTAGGTCGCACCGCGGAAAGGAAAGGCATTGGGAATTTCAAAGATCCATTCCGCCCCGGGTTCTTCCACATCGCCGGGAGGAAAATTGGCGTCGTTTTGAAATGCCCGACCGTCCGAGAACCGGCCGAGGGGCTCCAAGATATCCCTTTCACGCAGGTTTGCCACCCGGTAACCCGGTTTGTGGATACCGTAAACAAAATTTCCGCTGGGCGCCACGCAAGTTCGAAGATCCATATGCGGTCGATTCCCCTAAAAAGGTATTCCAGGTTGAGTGTATATCAGGGATGAACAGATAATCAATTTCTATAAAAGTTCATATTTAGCATAAATACAAGGATTTTTCGATTCCAATATTTTTTGTTTTGGGAACAGAAAATCGTTTTTAATTCAGCGCCAAAACTGATATTGGAGGCTGATTTGAAGGGCCTAAAACTTTTAGAGGCGAAAACGATGAAAGAATCCGTCAGCATCTGCGTTCCATTAACCCACTCAAGAGAAACCGCCAAAGGTGTCGGCCTGATGCTGGGCGCCGCATTTCTCTTTGCGATACTCGGGCTGTTGTTCAAACTGCTCGGGCCTGAATTTCGGGTCTGGGACATTGCCATTTTTCGTTTCGGAGGCGGTGTCATAGTCCTTCAAGCCCTCTTCGGCTGGAAGCAAAACCTGTTCAAGCCATACAATCCCAAAATGATGCTGATCAGAGGCATCACCGGCTCGATTACTTTCCTCACCCTGATCCTGGCCATTCGCCTGCTGCCTTTATCGACAGCCTTGGTTTTCTTTTATGGCTTCCCGGCCTTTGCGGCTGTGTTTTCTCCGCTGCTTTTCGGCGATCGGATTTCGATTGCCGATACTATTTGTATCGCCGTAACCCTGATAGGTGTCGTCATCCTGTTTGATTTCAAATTTAGCGGGGGAATCTTCAGTCAAATGATGGCTCTGCTGGCCGCCGTTTTTGCGGGACTCACAATGACCCTGATTAAAGAACTGAGAGAAACTCACGGCTCGGTAATTATTTACTTTTACTTTTGCCTGATCGGAACTGTGATCTGTATCGGTCCTTTTTTCGCAAACCCGCAACTGCCAGATATAGCCTGGGAGTGGTTGATTGTGGGCGGAATCGTTTTTACCTCAACCGTCTCCCAGCTTATGATGACCCAGGGACTTCGCTATTGCACCAGCTGGGAAGGCGGGGTTTTTATGACCAGCGAGTTGGTATTTGTATCTATTATCGGTATTTTGATTCTGGGTGAACCGGTGACCTGGCGCTTTTGGATCGGTGGATTGTTGATTCTGATCAGCGCCGTAATGTTCAACTTACTGAAAGGCAGGAAAAATAACCAAAGCCGGTGAGAATAATGAATAAAAGCGTTCCAGCCTGGCGCATCTTCGATATGGCGGATGGCATTTGGTCACATAAGCAAATATTTTTGAGCGCGCCCTAAGGCCGATCCGGGGGCGGGTCGCCCACATTTTTGCACAGGGATTTTTATCCGGGCCGGTCTAGAGTTCAGGACTGTCCAGGATACGGGATTGTTAGATGCCGCTTTTCGTGTCACTCTTCTTGATACAGATCTTTAAACGACCTTCTTCTTTCCAGCTCTTTGCGGATTCGGAGCGTTTTTGCAGTGCGTCGGTCGGTTCCGTTCCTTCGATGCCGCAGCCATCGTCTCTCCGGAAAACGATAAACGGATGATCGCCTTCTTCGATCGGCCACACGGCGTCGGCCTCCATTGTCAATCAACTCTTTTAAACCCATAATTCAGCCCGCTGTAAAAATTGAAATAATATTTAGGTTCCTCGGGGTCCGTCCCGGCCACTTCATGCCGGTTGAAAATATTACCCCGTTGTTGGAAAAAGAGGTTGCAATTTCGGATATCCAGCCGTAAGCCCCGATTTTCGTGTAGTTTGTTAGCTCGATCAACGGTTTATAGCACATAAAAAAACGGAAGACCAGTGCACCCAGCAGTCGGAAAGATGATTTACCTGCCGATGCGAACATGCAAAATGTATGCAAAAAAAATCATATTGTTAAAAACCTTTTTATTCAAATCGGTTACAAGATTTTATAGGTGCACTGAACCATCGAGTATGAAAAGCATTATCTATTTTTTGGGTAATCGATTCCATAAAATAGTCTATATAAGGTTCTTTATCGTGATTTCTTTGGATTTTGCGGCAAAACATTTTTGACACCAAAACACAAAGACAATGCTGAATATTAACCAGTGATTTCACTTTGTGTCCCAGTGCCTCTGTGACAATCTCATATCCGCCTCAGGCGAATCCGGATTATGAAATTAGAGCATAAATTCCTAGTGCGGATAAAATCCGTATTATCCGGCATGTTATTGACTTTTAGATAACCGGTCTTAAGGTCTTGTTATATCTCAAGCATTTAGCAGGCTTCTTTCGAACACTTCAAGCAGCAGTTGTGCAAGCGGGATTCAAACCCGCCTTTACACTGTAATTAAGAAATTCGAAACAGAATGTTATTCTGACAACAGCCATAATTGTTCGGAGCGGCCTGAAAGGAGGATGTTATGAACAACGCTACCAATTGCTTCTTCGAAAGGATTTCCGCCCTTACCATCGGCGTTATCTTGATGATTGGCGCAATCGGATTAACGATTATCAGCATAACGATCATCCCGGTGATTGGTCTGATTTTAGCCGTTCCGTTGTTCGGATTGTCGGTTTACTTTTTTCGGGTGCACTTCAACCGGCAATGCCAGATTCAAACAGAATAAAATGCAGATCAAGATGGATGAGAATTATCGTATGAAATACTAAAAATTTTCTTCTCGAAGTGTTAACAAAAAAGCCCGGATAAGCCGGGCTTTTATCTTGGATTAAACAGGCTTTTCGGTTCGGATGAATTGCACCAGCATCAATGAACACGCACTGAGCGCGGCCCCGCCCATAAAGGGAATTTTGTAATCCACCATCCAGGCCACTCCCCCGATCACCGGCACAATGACCGCTACGATGTGGTTGATGGTAAACCCCACTGCCATGCTCGGAGCGATATCGCGCGGATCGGCGATTTTTTGGAAAAAGGACTGAATAGCCATGGAAAAGTTGAAGAAAATAAAATCCAGAATGTACATGACGGCAACGACGGCCTTGGAATCGGTGAAGGCATAGACGATAAAAACGATGATGAGTGCAAAGTACTCCAGGCTGAGCACCTTGCGTTCGCCATAGCGGTTGATCGCCCGGGCAATTAAAGGGCTCAAAAAATAATTGATGATATTGTTCAGAAAAAAAAGGACGGTAATCTCACGGATGGTAAATTTGAATTTTTGGACCAGAAGAAAAACGGCAAAGGCCACGAAGACCTGGCGCCGGGCCCCGGACAGCAGTTGCAGAAAATAGTAAAGCCAGTATTTAGCGCGCAGGATCATCCGTTTTCGCTGGGGAACGACATGTTTACTGCTAGGATCATAAAGCAGACACCAGAGGGCTGCGGCAGTTACCGCCAAACCGATAACACAAAACATCCAAGCATAGTCCATCAAATACGACAGGCCAAACACCAGCGCGCCCACCGTCAAGTTGGCTGCCGCCGCCAGGGCGCGCATGCGTCCCAATACAAGCGGTGCCTGAATGGTACTGAAATATTGGAGTGTCAGAGACTGGTTTAAGGTTTGATAATAGTGAAACCCGAACGACATGATCAGGGTGGTCACAACCAGCCCGTAATAACTCGACAAGATGCCGGTCAGGCTGATCCCGGCCCCCATTAGCACAAGAGACAGCGCAGCCAGGCGGTGCTCGCGAATAATCAGAAGAAGATAGATAACCAGCAGACTCAGAAAGCCCGGAATTTCCCGCACTCCCTGAATCATCCCCATCTGTCGCCCGGTCACGCCCACCACTTCCACGGCAAAATTGTTTAACAATGTGTGCCAGCCCTGAAAGCCGGCGGCACATATAACAGCCAGGGCCATTAAAAAAAAGAACATCCGTTTGTTTTCATCCGTGTGCATATTATTCGTTCTCGAACGATACAAGAACGCCGGCCTGAAGCCGGCGATTTAGGGGGATTTTATAACAAGCGCAATCGGAACAAATTTCTGGCATTCACTATAGTATAAAATTGGTGCCGCGGTCTCGCGGTTTGATCCAATCCAGCGCTGTCCTCACGATGCCTTGAATTGCGCCATCCGCTGTTGAATTTCTATGGCCTTTTCCTCCGGAACGGGCTGCGGTTGGTGCTCGGCGATGATTTTGTGCATTTTGATCCTGGCCTGATCCAGAAGACTATTTTGACCGCTCTCAGCCCATTTTTCATATCCCTGGCGGTTGAGCAGTTTGGCGCGCCACTGGGTGGACCGCAGGTGTTTAAGCGTGTGGTCGTGGAGAAGGAAGTGACCCTCACGCCCGGCTTCACGGATAACATCCAGCCCGATGCTTTCATCCGCCACCGGAATCCCGCGCTGTATCCGCCGGATCTGATCAATTACTTCGTCCAAGATCACCACCATTTCCAATGATCCTGAGCGACCAAAATCGAGGTACCCCACATCATGGTTCAGGTTCGAGCCGGCCGTGGAAGCCATAAACGTCAGCAGGCCTGCCTCAAAGGCGGCCTGCTGATCCGGAATCTGGGAGTCGCTGGTTCCGGCATACCCCCAGTTGGGAATATCAAAATAATGACTCATCTCCACAATGGCCATGTAAGCCATTAAATATTCAGGGGCATTGTAAGAACACTGACTGGTCACCATATCGAGAACCGCCGGCCCCATTCCCATCAGAAAAGGTGCGCCTTCAGCCAGCAGCTGATGGATCACCAATCCGAAAAAGCTCTCGGCCAGTCCCTGTACGACGTGGCCGGCAATGGTCATGGGAGCGGTCGATCCTGCTATGGGAGCCGGGGAATAGATAACCGGCATACCCTTTTCAGCACAGAACATCAGTTTGTCCACACTCAAGAACGGATGTTTCAATGGGCTGATCGGCTCGGCATAGTGGATCCAGAAGGGTTTTTGGCGCAGCGCCTCTTCGCCGCCGCGCAGTATTTTTGAAATCTTCCAAATTTCACGCAAATCGTGACGGCTTTCAGCCGTGTTCACGATCGGTTTGGCTGAATTGCGGGTCATGGCCCAGAAACTTTCCAGATAGGCCCGTTGCGGATTCAATTCGTGCGGGTGGGCAAAAGACATGATAAAATCTATGTTAGGCAACGCATCGCAAACCCGCGCCGCCCGGGCAACGTCATCGATAGTGGTCTGGTGCCGTTCCATCTTTTCCGAGTCTACGGCGTAAATCAGATCGGATCCGGTACCGTAATAAGCCCGGCGACCGCCCAGATCCATTACGTGATTTCCGTTGCGATCGTATATCGGAATGTTCCGCGGAGCGCTACTGACGGCACCCGCCACCAGCCGGGAAGGGATTCTGACAACGCCCGCCTCATCAACCCGCGCACCGGCTTCTTGCAGCAGTTTCAAGGCACCATCGTGCTGCAGGATCATTCCGGTATCTTCCAGGACGCTCAGCGCAGATTGATGAATTTTTTCTTTATTGTCTTCCGATAAAAATGTCAGGACGGGATTGAACGGTATTTCTTCTTTTGTCAATGTCTTGTTCCTTTCCCAAGGGGTTATAGCGTTTGTCATAATAACGTTCCGATACCGGTGGTTTTACGACATTTTCCGGACCATCATGACGTTGATGGCTTGACGCAAACGCTATATTTTTTTTAATTTGAAATGTCCGTTGCACCGAGACGCATGGTGACACTATGGCTATTGACGCCGCAATGATTGAAATGGATAAGGACCTATTCTTTATATAAAGCGTGTTGCTATCAGAGTATCGAAAACTAGTTTTTCGAAGGTACCGGTTAATCGGCTTGGATGTCGGTACAGCCTATAGCGATTAGATAACCATCCACACGCAGTGATGGTTTAATGTCTTCTTTGGTTACTCTTTGCGGCTTGGGATAATGAATAGCCGTTTCATGTGTTGGTACACAGACAGTATTTTCAAAGAACATACGCTTTTTTGCATAAAAAAGATAACATAGCGGTTGTCACAAGTTACTTTTACCTGGAAACGTTATAAGAACCTCCTT
>Ga0126326_1000361_pt1 | contig 14336 bp, 10 predicted proteins | sample InaspJWI67metaG_FD_94485 | JGI IMG/M metagenome (GOLD analysis project Ga0126326, IMG submission 94485) | Marine gutless worms symbiont microbial communities from Oahu, Hawaii - Inanidrilus sp. 1 OAHU.JWI-67 metaG | ecosystem: Host-associated > Annelida > Digestive system > Unclassified | place... | reverse complement strand
TCGACTTCACCATCCGCAACGCCTGGCAGAAGTAATTAGAGGAGTTAAATTTGTCAATGGTGTCGAAGAAAAACGGATTGCCGCCTAATTTCTTCATACACAACTATTGACTATATCTCGGTACTCGGTGAAGCTGAAGGAAACTGGGAACGGTTGCTAAAGGATTTTAGAAATAAGAATTTAAAAAGATATTATCGATCCGCAAGTCTGCCAAGCCTTGAGAATATTCCGATTGCGAAAAGAGAACTGTTGCAAAGGGATCAATACGATACAATCAATCTGGTTCAAACTTCACGGGGATGCCCCTATAAGTGTCATTTTTGCTCGGTTTCATCTCTCTATGGAAAGGGCGTTAGAGTGCGTCCTGTAGTTGAGGTGATTACCGAAATCGAAACACTCGCAGGAGATGATATCTTGTTTGTGGATGATAATTTAGTTGGAAAAAAGGCGTATGCCAATGAGCTGCTCAATCGCTTAGCCCCACTGAAAAAGAAGTGGATTGGTCAGGCGGCTGTTACAGTAGTAAATCAAAAAGAGGTCCTGAAATTGCTTCAAAAAAGTGGTTGCGCAGGATTATTCGTCGGCTTTGAAACCAATTCCAGTGCTAAACTTAACGAAGTTGGAAAATTTCAGAATATCAACAGTGACTATTTTTTAGCCGTCCAAAAGCTGCATGAACACGGAATTGCAATTTTAGGTTCATTTATCGTAGGCTTTGACAGTGATGAACAGGCCTGCTTTGAAGGCTTGTTGGAATTCGTAGTAAAAAGTAAAATTGATGTCGTTGATGTTACCGTTTTAACACCCTATCCCGGAACGATTCTTTATGAAAGGATGAAAGCGCAAAAGCGACTTATTGACGACCATTGGTGGCTCAAATATGATGCCAGCGATGTAGTTTTTAAACCAAAACGAATGACACGCGCTGAATTATATCAGGGTCGAGTTTGGGTACTAAAGGAACTCTATAAACTTAGCCCCTTGTTGAAAAGATGGCTGGGAGGGATAAGCAGACGCTCTTTTTTTGGGAATTATATCAGCCTAATAGCAAATTTTGGGTTTCGTAAGAACGCCAATGCACTTCCCCTGGACAGCTGTGACAGGCCGAAAGAGAACTATGACGTGATTATCCCCAAAGGAATGGAACGTCCCTTTAGCTGATCAAATATAATGAAACCGGGCATCATCAAGATTATCCCTGGTGCTCTTCCGTTTGCCCTCTTCAATTTCTTTTATCATATCTACAATTGCTGCATTGAACGGCGTATCGATACCTTTCATCCTCCCCTTATCAACAATGTAGCCGTTTAAATAATCGACCTCGGTCTTGCGGCTCTGCTCGACAAGCCGCAGAGTCGATGATCTTATTCCACGATATTTGAACCCCAGGAATCGCATCACTGCATGACGTTTCAGTTCAGCGATAGTCCCCCTTCCGCTTAAAAATCTGTAGTAATCCAATTTGCCGCCTAACACCGGTGCTACCTTGATCATCATGGCATCAGCGACGTCCATCGCTTCACGTAAAAGAATTAAAAATAGCCGGCGTACTCTTATATTGGCCATCATTGTGCCCAAATCTTCACCCACAATTATCCCAAGGGAAGTAATGCAGGAGTTGATAATCAATTTGGAGTAAAGCTCCCCAATAATATTTTCAGAGATACGTGTCGGTGCCACTGTATTGATCACGCGTTGGACACTCTGCAAATTGTCATCCGGTTTTTGGTCGATGTTGCCGATGACAAATTCACCGTTTAAGGTTACCCTTACTGTTCCTAAACCACAGTTATTTGCTGCCCATCCCACCACGCATCCCATAACCCGTTTACGGCCCAAAATTTCACCCAGAGCATCCTCGCAGATTCCGTTTTGCATGGAAACTAAGATTGAACTCGGTTTCAGGAAGGGAATTAAATCATAGGCAGCCTCCAGGCAGTCAAATGCCCTCGTTGCCAGTAGCAGCAGATCCTTTTTGCCTGACAAGTCGGAGATTTTCTTTACGGCATTTAGCCTAACAACGTGTTCCCCTTTGACGCCGGTAATGTGAAAGCCTTCGTTGACTGCACGATCCACGATTTCTTGATGTTTGCAAACGACTTCCGGGTTCCAACCGGATAGTTGAAGAAAAGACGCCGTTACACTACCGATTGCACCTGCTCCGACCACTACAATGCCGGAGTCTTTATTGAGCATGGTTCTATCCTTTTAACTTAACGGCTCCGCGTTCTTTTATAAGATTTGACTCTTTTTCCGAGTATCTGCAGATTAGAGCACTAAGGGTTCACGAAGAAATAAATTCCCAATTTTAGGCGGTGAGGCGCCCGTCGGTCAAGGCGCGAAAACGCAGGAATATAGAGATATTCCGAGTTTTCGCAACGCAGCAAGACGGGATGCATCGGCGCATAAAATGTGAATTTATTTTTGATTGAGCCCTAAGTCAACCAGCGTTTGCGCCGCTTATAGTGCTTTACATCCCGATAGCTTTTCTTTTTGCCGACCTCCGTGAGCCCCAGGTAAAACTCTTTGACATCGGCATTTTCTCTTATCTTTTCTACTGTGTCATCCAGGACTATGCGGCCGTTTTCCATGACATAACCGTGGTCGGCAATGCTCAGTGCCAGCCGGGCATTTTGTTCTACAAGCAGTATGCTGACGCCTTCTTCCCGGTTGATGCGCTGGATAATCTCAAATATCTCGGCCACCAGCATGGGGGAAAGGCCCATGGATGGCTCGTCCATCAGGATGAGCTTCGGAGAAGCCATCAACCCTCTGCCGATTACCAGCATCTGCTGCTCGCCACCGCTGATGTAACCGGCCAGTACTTTCCGGCGTTGATCAAGCCGGGGAAAATATGTATAGACCATCTGGAGATCCTGCTTCAGCCTGGTCTTATCTTTGACCGTGTGACCGCCGGCTATCAAATTTTCCTCGACCGTTAAATCCTCAAAAACCCGACGGCCTTCCATGACCTGGAAAATGCCCATGCGCACAAGTTCTTCCGGGTACAGTCGGTCGATTCGTTTGCCCATGAAGCGGATGTGACCGTCGGTAACCTCTCCGTTTTCCGATTTTAAAAGGCCGGAGATTGCCTTGAGTGTCGTCGTCTTGCCGGCACCATTATTACCTAATATAGTCACAATCTTGCCATCATGGACCTTGAGGGACATCCCCTTCAAAACCAGGATTACATTGTGATAGATGACTTCGATGTTGTTGACTTCCAGCAGGGGCTCCATCGGCTGCAATCAGAAATAATATCCATTAATTATTTTTTTGAAACGAAAACCGTAAAATTGTATCAGATACTCGAATCTTGGTACTTGATGATCGACATGTTATAGCTACTACCTGAATCCTGCATCCTGAATACTGTATCCTGAATCCTGTATCCTGTATCCTGAATCCTGCATCTTGATTCCAGGCTCAAGCATCCAACCGCGAGTACGTCGTATCCTTCTCACCCAGATACGCCTTGATCACATGTTCATTATGCCGGATCTTGGCGGGTGCGTCTTCGGCGATTTTCTGACCGAAGTCCAGAACGCACACTCGGTCCGAAATATCCATAACTACTCCCATATCGTGCTCTATTAGAATAATAGTGACACCCCATTCCTCGTTGATATCCAGCACAAACCTGGCAATATCCTCGGTTTCTTCCAGATTCATGCCGGCACAGGGTTCATCCAGCAGAAGAATTTTGGGGCGCATGGCCAGAGCCCGGGCGATCTCAACCCTTTTTTGGAGGCCGTAGGGCAGCGTGTGAACGGGCTGCTTGCGGATTTGCTCTATTTCAAGAAGATCGATGATCTTTTCTTCGATGTGTTTACGAAATGCCATCTCCTCGCGGCGCGTCTTGCCGAAGTAAATGCCTCCGGAAAAGACTCCGGATTTCAAATGCACATGGCCGCCAAGCTTGATGTTGTCTATGACCGTCATGTGGGCGAAAAGCTCAACATTTTGAAAGGTTCGCGCAATACCCAGGGTAGCAATCTGGTGGGCCTTGAGATTGGTAATATCCAGGTCCTCAAAGAGGATCTTTCCTTCTTCTGGCTGATAAAAACAGTTGATACAATTTAACAGGCAAGTTTTGCCCGCCCCGTTGGGTCCGATAATTGAAAAAATTTCGCCTTTCTTCACACCGGTGGTAACGCCCGAGAGCGCCTTCAATCCTCCGAAGCTCAGATGGATGTCTTCTAATTTTAGCTGGAATATTTCTGCTTCGTCCATGATTCAATTCAAAAAAATTTTACTCCGTAAAATTTTTTATAGAAAACAAACGCAACGGACTTGTGCACCTCAGGGGTATACAGCCAGGGCAATTAACCCTAACGTTGAAAAAGCCGGAGGGCTTCAGAGCCAAGGCGTCAAGGGTGAAGCTGTACTCGACTACCGCGAATTCTTGACAACACAGGATCTGAAGTCTTCCGGCTTTCCCAAAGGGTAAACAACATGGCAAAATCGATCCCATCCTTTGTACCCACCAACGGGGGGGCATCCAGATAATAGTGGTCTCGCTATGATATTGGGTATTACGCAAGGCCATTACCTTTTCTTTGGCATGTTGTTTATTCAACATTGGGGTTAACTCAGTAAATACCAATTTCTCTAATCATCACGCTTGTCTTCATCCGATACCCGGTTCCATCCTGATACCGGATATCCGCTTCGATATCGAGTTCTGCCTGTTCGCCGTAAAGGCCATCGACCAGTTCCTTATAGCGCTGCAGGACGAATCTGCGCCGTACCTTGCGGGTGCGGGTCAATTCCTCATCGTCGGCATCGAGTTCTTTATATAAAAGTACAAATTTCTTTACTTTTGCAACTTTGGGCAGTGTTTTATTTACTTTAGTCACTTCTCCTGCGATTAAATCGTAGACTTCTTTTTTCTGCGACAAATCGGTAAAGGTCGTATAGGCAATCTGGTTGTTTTCGGCCCATTTGCCCGCATTGCCGGAATCAATGGAGATCATCGCGGCAATGTACGGTTTTTCCTGGCCAATGATCACCGCATCCATGATAAACGGCGAAAATTTTAATTTATTTTCGATCAGCTGGGGCGAAAACCGGCTGCCGTCGGAAAGTTCCATGACGTCAGCAAGGCGATCGATGATGACCACATGGCCGTCCTCATCGATCAGGGCGGCATCGCCCGAGTAAAACCAGCCGTCTTTCATGGCCCGGGCCGTTGCCTCCCGATTTTTATAGTAACCTTTGAATACGGTATCGCCCCTGGTCAGCAACTCACCCGTCTCCGTGGTCTTGACGTCGATTTCCGGCAGGGGCACACCGACCGTCTCCAGACGGATATCGTCGGTGCGATGGATGATGCTGGCCGCCGTGGTTTCAGTGGTTCCGTAGGCTTGCTTGATTTTTACCCCCAAGGCCAGAAACATTTTAAATATCTCCGGCCCAAGGGGCGCGCCGCCGGTGTAAGCGTGGCGTAATCGCGTCAGCCCAAAATAATTGTTGAGCGACCGGAAAAGCAGCAGATATGCGATCCAGCTTAATAGCCGCCATCCTATAGAAGGTTTCTTTTTAGCCAGGATGAAATCGGCCATACGGTATCCCACCGGCAAGAATTTCCGGTAGATAAATCTTTTGATCCAGACCGCCTCCTGGGTTTTGACTTGAATATCCGAACAGATTTTCTCCCAGATTCTGGGCGGCGCCAGCAAAATATGAGGGCCGATTTCGCGAATATTTTCCTGAACGGTTTCCACTTTTTCCGGAAAGTTCACTGCAAACGCCTTGTACAGTGGCCAGTAGACCCCGAATTCCTGTTCCCCGATCCAGGCAAAAGGCAAAAACGAAACATATTCAAAGTAATCCCTGGCGGCATCCACCGCATCCTGCAGCCTGGCCACGGCAACCATGTTCTTCTGGGTGATCATGCTGCCTTTGGGAAGCCCCGTGGTGCCCGAAGTGTAATTGATCATGCCCACATGGTCAGGAGTCACGTCAGCGATCATCTCGTCGAATAAAAGCGGCTGATTTCCTGCCAGCTGCCGTCCCTGCTTTTGAATGTCTTTAAAATAGGCAAGGATCGGATCGTCGTAATGCCGCATTCCTTTCGGATCATCCACGATGACTTTTTTTAGTTTGGGACAGGCGGATTTTAGCTCCAGCACTTTGTCGGCCTGCTCCTGATCTTCCGCTACAACAAAAACCGAATCCGAGTGGTTGATGATATACTCCACTTGTTCCAGGTGACTGTCCGGGTATATTCCAACGATCGCCCCCCCTAACACCTGGACGGCCAACTCTGCATAAAGTCCCTGGGGACGGTTGTCACCTGCATAGGCAAGGTTGTTGCCGCGTTTAAACCCCAACGCATGCAACCCAAGGGCGAAGTCCCTCACATTTTCATAATAACCTTTCCAGGTGACAGACTGCCAGATTCCGAATTCCTTCTCGCGGATGGCTACCCGGCTGTCGCCGTACTGCTCGGCGTTTCGCTTTAAGAGTGCCGGTAATGTTTGCAGTTCGCTCATGGGTGTCTCGAGACAAAGAATATGAATCCATCCATCCTTCGTTTTGAAAATGGCTTTTCAATGCTGCGCATATTCTAGTCTGTCCAGATCCAGTCCGAAATCGGCTCGAACTGTTTCTTGCCGACGTTGGCCTTGTATACCCTTCCCATGGGAATTTTATTGTTGATCACCGAAATGGGAGCCATCAAGCCGCCGACATCAACATTTTTAATGGACTGCAGCGCCTTGACAAGGCCGTCGCCGGTTAAATCTCCGGCTTTGTCGGCCCGTTTGAGGCATTCCACAAAAACCAGACCAGTAAAGAAACCCTGCATGTAGGACGTGGGACGATACTTAACTTCCGGATGATGTTTCTGATTCCAGACGCGGATCTTTTGGATCATGGGGATATCATCCTGATAGTAAAAAGCGTATGGCATGACACCCAAATAACCTTCGGCCAGCGGGCCCATTTTATCCAAAAGCATTTTGTGGGTGCCCCAGTGGGTCCCCATAAATTTGACTTTCAACCCATAATCGCGGGCCTGCTTGATAACTGCCGATACAGGCGAAAGGACAAAGCCCTGGAAAATAACATATTCTGCTTTTTTACGTTTTAAATCCAGGACCTGGGAAGCTACATCGACACCGCCTACTTTGGCCACTTCCTCGGCGACCAGGTTCAGACCGAGCTTTTTACACATATCTCTGCCGTAAGGTATCGGATCACGTCCGAACTCCGTGTCACTGTAAAAGAATGCAACATTGGCACCAGGCTTTTCTTTGGCGATATATTTGAGCAGAATTCCGAACATGTCGCTGTAAGTGGGGCCGGGTACGAAAACATAGGGATTGTCAGCCGCATTTGCCAATTCACTGGAAAACGAGGTGGAACTGTACAGGATTTTATAACGGTCTCTGACCTCAGGGGCAATGGCTTTGCCAAGTCCGGTGCTCTCCCCGTACATGACAATGGGATTATCTTTGGCCATGATTCTTTTAAACGCAGCGACAGCCTTATCTACATTGTAAGTGCCGTCTTCCATGATGTATTTGATCTTTTTGCCGTTAATGCCGCCTTCCTCGTTGGCCATCATCAAGGCATCCTCAAGCCCCTGATTAATCTGAACCCCGGCAAAGGCGAACCTGCCGGTTATAGGCTGGACAGCGCCCACTTTAATCTCATCGGCTGCTAAACTTTCCAAGCCGACAGCTGAAAACATCCCGATAGACAGAATCGTTATGAAAATTAAATATTTTCGCATCGCATCTCCCTCCTCATCTATTTGGTGCAACAGTTTTTACCATATGGTTTACATATCGGATTTTCTTGTGCAAACCACTATAATATTCGTTGTCATCACCTCCTAACATTCCAAATTCGCCACTGATTTATAGAAGCTAATGCTCTTCTATTCTTCAATAGGAAAAGGGCCACAACAGGAAAAACGCCTTTAACCGGCGCCAAATCTCCGCAAGCCCTTGCGGTTCAAATATAAGAAATAAGACGATTAACGCACCAAATACAACTTCTTTCATGGGAATAAACAATTGCCCCATACCAGGTATCAGTGCGCTGAGAGCGCTCGAGAGCACATTGAGCGTTTCTGGAGTCAATATCATAAAGACAGCACCAAAGATGGATCCAAGGACACTGCCCAATCCACCGACTATCACCATTGCCAGGTATTGAATGGAAAGATGAAAAGGAAAGTGATCCGGGGTGACAATTCTCATAAAGCTCACCCACAGGGCACCGGCCACACCGGCATAAAATGATGAAATGGCAAAAGCCGTCAGCTTGTAGCGAAACAAGCTGATTCCCATTATTTCAGCGGCCAGATCGCGGTCACGAATGGCGATAAATGCTCTTCCGACGCGGCTGCGTATCAGGTTGCGAGCGTATGTCACCGCCAGTATCACCACCGCCAGGGTCAGGTAGTAAAACCGCTTTTCTGTATCAAGCGCAAAACCGCCGATCGAAGGAGCGGGAACATTGATCCCCCGAATTCCATGGGTCAAGGACTCCCAGTGAATGAAAATAAATTCAAAAATAAACTGGGCCGCCAGGGTAGCCATGCAAAGGTACAGGCCCTTAACCCGCAAGGAGGGAATACCGATGATAAAGCCCGCGAATGCAGCTACGAAACCTGCGCAGGGTAAAGCCAGCCAGAATGAAAAATTCAATTTCGTCATCAGAATTGCGGTTGTATAACCGCCGACGCCCACAAACGCCGCATGCCCCAATGAAATTTGGCCTGTAAAACCGGTCAGTATGTTCAGCCCGACTGCCCCAATAATTGCAAAGCCGATCAAATTGGCAATGTAAAGAATATAGGCATTCATCCAAAAAGGAATGATGATAAGGAAAATAAAAAGCAGTGCCAGCCAGAACTTTACGAATACAGACTGGAAAATTTCCTCGTCTTTGATATACGACTCTTTGAAATCACCGCAACGCATGTCTACTCCGGACACATCGTCGATAAAGCGCTGATACCCTGTCGATTTTGCGCCTTACGCATTTCGAACTCCACTTTCCGGTCACACCCTTTCAATAATTTTTTTGCCGAACAAACCGTGAGGCCGGATCATGATAATCAGGACGAGGATAACAAACGGAGCCACGTCCTTGACGCCTCCGCCAAAAACCGGATCCAGATAGAGGCCGGCCAGATTTTCCAGAATTCCGATGATCAGACCCCCCAGGATCGCACCGCCAATGCTGTCCAATCCTCCGAGGATAATAACGGCCAGCACTTTAAGACCAATGTCACCCAGATAAATACTTATACCGCTGATGTTGCCGATAACGATCCCCCCGATGACCGCCGCTACGGCACCGTAACTCCACGAAAGGGCGAATACCCAGCGGACACTGATACCCATGGAAAGCGCCGCCTGCTGATCACTGGCCGTGGCCCTCATGGCGACTCCTGTGCGGGTGAGTTTAAAGATAAGAATAAATATGATGGTCCCGATAGCGGCAAAGATAAATCCCCAGAGAAGACCGGAGGGGACAACCGCAAAGTTTAGATCCAACGGTTCCGGCGGGAATATTTCCGGAAACGAGCGATAATCGGGGGACCAGATGATGTGGGTGAGTCCCTGCAAGATGCTGGAAAGACCGATGGTGACCATCACAACCGATATAATGGGCTCTCCGATCAGAGGTCTTAAAATAATTCTTTCTATAATAATTCCCAATACAATGGCAAATCCCAGGGTACACAAAAAGGCCACCCAGAAAGGCGCTCCGAGTTTATCAAGAACCGTCAGGCATATGTAGGCACCCAGGGTCATAAAAGCACCGGTAGCCAGGTTGAGAATACCGGTAGCTTTAAATATGAGAACAAATCCCAGGGCGATCAATCCGTAAACTCCGCCGGTGGCAATCCCGGTAACGATCACTTGCAAAAAGATTTCCATATCTTAGGCCTGCTTTTAATTTTGATTGTCGAAACTTTGGGTCATTGGCCTATCGAATTCGGACTCCCCAAAAAATGGTTTTAAACCCGCATCGAAAGCTCTATAGTTGCGTTGAGACAGCTGCGGCGGAAAAAATTATCACAGGCTACTTTTTAAGCCGCGCTTTTGATCGGCCTGTGCCTGTCGCTTGGGCCATATCTGGGGATTTAAAACCACATCAAGCCAATACTACTTACAAAAAATGAATTCAAGCCATCTTTTCTTGTGTGTTTCAGCAGGAGGATGAAAACAGGACACTTTTGAATAGCTCGATATCTTGCAATCCCTTTTCATTGTGCAGCATAGCCGGTCTGCCGCCGACAAAAGATCGGGTGCTTGTGCTGAAGGTCAATTTCCTTGGCCTCAGGCATTTCACCGCGCGGATGATCGGTAAATTGAATGATAACGCATCCATAATAAATGTGGCCTCTCTGGCCGGTCTAGGCTGACCCGAAGCCGGGGAGTAGATCATGACTTGTCTTGCGCTTATGGATTTTGATGCGGTCGAGGCGTTTTGTGACAGAAACAGCATCGGGAATGAAGGTGGACGCTCCTGTTTCTTTACCTATATATATTTTACTGCAACATCCAAGTTAATTGCCCCGTTTTCGGGATTGTGGTAATATTCCTATATTAGTTTATTAAATTCTCAATTCGTAAATAAGTCATGATGAATTCAATGGTGATTAATTGTCCTAAATGCGGCTATGAACAAAATGAAACGGATGAATGTATTCAATGCAGTGTCATTATTTCAAAATATCTTGAAATTCAAAAAAGAAGTGAATCTGGAGAGGTAGAAAGGACAAGCAGTGATAATAATCCTTATTCGAAAAATGCTTTAACCCAAGGAAAAATCCGTACATTCTTATCTAAAATAAGGGTGCGGGATTGTGCCATCGTTATAGTCATTTTATTCTTCGGAGCCTTTTATTGGCTATTCTATACGGCCTTTTCTACAGGTGAAGTAACGACCGGGAAGCATGTGGATTCTGTTGACTGGTTGCCGGCCAGTGCAACTGATATCAACTTTTATAGGCGCGATGGTTTTGGTTGGATCAGGAATTACGATTGCTTGATTCCCAAAGAAGATTTTCTACACCTTGCTGAAAAGCGGAATTGGCCGATGCAGGAATATGAAGAATACTATTTTTATGAAAAGTGGCACCCAAATGGTGGCGGTAAGTCTGTACATTATAACAAGAAAACCTGGAGGCTTACAGTTCATAGCAACCACAGATAAAAAAAGGCCAGCAGGCACGGTGATGAAAAAAAGCCTTTTTTAAAGCACAATCCAGCCTAATTTCACATTTCTAAAGTGAGGCGCTTTGCTTTATTTTGTCGCCGTTGACCTGATACGCCCTTTTTCTATGCCTCATTAATGACCGAGTGAAATAAATAAGTGGATTTTTGACAAATTTCTGCGTTGAAAGTACCGCTCGCACAGCTTATGACAAAGGATATGGGGTCACCATAATGAAAAATGCGACGGCTGCCACCTCAACGGAAGAGCAAATTCACTCTGAAGAAAAAATTTTCCCTCTGCTGGGTCAGACGCTCTCCGTAGATCAATTTCTCGACCAATTGGAGGAGTAATCATCATTAATATCACCAAGGTGAAACGATAATAGACCGGAGTGATTTATTTTTGTCGATGCTCCGGTTTTTTATATATTCAGTATCTTGCCCGAGCACATTTTTACATCCTGTTAGAACGCTGTGTCCGCAACAAGGATACCGACGTTCCTATTTCTTCACCAAAGAGACTCTCATTGTATGGACCAAAAAGATCGTTATCCTTTCGTTTCTCATCATTTTTTTTGCATATTCATTCCTAATCTCAGCCCTATTTTACATGCTTTTAGAGCCGTTAAAAGTTGTCTATAAAGCCGCCTGCAAACTGAATTTAATTTTCCAACCAGTAGTGTGTGTTCCCAATGCACCCAAGCTGTGTCCATTACATTGTTCTAACAGGAACATATCAACAATCATTTTTTATTGGGGGTAATATTCAAAAAATACATTTTCCCCACATCGTGGTATTGACAATGTTTTTAATATTAAATATGAAAACGCTTAATACATGTTCATCCTGATAGCAGCATCCTTGTGACATTTCTGATTCTTCGACGTAACTACTTCACCACTTCTTCTCGAGCTTTCGTATCATAATAAAGACTTTAATGGGCTTACAGTTGATTTATAGAAGTGTTCTTTAAAAGATTGTTAATTACACCCTATCTGGAGATAGTGCCATGAACAATTCACCTAAAAAATACCAAATAAATCGTTCCTGTAGGCGTAGTGCGGTTATTATTTTAATATCCTTAATGTCTTTATGGACCGCTTGTGCAACGGATGGCGATAGAAGGAAACCAAAGGCAGTTTCTTTGGAAGAAGCGAAAAAGATTACCGCACAATTTGAAGGTGAGCCTTTCACCCCTCCTCCCAGAACTATAAACGACATTGCATCCATTCTGTCTCAAGAGAAGCCTGACGATCTTGAAGCATTCGAAAAAGCTATTGCGATTGCGGACAGCGAGCCCCAAATTAAACTGGATGATAAAGGACTTGCTGAGTATTACCTGAAGCGCGCTCGTTCTGCTCATGAAGTGGGACGTGCGAAGCAGGAGATAGAAGACTATCGCCTGGCGGTCAAATATGGAGAACAATCGGCTTATAGTTGTTATCCTAACGCGCTAATGGGATTAAGTGTAGCCGAGATTCGCGGTGGTAATTGGTCACAGGGGATCTATTTAGGCGAGAAGGTTCTTTCTTCAATTTCAACACCTGGTAGATTAGCATACTGGTATTCCACACTCGCCTGGAGTTATGCAAAGATTGGGGATCTTGATTCTGCCCGGAAAGCGCTTGATCGTGCAGACTCTCACATAATTGAAAACAATCGAATAATAAGAACAAGGAGAAGCATCCATGTGTATGACAAAAAATGGTCTGATATGATAAATTCCGCCAATGCTTCGGGGTGGGCTGCCTATTATAATGCTTCAGGCAAATTATCTGAAGCTGAAGCCAATCACAAACGGGCTATCCGTCTTTGGGGTCCCTATAAGGATTCATCTGTTAGTCAGTGTGGAGATCCTAAAGTTCTTTCGAGACTATACAACTGGAAAGTTTCGGAACTTGCTAACAATCTCTTGCTTCAGGGTCGTTTCGTGGAAGCAGAGGTCCAAGCGAGAAAGGCTGTACATGGGGCTCTGAAGTCTCACGGACGTTTTTCAGCCCATACAAGCATGATGATTACAGTATTAAACAAGGTGATCTTTGAACAAGGCCGTTTTAAAGAAGCCGAAGTTTTGGCACGAGAAAATCTAAAAATATATGAACGCACTAGGACAGCCAAAGATTCCGCCATGCTTGCAGATGCCCGCTCCGTATTGGCGGATGCAATACTGGCCCAGAAACGCTGGACAAAAGCTTTGTCGGAATACGATGGCATCCGCGAAGCTCTTCATACTGACCGCACTGCCCTTGATAGTTACACAAAAACAAGAGCAAATTTATGGCTTGGAATGATTAAGGGGGGTCGGAGTTCTGAGGCCCTTGCACTGGTAAGATCTGCAATTGATCGAAAGAAGGATCTTTTTGGCGAAGAACATTATGTCACGGCCGAAACCCATGGAATTTATGCCATGGGTCTCGCTGCGAATAGGCAAAACGAGTTAGCCCTTGAGGCATTTTCAAAGGCTGTTCCTATCATGCTCGATCATTACAATCGAACTGTCAGCGGGGACGGCACTCAAACTGCCCGGGATTTTCGATTTGGTATCATTTTGGAGAGTTATATTCAACTTCTCGGGGATATTCATGGGACTGGTCTGGAAAGGAAAGCAGGGCTGAATGCAGCAGCAGAAAGCTTTTGGCTGTCGGATTTGATTAGAGGCAGAACCGTTAAAAGGGCTCTGGCAGCGTCGAGTGCCAGGGCGGCTACTAAAAATCCTGAACTCGCTGAGTTTGCAAGGCGGGAGCAAGATGCACTTACACAAATTGGCGCGTTGAATGGCCTGTTATCAAATATTTTGTCTGCACCCGGTGATCAACAGAATCCAGATGCCGTTAAAAATTTACGTTTAAAGATAGATCGGTTACGCAGTGCACATGCTGCACTGAAGAAAGAAATTGAATCGCGGTTTCCAAGTTATGCCGACCTTATAGATCCTATACCGGTAAACGTTGAGGAGGTCCAGTCTATCCTAAAACCAGGTGAGGCCCTGGTTGCAACCTTTGTAGGAGACAATGGAAGCATTGTGTGGAGATATAGTCAATAGTTGTGTATGAAGAAATTAGGCGGCAATCCGTTTTTCTTCGACACCATTGACAAATTTAACTCCTCTAATTACTTCTGCCAGGCGTTGCGGATGGTGAAGTCGA
>Ga0126326_1000360_pt1 | contig 14343 bp, 10 predicted proteins | sample InaspJWI67metaG_FD_94485 | JGI IMG/M metagenome (GOLD analysis project Ga0126326, IMG submission 94485) | Marine gutless worms symbiont microbial communities from Oahu, Hawaii - Inanidrilus sp. 1 OAHU.JWI-67 metaG | ecosystem: Host-associated > Annelida > Digestive system > Unclassified | place... | reverse complement strand
CATGTGTTTGGTGATCGCCGCCGTCAACGTCGTCTTGCCGTGATCGATATGCCCGATCGTGCCTACATTCACGTGCGGCTTCGTTCGCTCAAACTTCTGCTTCGCCATCGTTTTGTCCTCCCCCTTTTAAGCGCATCGGCCGCAGGGCACCCGGCGATGTGGCTGCAGTTTTCGTATTCCAACAACCAGCATGCCTTTTGCCCCGGGCACCATGCCTAGTGGTCTACCAGCGAAAATGGGCAAAGGCTTTATTGGCCTCGGCCATCTTGTGTGTATCTTCTCTCTTCTTTGCAGCAGCGCCCCTGCTGTTTGAGGCATCCAAAAGCTCGCCGGCCAATTTATTGGCCATGCCTTTCTCAGGCCTTTTGCGCGCAAAATCAATGATCCACCGGATTCCAAGAGCCGTTCGCCTGGAGGGGCGTATCTCAGTTGGAACCTGGTATGTAGAACCGCCGACGCGCCGCGATTTTACCTCGATTATCGGCTTGATATTCTCCACCGCCTGTTCAAACACTTTCAGAGGCTGCTGTTTGGTCTTTTCTTCGATGATACCAAAGGCGTCGTATAGTATCTTTTCAGCGACACTCTTTTTACCATCCCGCATGATCTTGCGAATAAACTTGGCAACCAGTTCGTTGCTGTACTTGGAATCCGGTATGACTTTTCGTACAGGAACTTCTCTTCTTCTTGGCATATGCTACACCGCTTTTTTAATTAGGTTATCACCAACGAGAGCCGTTGTTAAGGTGTCGATTCGCACCATCGCAGGCGCAATCCTGCCCGGGTGCCGGCATTACTTCGGTTTCTTGGCGCCGTATTTCGAGCGACCCTGTTTTCTATCCTCCACACCGAGGGTATCCAGGGTCCCCCGCACGATATGGTATCTTACACCGGGCAAGTCCTTGACGCGTCCACCGCGCACGAGAACAACCGAGTGCTCTTGCAAATTATGTCCGATGCCGGGTATATAAGCGGTAACCTCAATACCGGTGGTCAACCTTACCCTTGCAACCTTGCGCAGGGCTGAATTCGGTTTTTTGGGCGTGGAAGTATATACCCGTGTGCAAACCCCTCTTTTTTGAGGTGCTCCTTTCAGCGCCGGGGTGTTGGTTTTCTTCTTTACTCGTTTTCTACCTTTTCGGACTAGCTGGTTGATCGTCGGCATATTTTCCTCTTGTTTCTCAATTATAGTGACCGCGAAACCTGTGATGGTAAAAACGCGATATGTATACACTCACTTGAACAATGTCAAGCAATTTATATGGATTTATCTAAAACAATATTGTCGCCGCCAAGACATGAAGTTTAATGCTAAACATTAATTTTTTATGTATAGGCGCCATTGCGGCTATTCTTTCCGAATTAACCGGATTGGTTTAATATACACCTTTGCTTCTTTGTGTCTCGGTGGCATGAATATTTTGCCACAAATGGCAAAGAAACAACTATCAAGAGCCTATAACGCTCTTATTCTCACCGCTTTAGGTCAGGCTTCTTCCACCAGCTCGACATCCGCTCCGTGGTAAGCAGCCAAACCGGTCCCGGCCGGAATTAGGCGTCCCATGATCACGTTTTCTTTCAGGCCTCTTAAATAATCTACCGATCCGCCAATTGCGGCGTCTGTCAGGACTTTGGTCGTCTCCTGAAATGAGGCGGCCGAAATAAAGCTGTCGGTACTCAGGGATGCTTTGGTAATTCCAAGAATCAACGGTTCGGCAACCGCCGGTTTGCCGCCCTTTTCAATAATGGCGCGATTGGCTTCTTCAAAACGCCCTTTGTCCACTTGCTCTTCAGCGATAAAATCGGTATCACCGACTTCCGTGATCTTCACCCGCCGCATCATTTGGCGAACGATGACCTCGATGTGTTTGTCATTGATGCGCACCCCCTGCAAACGATAGACTTCCTGGACTTCGTCCACCAGATAGCGCGCCAGAGAGACCTCGCCTTTGATATTCAGGATATCCTGGGGTATGGCCGAGCCGCCGATAAGGGCTTCACCGGCCCTGACATAGTCGCCTTCAATGACATTGATGTGTTTTCCGCGCGGAATCAGGTAATCCTTTGTATCGCCGACATCCACGGGTGTTACCGTAACCTTCTGCTTGCCCTTTTTGGTAGCCTTGGCGATGGAAATATACCCGTCAATTTCGCTCAGAATTGCGATCTCTTTCGGTTTTCTAACTTCAAAAAGTTCAGCCACCCGCGGCAAACCACCGGTAATATCTTTGGTCTTGGTCGTGGCCCGAGGCAGTTTGGCTATGATATCACCGGCTTTTGCCGAATCCCCTTCTTCGACCAGCAAAATGGCATCAATGGGAAGCATGTATCTTGCCGCGGCTGATGACCCCGGCAGCTTGGCGGTTTTGCCTTCCATATCCTTGATCGAAATACGCGGACGTTCTTCGGCACTCTTGGATTCGATAATCGTGTGGCTGGATTTGCCGGTAACAGGATCCACTTTTTCCTGCATGGTTTTGCCCGGAACGATATCCCCGAACTTGACCTTCCCATCGATCTCGGTCAGTATCGGTGTCGTAAATGGATCCCAGTAGGCCAATAAATCGCCGGCCTTGATCTGGTCACCGTCTGTCACTGTAAGGTGGGCGCCGTAAATGACCGGGAAACTCTCCAATTCGCGTCCCTTTTCGTTCACGATTGTAAATTTGCCGCCCCGGCGGTTCATAACGACATTCTGACCCTCGGAATTTTGGGCCACATTCAGATCAATGAAATTTATCTTGCCGTCCACTCTGGCGCGGATATCGGCTTGCTCGACCCTTCGGCTGGCTGTACCGCCGATATGAAATGTGCGCATGGTAAGCTGGGTGCCCGGTTCACCAATCGACTGCGCAGCCAGAATGCCGATCGCCTGCCCGATTTCAACCATACGGCCGTGGGCCAGATCGCGGCCATAGCACCTGGCACACACACCAAGCGGGGCTTTGCAGGTCAGAACCGACCGAATTTTCATGGTGGATATACCGGCATCCTCTACCCGTCTGACAACCTCTTCGTCAACATCTTCACCACCGGCGACGATAACTTCTTCTGTAAAGGGGTCAATCAGATCTTCGGCGGCAACCCGGCCCAGGATACGATCGCCGAGCCGCTGGATGACCTCACCGCCTTCTATGAGCGGTTCGACTTCCACACCCATCATCGTACCGCAATCGTGTTCGGTGACCACGCAGTCCTGGGCCACATCCGCCAGGCGGCGGGTCAGGTATCCCGAATTTGCCGTTTTCAGAGCGGTATCGGCCAGACCCTTCCTGGCACCGTGGGTCGATATAAAGTACTGCAGCACGGACAGGCCTTCCCGGAAATTCGAGGTAATGGGTGTTTCAATGATCTCACCCGAGGGTTTGGCCATCAACCCGCGCATGCCGGCCAGCTGCCGCATCTGGTCTTTACTTCCCCTGGCGCCGGAGTCGGCCATCATGTAAATCGGATTGAAGCTCTCGGCGAGCATCGGCTTTTTCCGCTCATCCCTGACAGCGTCGCCTTTCGGATCGGTGACCGGCTCCAGGCGCATGGCTTCGATCATTTCATTGGCCACATCATCGGTGGCCTTGGCCCAGATATCGACAACCTTGTTATATTTTTCACCCTGGGTGATCAGCCCTTCGGTGTACTGCCGGCCGATCTCTTTCACCTGCTGTTCAGCATCCTTGATGATGTCCCATTTTTGTGACGGTGTAATCATCGCATCGATGGAGATGGATAGTCCCCCTTCGGTGGAATAGCGGTATCCGGTGTCTTTGAGCCGGTCGGAAAGTATTACCGTCGCCTTGGGTCCGAGATTGCGGTAAACGAAATCGACCAGATCACGCAGGGACTTTTTATCCATAACGCAATTGATAACATCAAACGGAATCGGCGGCTTCTTGTCGATCACCTGAAACAAATGGTACTTGCCATTGAGCGCAATCACCTCGCTGATGCTTCCCGGCTCCAAAAAGAAGACACTGTCGGCGTCATCTTCGTCAATCCTGAAGGTGTAGGTAAATTCTTCTTTTCGCAGCAGGCCGATATGGCCGCCATTGTCCTTGTCCGGACTTTGGGAATGAGCCGACACCATCGCGGTAAATTCCGCGCCGTCCATTAATTGGTTGTATATTTCCAAGGCCTTTTCTTGGTTTTCGACCATTATGTGGCGCAGATCCAGCATATTTTCCTCGGGAATGATTTCCCACAGCAGAATTCGACCAACGGTCGTATCGACTTTTTTACCTTCCATGCGCACGGCTATCTCAGAATGCAGTTCGACGACACCGGCATCATACGCCTGGCGCACCTGGTCGGCATTGGCGAAGACCTTGCCTTCACCCTTGCGGCCGGCGATGCCCCGGGTCATGTAATACAGCCCCAGCACGATGTCCTGGCTGGGGACAATGATCGGGCTGCCGTTGGCTGGAGAAAGGATATTGTTGCTTGACAGCATCAAAACCCGTGCTTCGATTTGGGCTTCAACCGAAAGCGGGACATGGACCGCCATCTGATCTCCGTCGAAGTCGGCGTTAAAGGCGGTGCATACCAGCGGGTGGAGCTGGATCGCTTTGCCTTCGATCAGGATCGGCTCAAAGGCTTGAATGCCCAGGCGGTGCAGGGTTGGCGCACGGTTGAGCATGACCGGGTACTCCTTTACGACTTCATCCAGGGTATCCCAGACTTCCGGGATTTCGCGTTCGACCATTTTCTTGGCACTTTTAACCGTGGACACCAGTCCTTTTTGCTCCAACCGGTAGTAGACAAACGGTTTGAATAATTCGAGCGCCATTTTTTTGGGCAAACCGCACTGGTGCAGCCTGAGGTCGGGTCCGACCGTGATCACCGTTCGGCCGGAATAATCGACCCGTTTACCCAGCAGGTTTTGTCGAAAACGCCCCTGTTTTCCCTTCAGGGTATCGCTGAGTGATTTAAGCGGGCGTTTGTTCGTTCCGGTGATCACTCGCCCGTGTCGCCCGTTATCGAAGAGAACATCCACCGACTCCTGCAGCATTCGTTTTTCATTGCGAACGATAATATCGGGCGCTTTCAAGTCGATCAGCCGCTTTAAACGATTGTTGCGGTTGATCACGCGGCGGTAAAGGTCGTTCAGATCCGAGGTTGCAAATCGACCACCTTCCAGCGGTACCAGCGGGCGCAGATCCGGCGGCAGCACCGGAATGACATCCATAATCATCCACAACGGATCGACCCCGCTTTTTCGGAAGGCATCGATGACTTTCAACCGTTTGGCCAGTTTCTGTCTTTTGGCCACCGATCCGGTTTCACGGATATCGTTTCTAAGCTGGTTATAAACTTCGTCAAGATCGATATCGGCCAGCATTTCCTTGACCGCTTCGGCGCCGATGCCGGCTTTGAACTTCGTGCCGTAGCGTTCGAGGGCATCACGATATTTGTCGTCTGTCAGAAGTTGACCCCGGGTCAGATCGGTATCTTTGGGATCGATAACGATGTAACTGTCGAAGTAAAGCACTTTCTCCATGTTCTTCAGGGTCAGATCCAGCAGATTGCCTATTTTACTCGGCAGACTCTTCAGGAACCAGATATGGGATACAGGGGTCGCCAGCTCGATGTGAGCCATGCGCTCACGGCGCACCTTGGACTGAATGACTTCCACCCCGCATTTTTCGCAGATCACGCCGCGATGCTTCATGCGCTTGTACTTTCCGCAGTTACATTCGTAGTCTTTGGTCGGCCCAAAGATTTTGGCGCAGAACAGCCCGTCACGTTCGGGTTTGAAGGTCCGGTAATTGATAGTCTCGGGCTTTTTAATTTCTCCAAACGACCACTTCCGGATCTGCTCCGAGGATGCCAGCGCAATGCGTATTCCCTGATATTTCCTGGGGTCGGTCGGTTTGGCGAAGAAATCGTACAATGTTTCCATACTTTATTTCCCTTTCGCGTTGCCTGTGGCGGTTATTGCGTTTAATTTTTACCCCTATCGGAAACCTGCTTTACTTTTTACCTTCCAAAAGTTCAATGTCCAATCCCAAGGCCTGCAATTCTTTGGTCATGACCCGGAAAGATTCGGGTATGCCGGGTTCCAGAACATTCTGGCCTTTGACGATCTTTTCGTACATCCGTGTTCTGCCGGCCATATCGTCTGATTTAACCGTTAAAAATTCCTGCAGGGCATAGGCGGCTCCGTAAGCTTCCATGGCCCAGACCTCCATTTCACCGAGCCGCTGACCGCCGAACTGCGCCTTGCCGCCCAGCGGCTGCTGGGTTACAAGTGAATAAGGGCCGATGGAACGTGCATGAATTTTGTCGTCCACAAGATGGTGTAATTTTAAAACATACATGGTGCCGACGGTAATCTTCTCATTGAACGGATTGCCGGTGCGCCCGTCGTAGAGTGTCGTCTGGCCGGTTCGGTTCAGACCGGCTTCATCCAGGAGCGATTTAATCTCTTCCTCTTTAGCGCCATCGAATACAGGTGTGGCCATATGCACGCCGTTCTTGTAAAGCGACGCGAACTCGAGCAGCTCATCTTCATTTAAGTCTTTAAAATTCGTTTGCAGCTTCTTATCGGTGAATATGCGTTTTAATTTGGTGCGCAGCGCCTTGTGTTGCTGCTCTTCGATCAATGCATTCAATTGATCACCGAGACCTCTTGCCGCCCGCCCCAGATGGATCTCCAGGATCTGGCCGACATTCATACGCGAAGGCACACCGAGAGGATTCAGAACCATATCCACCGGTGTTCCGTTTTCAAAATAAGGCAGGTCTTCAACCGGCAATATTCTGGATACAACCCCCTTGTTGCCGTGACGGCCGGCCATTTTGTCTCCCACGGCAAGCTTGCGCTTCATGGCCACATATACTTTCACCAGCTTAATGACGCCGGGCGGCAGATCATCGCCCTTTTCAAAACGATTGACTTGCTGCTCAAAGATCATGCGGCATAGCTCGCACTGATCCCGGTAACGTTCGAGCAGTTCATGCACTCGCTCGGTCAGCTTCGGATCCTTTAACACCAATCCTTCAAGATGCGGCAGGGGAGTCTTTGCCAAGAGATCGGCATCGATTGCGGCACCATTTGATATGACGGTCTTCTTTCCTTTTTTCAGGGTTGCGTACGCTTTGTGGCCGGCCAGCAACTGCACAAGCTCACTGCGGACCACGTCCTCAATTACGGCGATCTCATCATCCCGGTCTTTTTCAAGGACCGCAATCTCCTCATCTTCGATCAGACGCGTTCGTTCGTCTTTTTCCACCCCGCGTCGTGAAAATACCTTGGCATCGATAACGATACCGTGCACGCCGGGCGGTACCCTCAGGGAGGTGTCTTTGACGTCTCCGGCCTTTTCACCGAAGATCGCCCGCAAAAGTTTTTCCTCCGGAGAAAGCTGAGTTTCTCCTTTGGGTGTAATTTTACCCACCAGGATGTCTCCCGGATCGACCTCAGCGCCCAATCGAATAATGCCGCTCTCATCCAGATTCTTGAGTGCTTCTTCGCCGACATTGGGAATATCCCGGGTGATATCTTCTTTCCCCAGTTTGGTATCGCGCGCGACAACCTCAAATTCCTCGATATGAACGGATGTATAGACGCCATCTCTGACCAGCCGTTCACTGACCAAAATGGAGTCTTCAAAATTATACCCTCCCCAGGGCATGAAAGCAGCGGTAACGTTTTTGCCCAGTGCCAGCTCCCCGCGATCGGTTGCCGGCCCGTCGGCGATAATTTCCCCGGCTTTGACTTTCTGGCCCTTGCGGACAATGGGGCGGTGATTGAAACAGGTGTTTTGATTGCTGCGAATAAATTTGGACAGATTATAGATGGTAACGTCTTTTTCAAACGGGTCGTCGGAAGGATCGTGTTTTAAAACGATGCGGGAGGCATCAACATCGACGACCACTGCATCCCGCTGGGCGACGATGGTCACGCCCGAATCCTTGGCCACCACGCCTTCAATATCCGTGCCGACCAGCGGCGCTTCGTTTACCAGCAAAGGCACCGCCTGGCGCTGCATGTTTGATCCCATCAGCGCGCGATTGGCGTCGTCATTTTCCAAAAACGGTATCAGCGAAGCAGATACACTGACCAACTGATTGGGAGAAATATCCATCAATTCGATATCATCTCTGGGAACCATCATAAATTCACCGGCTACTCGCGAAGTGACCATCGGATTGACATATGCTTTGCTTTCATTCAGCGGGGCATTGGCCTGGGCGATGGGATGCTCTTTTTCTTCGAACGCATCCAGGAATTTTACTTCATCGGTAACGGTCGCTTCTTGCACGACACTGTACGGTGTTTCAATAAATCCGAAATCGTTTACACGTGCATAGGTGCCCAGAGAGACGATCAAGCCGATGTTCGGTCCTTCCGGAGTCTCGATGGGGCATATGCGGCCGTAGTGGGAAGGGTGAACGTCGCGCACCTCGAAACCGGCCCGCTCGCGGGTAAGACCACCCGGCCCGAGGGCGCTCAGCCTTCGTTTGTGGGTCGTTTCAGAAAGCGGATTGGTCTGATCCATAAACTGCGACAGCTGACTGGTACCGAAAAATTCCTTGACCACCGCCGAGACAGGCTTCGGATTGACCAGATCGTGTGGCATCAGCGCATCGACTTCCTGAAGACTCATCCGTTCTTTTATGGCGCGTTCCATCCGAACCAATCCGATTCGGTATTGATTCTCGAGCAGTTCACCCACTGCCCGGACGCGACGGTTTCCGAGGTGATCGATATCATCGACGACACCCTGTGTATCTCTGAGTTCAATCAGTGCTTTAGAAGTCAGAAGCACATCTTCCTTGCGCAGGATGCGCAGGCTCAGCTCCGTGTCAATGCCCAGACGCTGGTTGATTTTCAAACGACCGACGCCGGAAAGATCGTAATAGTTCGGTTTGAAGAACAGATTGTCGATAAACTCCTGGGCGACTTCAGGGGTCGCAGGGTTGCCGGGTCTGAGCCGGCGATATATCTCTATGAGCGCCTCTTCTTTGGTTTCGACTTTATCGGCCAGGAGTGTTTTGCGAATCGAATCGCTGGACGAAACACCATCGATAAACAACAGCTCGAACTCGGATACTCCCGCCTGGGTGAGGTTGGCAAGCACCTCTTCATCAATTGAATCATTGGCTTTGACGATCGGCAGCCTGGATTCCGGATCAAAGATGTTATGGGCAAAAGCTCGGCCCAGGAGTTCCTCGTTGGCGATGGGAACCCATTCGGTGCCGGAAGCCTGCAAGCGTTTGAGGGCGCGCATGGTGAACATTCTGCCCTTTTTGACAACGACCTCTCCGGTATCCGGATCTTTTACATCCTTTCCGGCGCGCTGCCCTTTGAGAAATTCGGGACTGAATTTTTTGAAAGCGCGCGTGCCCTTGATTTTGACCCGCTCGAATTGATAAAAATAATTGAGCAGATCTTCAACGCTGTATCCGAAGGACTTGAACAGTATGGTGACGGGAAATTTTCTCCTACGGTCGATCCGGATATACACGATATCTTTCGGATCGACTTCCATATCTATCCATGACCCACGAACCGGAATGATTCTTGAGCTATAGATTATTTTACCGCTGGAATGGGTTTTGCCTTTGTCGTGGTCAAAAAACACACCGGATGATCGGTGGAGCTGGCTGACGACGACACGCTCGGTTCCGTTGATGATGAAAGTGCCCTTCTCTGTCATCAGCGGAATCGTACCGAAGTATATTTCCTGCTCTTTTATATCGCGGATATTGGAAACTCCCGTATCGTTGTCAATGTCGTAAACCACCAGTCTGGCGGTAATACGCACCGGTATCTCGTAGGTCATCCCGCGGTGAATACACTCCTCTACGCTGTGCTTAACTTCAGCGAAGCGGTATGACACAAATTCGAGGGAAGCGCTTCCGGTAAAGTCTTTTATTGGAAACACGGACTGGAATACAGCCTGCAATCCAACATGTCTCCGCTTTTCAGGGGGAACGTCCATCTGTAAAAATCGTTTGTATGATTCCCGCTGTACAGCGATCAAATCAGGGATATCGACGATTTTCCGAATTTTGCCGAAATTTTTCCTTATACGCTTGCTTGCCAAAGGCCTTTCCGACATGGTCTCTCCGTTATGTTTGGGTAAATGACAATTTATCCCTTGGTCAGAATTAAACCCTCCGGGATTTGGTTTTTATACTTGCCGATTTATGGGTATAGGGAGAAGCTTTAATAAACGAGCCGTTTTCAGAATCCGAATATGATCCCGGCTTCTCGCCTATCACCCGCCATCGTTTGGCAACTGCTATTCCAATTATTTAATATCAACCTGGGCGCCGGCTTCTTCGAGCTGGGCTTTGATCTTTTCAGCCTCTTCTTTCGGTACAGCTTCCTTTACAGGTTTGGGAACTGCATCCACGAGGCCTTTAGCATCTTTCAGGCCCAATCCGGTGATGGCCCGAACTTCTTTGATGACCTGGATCTTCTTGTCGCCGTGAGCGGTAAGAATAACATCAAATTCGGTCTTCTCTTCTGCTGCTGCCGCGGCCTCTCCGGCGGCCGGTCCCGCCGCCATCATCGCCATGGGCGCCGCGGCGCTGACGCCGAATTTGTCCTCGAGTTCTTTAACAAGTTCCGAAAGTTCCAGTACCGACATGCTTGCAATAAATTCAATAACATCCTCTTTGGTAACGTCCGCCATTTTATATTTCCTCCAGTTTTTAATCGATTACATCTTTCGTGAAAATCATACCTTCACTTTTTATGCCGCCTCTTTTTGTTCTTTGATTGCCTGCAGTGCATTCATCAACTGTTGCGGAATGTTGTTTAACACCCTCACCAGCGAGGTTGGGACACCGTTCATGACAGAAAGAAGCTGGCCGAGCAACTGCTCACGGGACGGCAAGGCCGACAGGGCTTTGATTGATCCCGGATCGAGCGCTTTGCCTTTCATTATGCCGGCCTTGATTTCCAGTTGCTTATGTTCTTTGGCAAAATCGGTCAGAACTTTTGCCGGTGCAACCGGGTCATCGTAGCTAATAGCAATCGCACTGGGGCCTTTGAATGTATCTTTGATAAGTTCAACATCCGTATCTTCCGATGCTCTTATCAGTAGCGTATTTTTGGCCACCTGGAATTCAACCTCCGACTCCCTGAGCTTTCTGCGCAAATCCGTAATTGTGGTCACATCGAGTCCTTTGTAATCGGTGACGATGACGACCTTGGATTTTAAAAAGCGCTCACGCAAACCCTCGACGATTTGTTTCTTTTCTTCCAGCCTCACAACCTTAAACACCTCCTTTCTGCATCTGTAAAAACCGGAGAACTTGCCAATGGCGACACTCTATTCTCAACACAGCGGCTGTCGATTTAAATCGGTCTGGCTTTGCACCCCTTGGTTTTTCCAAACCGCCAATCTAGTCTAGGTAGGCCGATCGTGCCGATTAAACACACAATCTAAAAAGGTTTTAGAAGGTGTACCTACGGTCTTTGACAGATTTTATTCGATAATTTTTATCGGAAATATCTCGAAGGTAATGGTGCGAAATATACTCTCATTGCAATGATCGTTTATCGCGCATCTCCCATCCCTTTATTTCACCAAATCTTTCACGTAGTTTGTATCAACCTTGATCCCGGGCCCCATCGTTGTGGAGATGGCGATGCCTTTCAGGTACGTTCCCTTGCTGGAAGCCGGTTTGAGACGAATAATGGTTTCTAAAAATGCGGTAATATTCTGAACGATTTTTTCGACGCCAAAAGACACCTTGCCCATCGGTACATGCACAATGCCGGCTTTCTCGACTCTGAAATCAATCTTGCCGGCCTTGAGTTCTTGAACCGCGCGCGCAACATCAAAAGTGACCGTGCCGCTCTTGGCGTTGGGCATCAGACCTCTGGGGCCCAGAATTTTTCCGATCTTCCCCACAGTACCCATCACATCAGGCGTTGCGACAGCTTTATCAAAAGCGAACCAACCGCCTTTGATCTTATCGATCAAGTCGTCATTGCCGACGAAGTCGGCACCGGCTTCCTGGGCCTCTTTTTCTTTCTCTCCTTTGGCAAACACCAGGACTTTGACTTCTTTTCCGGTCCCATTCGGTAAAATTACGGAACCGCGCACCATTTGATCTGCGTGTCTTGGATCGACACCGAGACGGACCGCCATATCAATGGTTTCGTCAAATTTTGCATAAGAAGCATCGATCGACATCTTAACCGCTTCGGCAAAATCAGCCCTTTTATCAGAGTTAAACTTTATCTTTGATTCTAAGTATTTCTTTCCCCGCTTCGGCATCTTTATCACCTACTCTCTTTGAGAATTTTTATACCTGGACATTAAAGTAGACTGTCGGCTGCCAAATGCCAATGAGACGCGAAAACTTACCCAACTTCAATGCCCATACTTCTGGCTGTTCCTTCTACGATTCTGCAGGCAGCCTCAAGATCATTTGCATTCAAATCGACCATTTTCTGTTTGGCAATCTCTTCCACCTGGCTGCGGGTGACTTTGCCGACCCTTTCCCGTTTCGGATCTCCGGCGCCCTTGGTGATTCTGGCCGCCTTTTTCAAAAGCACCGCGGCCGGCGGTGTTTTCGTAATAAAAGTAAACGATCGATCCTGATATACAGTAATCACCACCGGGATGATCATGCCGGCATCATCGGCCGTCCTTGCATTAAAGGCTTTGCAAAAATCCATTATATTCACGCCGTGTTGCCCCAGGGCCGGGCCGATCGGCGGTGAGGGATTGGCCTTTCCCGCCTCCACTTGAAGTTTTATCATCGCCATCACTTTTTTTGCCATACCACCTACTTACTCCTCAAACTCAATTTGTATTCATTAGTGAAAAAACGGGGAACCGGGAATTGGATTCAACCCACACCGGTTTCCACATTCGCTGGTAGCCTTTTTGCCGAAGGTTCCGTCGCTGTTTCAGAGCTTGGTCACCTGGACAAAATCCAGCTCTACAGGTGTCGACCGCCCGAAAATACTTACCAGAACTTTTATCTTTCCCTTTTCCGGGTTAACCTCTTCGACCGTTCCGTTAAAATTCGTGAAAGGGCCGTCAATAACTCTAATTTCATCACCGGACTCAAAGAAGAATTTTGGCTGAGGTTTCAGCTTTCCGGCTTCCATGCGATTGAGTATCTGATCGGCCTCCTCATCCGACAGGGGCGCAGGATTTTCGTGGCCGCCCAGAAACCCGGTTACCTTTGCCGTACTGTTGACGATATGCCAGGTTTCGTCGCGCATCTCCATTCTGACCAAGATATAACCAGGATAGAATTTACGCGAGGAGGTTTTACGCTTACCTTTAACCAGTTCAACGACCTCCTCGGTCGGAACGAGCACTTCGCCGAATTTTTCCGCATGCGGCGAAGCGGTAATCCGTTCTTCCAGAGCGGTTTTAACCTTATTCTCAAACCCCGAATAGACATGGACGATGTACCATTTTTTGTCCGCCACTTGCTGTATATCTCCTCATGTCATTGAAGGACAACTTTAACCAGACTCGACAAACCAATATCGACCGCACCGAGGAAAAATGCAATGATCGTCACCAGAACAAGCACAACAATTGTCGATCCAATGGTCTGTTTTCGCGAAGGCCATGCAACTTTTTTCAGTTCCACTTTCACTTCTCTAAGAAACTGAACCGACTTGGAAAAAAGGTTGTCTTTCGGTTTAGCGGCCGCAGTCTTGGCAACGCTTACCTGTTTTTTGGGTGTTGCCGCCTTTGTCTTTTTATTGCTCCGGGCTGTTTCCGATACCAGCTTTACGGCAGAATCTTTTTTTGCAGGTGCGGATGCCCTGGCTGCGACATTGGCCTTCTTTTTTTTCTTGCTTGTCTTTTTGCGTTGTAAGCGTCCCACGTTTGCTCCTAGAACAGTGAAAGCTCAAAGCCGAATAATTGAACGTTCAAACCACCGTCTTTCACTCCAGCTTTAAGCTTTATCCTGAGAAAGAGTTGGCAGGCCAGGAGGGATTTGAACCCCCAACACCCGGATTTGGAGTCCGATGCTCTACCGTTAGAGCTACTGGCCTGCATAGTTACGCGTTAAAGCAGCAGTCGGTATCAAACCTGCTCCAGCCACGTGGGCTGCAGCCGATTATTTTGTTTCTTTGTGCAGGGTATGTTTTCTGCAAAACCGACAATATTTACTAAACTCCAATTTATCCGGAGTCGTCCGCTTGTTTTTCGTCGTCGTGTAGTTGCGTCGCTTACATTCGGTACATGCGAGAGTCACAATATTTCTCACCGGTCGACTCCTTCACTTTATTCAATGATGTCGCTGACAACGCCGGCACCGACAGTTCGGCCGCCCTCGCGAATCGCAAATCGCAGCTCTTTCTCCATCGCAATCGGTGTGATCAGTTCTGCCTCAATGGTTACATTGTCT
>Ga0126326_1000359_pt1 | contig 14357 bp, 9 predicted proteins | sample InaspJWI67metaG_FD_94485 | JGI IMG/M metagenome (GOLD analysis project Ga0126326, IMG submission 94485) | Marine gutless worms symbiont microbial communities from Oahu, Hawaii - Inanidrilus sp. 1 OAHU.JWI-67 metaG | ecosystem: Host-associated > Annelida > Digestive system > Unclassified | place... | reverse complement strand
TATCCTGGTTCATGGGTGGTGTATCCTTTCCTTTTTAGTGTGGCCGGTTGACTGCTGCTAACAATCTACCGGTGGATACACCGCCTTTTCCTTTAAACACAACTTTTAAATATAACTCTGGCCCTGTTCACTGCGTGCTGGTGGATGAAGCCCAATTTTTGACCCGTTCCCAGGTAGATCAACTGTTTGAGGTGGCGGTGCTCCAGGAAATTCCCGTCATTTGCTATGGTCTACGCACCGATTTCCAGTTAAACGAGTTTGCGGGCAGCGCAAGATTGCTGTTGATGGCGCATAGCATCGAAGAGCTTAAAACCATCTGCAAATGCGGCCAAAAAGCGGTCGCCAACGGCCGCAAGATCAGCGGTCGATTTGTCTTCGAGGGTGGACAGATCGCCATCGAAGGTGAGGCCGATGTTGAGTATGAATCTCTGTGCGGCCGTTGCTATTTCAGGTAAAACAGGAATACGAGGATCGTAAACGATCGTAGCTCGGATTGGATTTAGTTACAGCATTTTTCAAAATAACATTCCGTTTGGAACGGGATTTAGTCTTGTCGATTAACGATTATTGGTTTTCACGCAAAGAGGCAAAGCCGCAAAGAATATTTTGAATAATCCCAGTATTTAATTTTTCATAAACTTGGCGTCTTTGCGTCTTTGCGTGAGATTTTATACAAAAAAACTTTAGAGCTACCAAATTCTAGATTTAAGACTTCAACCTAACTATCCAATATCACTAACCGACTAAACATTTTGATCCACAGCAAATGAATAACGGAACATTATTCTGACAACCAATATAACTGTCTGAGGTTTCATCTAATGAAATCTGTGAGAACTTGACGCGTTTGAATTAGTAACTTCTTGTCTTTTCGTTGTCTTACTGCATCATCGACCTGCGCAATTCAAGGCGGTCCTTTAGCTTTGGAAACTGGTCCATGTCGGTATGGGGCAGAAACAGGGCAGCGACATAGTTGTCCATGTAAGAGGCGGTTTCCGACAGTTCGAAGCTGGTCATCTTGCGGGTTACTTCCACCACATCCATCCGAATCCGGTTGGTTAATGCACTCATTTTGGCACCCATCAGTGATCCGTTGCCGACGAACGTGACCCGTTCCGGGTCAGTCTCCGGCAGCAGTCCGATGATCATGGCCTTTTCAAGATCCACATAGCTGCCGAATCCGCCGGCCAGAATGATTCGCTCGATGTCCCCGATGCGCATGCCCACTTCGGAAAGCAGGGTCAGGCAACCGCTGTACATGGCCCCTTTGGCCCGGATCAGGTTCTCGATGTCGATCTCGTTCAGGACCAGATCCCTGTCGATCTGAGTCTCATCCTTCCAGGCCAGAACATATTCGACCACCCCGTCGGTTTCGCGAATCCGTTCTGTAGACAGGTCCCGGTTGAATTTGCCCTGATGGTTGATGATTCCCATCTCGAACATGGTCGCCACCATGGTGATCAACCCGGAGCCGCAAATGCCTTTGGGCCGCACATTGCCGATGGTGATAATCATCGGTTCGTTGGTCACAGGGTCGACCGAAAAATCCTCGATGGCGCCTTTGGCCGCCCGCATACCGAATTTAATGCCGCCGCCCTCAAATGCGGGTCCGGCCGAGCAGGCCGCACACGCAAGCCAGTCCTTGTTGCCGATCACAATTTCAGCATTGGTACCGATGTCCATAAAAAGAGTCAGCTCCTCGGTCCGGTACATGCCCGATCCCATGACACCGGCAACGATATCACCGCCCACGTAGCTGGACACCGCCGGATACACCAGCGCAGTGGCGTGATCTCCCAGAGCCAGTCCCAGGTCCACGGCTCTGATAGGCGGATATAACGTGGAAGACGGCACATACGGCGAACGACGGATATATCGCGGATTGATCTTTAGCATAAGCTGCGTCATTGTGGTATTGCCGGCCAGAGTAATGGTCGATATTTCATCCAGGCCGACTTTGGTGCGTTTTATGATTTTATTGATGATTTTATTGATGGTTTCAATCACCACCTCATGCAGGCGCTGCAGGCCGCCGGGTTTTTCGGCATATACGATCCGGCTGATGACATCTTCACCATAGCTGATCTGGCCATTGAATTCTCCGTATTGGGCCAGCACCCTGCCCGTGATCAGATCGATGAGCTGGCCGTAGATCGTTGTGGTGCCGACATCGATGGCTATGGCATAATTACGATCGGTGGTATCTCCCGGCTGTACATTGATAATTTGAGTTTTGCGACCCACATGGACCGGTCGGGCCAGCGTGGCGGTAATTTTGAAATCCTCCTGGCGCAAAGCGTCCGGCAGTTTGCGAATCACCGGTAAATCCACGACCAAGCGGTGTTCATTGTAATTGAGTTTTAAAAAACTGACTAGACGCGTGGCATCGGCCAGGTTGTCCTGGGCGGTGGACACCGGCAGCTCCAGGTATTTCTTTTCAACCGGCGGGGTGAAAAGGCCTTTTTCCTTAAGTTCCTCCAGATTCATCTCCTGGATGCGGGCCGTGCGCCGCGGGGTGCTTTGCATATTCAACACGGCGGTGTCGATTTCCGATTCAACCGGAATGCGCACAGCCAGATCACTTTTGATCCGGCTCTGACAGGCCAGCCGATATCCTTTTTCTTTATCTTCCGCGCTTAATTTCTCGGAGATACCGCCTTTCACCTTACCGTCTTCGATGATCACCCGGCATTTGCCGCAGACGCCTTCTCCGCCGCAAGAGGCATTCACATGCACGCCGGCCTCCATGGCGGCCCGGATGAGGATTTCATCATCATTGACTCTGGTCTCTTTGTTATGGGGCAAAAACTTTATCTTATGCATTATATCGAAAAACTCCTTTTAGGCCCTTAAGACCTTTTCTTTGACAATATATTGTAAGAAATCGATTGAATATTTTCGATTGAATATTGAATATTTAAGGAATTCTATCAATTTTTAACAAAAAATCATTATTATGACGGAGCGAAGCGGCTTCCACAAATCTTCAATTCCGGTTTATCCTGGTAGGGCTTTCGGAATAGCCGAAACATCAAGATGGATTTAGATCTGCGCTACTTGATACTGGACCATAACTAACTGATCACTGATCACCGATTACTGATCACTGGATACCGGATCAATGGCATCGATCAGCGCCTCAAACACAAAAAGCCATGCGCCTGGCTCTATGCATTTACAAATGGTGTCACGTTTTAGTTTCGTCAAATTTGCAGATCAAAGACAGCACCTCACCGTCAAAAAAGGTTTTAGTACTGTACGGCAGCGTATTAAACAGCTTTATCATCCCCTGATTGTCGGGCGATGTATAGGCGATCAAGCCGGAAAGGCCATTTTCACGGGCAGCCTGACTGAGTTTTCGCATGAGAATTGTTCCCAAGCCTTTCGCCTGAAAATCCTTACTGATGGAAAACGCCACTTCTGCCAGGTTCTTGGCCGGATCAAACAGGTATTCACCGATGCCTACCACGCGCCCGAAACCGAATTCACCAATCACGGCCACCATCGTCAGATCATTGATGTAATCGATCTGAGACACACCCTCCACTTCATCGCGATCGAATCTTGTTTTTTCATGGAAAAATCTTGAAACCACGTCTTCTATATCAAGATCGTAGAAGTGTTCCTGAATTCGGCGTTCATCAACCGGTTTGGCAGGTCGAATAGTCACCTGTTCGGCATTGATCTCGATCGTTTCCTCCAACTGGACAGGATAGATCCCCTGGATTGATTCGGTCAGCGTCCGTTCCGCACTGAGCAGTCCCATTTTCTTGGCGGCATGAAAAAGAGAATCCCGGAAATCGGGATGGGCAATACTGATCAACGCCATGGCCCTTTCCTGGAGACTTTTGCCGAACAAATTCACAGCACCGTATTCTGTTACGACATAATAAACATCACTGCGGGGGATGACGACTGCCGTATCGTCAAGGATCGGCACAATTCTGCTCACTTCGCCACGGCGGGAGGTCGAAGGCAGCAGCAAGATCGATTTCCCGATTTCGGCCTGGGCCGCCCCACGTACAAAGTCAAGCATACCGCTGACCCCGGAAAAATGATTGAGTGGCAGCGCATCGGCCGCCACCTGACCGGTAAGATCCATCGTCATGGCGACGTTCATGGAAACCATTTTGTTGTGACGGGATATGATGCTGGGATCGTTGACATAATCGGAGGGCTGAAACTCGATACCGGGATTGTCATTTAAAAATTCATACATCTCTTTCGAACCGATAGCGGTGCTGGCTACGAGCTTGCCATCATTAAATCCCTTTTTACGGTTGGTAATCACCCCTCTGGCGACCAGATGCATGATTTCGTCTGTAAGGTACTGGGTGTGAATCCCCAAATCGTTTTTATCGGAAAGCGCCAGCACAACGGCTTGCGGCGTCATACCGAGACCAATCTGCAGGGTTGAGCCATCATCGATCAGCCGGGTAACATGCCGGGCGATGAGGTTGGCCGATTCCGATTCCGCAGGTGCACTGATGGTAATAAGCGCTTCATCATACTCTACGATCACATTGACATCATCCACATGAATAAAGCTGCGCCCCAGTGATCGCGGCATGTTCGCATTCACCTGGGCAATCACCAGATCCGCGGACTGTGCCGCCGCAAGGGTAATGTCGACCGAAACGCCCAAGCTCATCCATCCGAAATCATCCGGCGGCGATACCTGAATCAGGGCAACATGAATCGGCAATCGACGCGTTTTGAATAGGCGGGGCACAGCGGAAAGGTTGAGTGGCGTTATAAACCGCATATTTCTTGCCAGCCCCCTGGGTTTGGCGGATCCTGCATAAAACGAACGGATGTTCAGAGCTTGATCACCGGTTTTGTTGGCGATCAAAGTTAAGGGGGTGGACTCGAGCGCCATCAGGCGTACGATTTCCAGGTCTTTTAATCGGTCGGTCTCGGCCGACAAGACCCGGACCAGATGCTGGGGTTCACCGGATGAAGAGCCGATAAAAACGCGCTGCCCGGGTTTTATTAAACCCATTGCTTCTTGAGCCGTGTGTTTGCGCTCCACGTAATTGTCCGCCCAGTAACCGGTTGTACTCATTGCAGTGCCTCTTAATTCCTATGCTATAGTGAAATCCTGTATGGTTTCATAAATGATGCTTATCGCATACATCATAAAGTTTTTCAATTATTCCATTCTTTTTTCAGCCCTCGCAGTTCTGTTGCTCCAGCAATATCCAATTAGCCGGTGCAGTGCTCCTTCCCCGGCGGCAAGCCTCCCCCCGATGCGGTCAGCTTCGACACATAACAGCTGTATTATATGTCCGGAATTGCTCAGATTAGTTCTTGACTCGCGATTTTCTTTCATGTATAGTCGTTTGCTCAGCAGCCGGATTGTATTTTTTTCAGGGCTTGACTTCTTTAAGCTTGAGAATTAGATAATTAATCACGTTTTGGCAAAAGTTCACCCAGGTAATCAGCTACAAACTCGAACAAATTTGTATTTCCGTGGTTGGTAATTTAATAAAGAGACTCTTTGAGCCGCTGCCAAGATAGTAACTTAAAAAATTCCCGAGGTAAATTGCATTTCTGCAGTAAACCTGTTGCTCTATCAACCTAACATTAGGAGGAATACTATGAAAAGACGAGAATTTATCAAAAAAGCTGGTGCTGGGGCGATTGCTGCTGGCGCCATGATTGCAGGAGCTCCTGCCGTACATGCGCAAAAGAGGGTAGAAATTACAATGGTTACTACGTGGCCTCGTGATTTTCCTGGTCTTGGTACGGGGGCACAACGGTTTGCAAAGCGATTGTCTGATATGACCAATGGTCGTATAACAGTGAACTATTTTGCCGCCAATGAACGCGTAAAGGCATTTGATTCCTTCGATGAGGTTGCCTCAGGCAATGCGCAGATGTATCATGCCGCCGAATACTATTGGAAAGGCAAGCACCCTGGTTGGGCTTATTACTGCGCTGTTCCTTTTGGTTTAACCTACAACGAAATGAACGCCTGGATTCGCTTTGGTGGCGGCCAGGAATTATGGGATGAACTGGGTGCCGCTTTTGGAGTCAAAGGACTCATGTGTGGCAACACCGGTTCTCAGATGGGCGGATGGTTTCGCAAGGAGATCAACTCACCTGATGATCTGAAGGGACTCAAAATGCGTATTCCCGGCCTTGGCGGTGATGTCATGGCCAAACTTGGTGCTTCCCCCGTATCCCTTCCCGGTGGCCAGATTTATGAAAACCTGATTGCCGGATCAATTGATGCGACGGAGTGGGTCGGCCCCTGGAACGATGGATTCATGAAATTTTATGAAGCTGCTAAGTATTACTACTACCCGGGCATGCATGAACCAGGATCAATGCTTGCTATCGGCATGAATAAAAAATGGTGGGATGGTCTTGCAAAATCTGACCAATTGACGATTGAAGCCGCCGCTGCCATGGAAAATGATGTCATGATGGCTGAATTCAATTCAAGAAATGGAGAATCCCTTGCCAAACTGGTCAATGAGCAAGGCGTAAAACTGCGCGAATTTAATGATGATGTCTACGATGCTTTTGGTGAAGCAGCTGCGGCAGTATTTGCAGAGACAAAAAAACACAGTAAATTGGCAGCAAGAATCCATGATAGTTTTGCCAAAGCACGCCAAGAGGTTGGCGGCTGGATGAAGATCTCTGATCAAGCCTACCTTAACAAGCGTAACCTTGTACTTGGTCTGTAATCGATACTTAAAAGCCTCCCATAGAAATATGGTACCCCTCAGGGTACCATATTTCTCATCCTGGTGGGACGTTTCAGACAACAAATTTGGCTGTCCGATTTCGCACTGCCGCACAATCGCAATACATCTACGACCGCATTTATAAACAGTATACGGCTTATGAGTTCATCAGACACCACCGTTGCAAATGATGTATCAAACACTGTAATAGAGAACAATGCTTCAGACCATAAAGTCATCATTTTGCTGATACGAATATTTGCAGTATCGATTGTCGCAATCATGCTGCTTTTTTTAATTAACAACTACCTGAATTTCTGGCAGCAATGGCCTGGATTGCCATCTTTATTTTCACACCATGGCTGGTTTGGCCTGGAAGCCTTACGCACCCCTCTCGAGAATGATCAGATTATAAAAGGGTGGCTTCAGCTTCTGAGTTACTTTGGAGCGGTTGTGCTTGTTGTCTTTTATGTCTTATGGACTCACAAACGACCCTTGCGCTCGGATGCGGATTTACTGTCCGGGTTTGCTGCCTATATCATTCGTGCGGCATTCTGGATCGTGCTGATTATAGGCTTCGTCGATATCATCATCTCTTTTCTCAGGGTGGAGAACATCCTGTCACCATTAGTGGGTGATGATCTAGCTCAAGCCCTCGGGCGCCCACAATTTCGCGGCATTTATGTGCACTATCCATTGATCCTGCTATCGTTGGTCATCGCTTTATTTAACAGATCTCTGGGATTTACCTGGCTGGCCTTTCTGGTAGTGTTGGCAGAGTTCCAGATTGTTATTTCCCGATTTGTTTTTTCCTACGAACAGCCTTTCATGGGGGATCTCGTACGTTTCTGGTATGCGGCGTTATTTCTTTTTGCCAGTGCCTATACCTTGGTTCATGAAGGCCATGTTCGTGTCGATGTTCTATATTCGCGTTTCAATCAACGCAGCAAGGCATGGTCCAATGCCGTTGGCACAGTGTTGCTGGGCTTGCCATTGGGGTGGATTATCCTCTTAACCGGTATGTGGGATAAAACAAGCAGTATCAACAGTCCGCTATACAGTTTCGAAGTTTCACAATCAGGTTATGGATTGTACGTAAAGTACATAATGGTTGGATTTTTAGCAGTCTACGCTGTGTCCATGATTATACAATTTTGCAGTTACGTGCTCGACAAGGTCGCTGACCTCCGTCAAGAACCAGGTGGTGATCAGTTAGCCGGTGAGTCATAAAACGATAATAAAATAAAAAGGATCACTGCATGGAAGTAGTTTTTCTTGTTATCCTTCTTTTGGCGATGATGATTGCTCTTTCTTCTGGTTTCCCAGTCGCCTTCTCATTGCCGGGAGCTGCCGTTTTGTCCATTGGCCTGGCAGCTCTATGTGGTTATCTATTTGTAGGCGATTCCAGCGCCTTTTTTATAGAAGGAGGCCCCGTACAGTGGCTCAGTGCCGGAGTGACCAATTTTCGAAGTCTCTATTGGGATGTCGAACGGGATACCCTGATCGCGGTTCCACTGTTTATTTTTATGGGCATTATGCTCCAACGCTCCAAGATCGCAGAAGATCTTTTGGTTGCGATGGCCCAGCTGTTTGGACCGGTTCCCGGAGGGTTGGGCATCTCCGTTGTCCTGGTCGGTGCACTGCTTGCGGCTACCACCGGTATCGTTGGGGCAACGGTCGTTGCCATGGGGTTGATTTCACTTCCAGCGATGTTGCGAAACAAATATTCCAAACCATTGGCAACGGGCACAATTTGCGCCTCGGGCACTCTGGGGCAGATAATTCCCCCCTCTATTGTTCTGATTATCCTTGCTGACCAGTTAACCGGTGCTTCCGATCAAGCCAGTACGATCCGAAAAGCATCTTATAAGGCTGCAACCGGTGAATTTACCATGCCTTCGGTACTGGATGTTACTTCTACCAGCGCCGGTGAAATGTTTATGGGAGCCCTAGTACCCGGTTTAGTACTTGTAGGGCTGTATATCATATATATCCTGATTGTAGCCTTGTTTCGGAAAGGGTCCGCGCCGCCGGTGCCATATGAAGGAAAATTCGATCGAAAATTTGCCAAACGTGTTGCGTTGGCTTTGACACCACCGTTGACGCTTATTTTTTTGGTGCTCGGCTCCATCATACTGGGAGTGGCCACTGTCAATCAAGCGGGTGCGGTCGGTGCCGTTGGCGCCATGATCATGGGAGGGTATCGCCTTACCGCAGGTCAACGCAACGCCTATTACCCTGCAATTCTGGGAGTCGTCTCAACCGTTGCCATTGCGATATTACTCGCCTTCTTTGACCTGAACGTCAAAAGTATTAAAGAGGGGGATGCCATCGGTATCTTCCTGGCTTCGGTTGCAGTCACCGGGCTGTTGATTGCCGTGGCCTGGAGTGCCTGGCGAATCTATAAAATTGACGATACCCTCCACGGGGTCATGGTCGAAACGGCCAAAACGACCTCCATGGTATTTATTATTCTTATTGGTGCGGCCATGTTGACCTCTGCCTTTCGTGGATTTGGAGGAGAAGAATTGGTCAGGCATTTTTTAGCCAATTTGCAGGGAGGATTCTGGGTTCAATTTATCGTCGTAATGGTAGTGATGTTTATTCTCGGTTTCTTCATTGATTTTCTCGAAATCGCTGTCGTCGTAGTGCCAATTGTTGCACCCATTCTGCTTGCCGATCCCGGTGCCAATGTGACCGCAGTGTGGTTAGGGGTGATGGTTGGTCTCAATATTCAGACTTCATTTCTGACGCCGCCTTTTGGTTTTTCTTTGTTTTACCTTCGTGGCGTCGCACCCGCCGTAGTTAAAACACTGCAAATTTATCGTGGGGCTATTCCCTTTATTGTATTGCAACTGGTTGCATTGGTAATTGTTGCGCTTACTCCCAGTATGGTGAACTACCTGCCCACGCGTATTTCTCTATCGGCTGAAACAGCGCCACCACCGATAAATCCGCGATTGCAGTACTGTATTGAAGAAATGCTCTTTGATTACTATGATACTAACGACAGACAGCTCCGCAGCCATGTCGACACACTGCGTGCCGCGGATCTCAGTGTTTTACCGGAAAAACAACAGAAAGAATTGAACGAAAGCCTGGATCGAACATTGAACACTTTCGATTTAGTATCGAAAGTACGCAAGGCTGAAGCGAATCGTGTCGCCTATTCATCTGAATATCGTCCACAGCATCGGCATGTTCGCAGCCTGCAGTCAGAAATGCGTATTATACAATTAAAAGTCGAAAAATTGAAACAGGATTGGACGAGAGCTTCTCAAAGCGACTCCCCGGTCAAGGATGATCTCAATCGAATTGAAGCACAAATCAAGAAAGCAGAGGCTGCTATAACAAACCTTCAAAACCAAATTCCTGAAAGCTGGGCTGAAGCCAGCAAACGTTATGCGGAATTGGAAAATGCCGAAAAGAAAGCGCGTCGAAGTTACCGCAACAGCGTCGACCGGGCTTATGAAACGATTGCGGAATTACGAAAGGTCATTGATGGAGCAGATGAACTGGCCGGTTTTGAACAACAATTGACAGCTCTCGAAACAGCTATTGTAAATGCGCCGGCTAAAGATGCTATGGATCGGATCAAACAATCAGAAAGGGCCCTTGGCAAGGTTGCCGGTACAAGCGCCATTAAGTCAAAGCTTTCCAAAGCCCGCAGGGCACTCAGAGGAAGAAATCCAAAGCCGGAAAAGGCAATTCAATTTCTGAAAGAAGGCATGAAGTTATATACAGCTGAAGTCGATTGGCGTCATCGGGCGGCAGTTGAGCTTGCCCCTGCTCTGGCTACCTATGAAAATGCCATCAAGGATTCCATCGGTCTTCGATTGCAGCGCTTTATGTCGAGTGACCAGATAAAAGAAATTGCCAGTTGCCGATCGGTACACCGCGATTATTCATTGCAATTCTAGTCTCTATCTGCCAAACGATTGCCGGAAGAAGAAGGGAAAAGTAACAGTAGATCCTAAAGTTGCTTAAAATACTGACTCAAGTTTCGCACCCCTCATTGCATTAAATGCGCATAAAAACAGGTGGTTCGTTCATAGTCTCTGGAGGAAATGCGTTTTTGCGAGAGGCGCTATCTTAGTTTTATGCTGATAACGCTGGCAGTGGCCTAATATTTGGGATGGCTGCCCCGATGCCTTTATCCATGCCCCGGCGACAGCTGAAGCCTAAATATTGGGCCACCTGCTGCGATGGGTTTGATAGCGCCTCTCGCAAAAATGCATTTCCGGTGATTTCGCGCGTATCTTTCACTTCAAATCCTGCCGGCAAATCGGATTAGACCGATCATTTGCACAGCATTGGGGGTGCGAAATTTGGGTATATTACCAAAATCCTGCATCAAGTATCAAGCATCCAACATGTGCCTAGAAAGAGAAACCGTCTCAAGTAAAGCGGCAATGCTAAGTTGGACTCAAAAGCGGCTGTTGCACATCAGTTCCCATCGGAGCCGCCAATCAATTGAACGGTTTCGGCTTGGGGAACTTGCTGAACTTTGCCCAGCTTGCGCTCGATTACCCGGGTGCGCACCTCGGCTTTATCGATGCTGTTGCTGGCCTCCTGAAGTTTCTTCTTGGTTTTTACCAGAACGTCTCCGAATTTGCCGAACTCGGATTTGACCCCACCCAGAAGCTCCCACACTTCGCTCGAACGTTTCTCGATGGCCAGGGTTCTGAAACCCATTTGCAGGCTGTTGAGCAACGCCGCCAGGGTGGTCGGCCCGGTAACCAAAATTCGGTGCTCGCGTTGCAGAAAGTCGCACAATCCCGGCCGGCGCAGGACCTCGGCATACAGGCCCTCCACCGGTAAGAACATGATTCCGAAGTCCGTGGTGTAAGGCGGATCAATATACTTCTTCGTGATAAACCTGGCCTCCGCCTTGATTCGGGTCTCCAGGTTTCTAATCGATTTGTCCGCCAGTTCCTTGTCAGCAGCCTCCTGGGCATCCATCAGCCGCTGGTAGTCTTCCTGGGGAAACTTGGAATCAATCGGCAGCCATACAGCATCTGAATTGACCGTGCCCTGTCCGGGCAGTTTGATGGCGAATTCCACACGCTCGCTGCTGTTCTTTTTGGTCGCCACATTTACATCGTATTGATCCGGGGTCAAAACCTGTTCGAGGATACTGCTCAAGCGGATCTCCCCCCACGTGCCGCGAGTCTTTACATTTGTGAGTACCTTTTTTAAATCTCCCACCCCGGATGCCAGATTGCGCATTTCCCCCAATCCCCTATAAACCTGTTCCAGGCGTTCACCGACCTGTTTAAAAGATTCCCCCAGTCGCTTTTCCAGGGTCGCGTGCAGTTTTTCGTCTACCGTAGCCCGCATCTGTTCCAGCTTCACCGTATTTTCCTCCCGTAGGGTGCGCAGTTGTGTTTCCGTGGCCCGGCGCATGCTTTCGAATTTTTCTGCATGTAGGCGGGTCATGTCCACCAACTGTTTGGCAAAAGAATCGAGCTGATTTTTTTGCATACCGGCATTTTCCGTCATCCGCTTGAGCAGCGAATCGCTCGAATCTTTCAAGGAATCCCGCAGTTCCTCCCGGGCCATACGGGCGCCGACAGCTGTTTCTTCCCGGTTGCGGTTCATCCCGTTTTGAACCGTTTCCTGCAGGAGCTGCAGCCGCTGCTCAAAAGCGCCAAGGCGCTCCGGTACGGCCGGGTAAATGCCGGTCGGCAGGCGCTTGAGAAGGATTATCATCAGCACAAAAACGGCGACCAGAACCAGGAGTATGCAAACAAGCAGGATTTCCACCCGCCAGATTCCGATCAGCGTCCCGATCGATTGGAGCGTTGCTTCCATTACCATCCGGTCTCCTTCAGGCAAAATGGCATTGCGGTGCCGGGATACGCCGGCAAATACTATATATGGTATTGTTTGATCGGAGATCATACAAGAGGGTGTTAACAGCGTCAAGGTGAAAACCGGATCTTGGCGTTGACTTTGTCCGGATCAGGCATTACTCATTAGCGGCAAATGAAAAAAATAGCGAAGCTCCGCCCCAAACCAACGAGTCGTTCGGCGTTAAGGCTCACGACAGGCCGTTCGGCCTTAAGGCTCACGACAGGCCGTTCGGCCATGTCATTTGACCCTGAGGCCCTCGAAGGGAGGCTCACGACAGGTTGGCGGCGTAAATGTTGGACCACTTGAGGCGAGTCCCGCCATGCGGCGGGACTGGATGCTTGATGCTGGATGCTGGATAAAAAAAAATTCCTCTTAAATCCAGACTTCGGCGAGCTCCCCTCGACGTGCTCGGGGCCTGCCTTCGACATGAGCTCAGGCCGAATGTAGCTTGTCGAAGGCAGTCGAGTCGTAGCCAGAGACCAGTCCCGCCCTGGCGGGATATCTTTTCGCGCTTGGCACCATGTGTGATACAAAACTTGACACATATTATAATATCTTGGCTTATAAAGACACCTAGTTCCTCTGCGCTCTCAGCGGCTCTGCGGTGAATAAAATTCTATTATTGCCCAAACACTCTGTTAGAGGCCTTGTATCATGCCTGAACTGCCGGAAGTTCAAACGCTTGTTAATGACCTAAATGCAGCCGGCCTGGCGGGAAACACCTTTACTGCAGCTCGCGTCTTCTGGCCCAAAACCATCGCCGATCTTACGCCGGCGGCGTTCAGCCGACGTATTAAAGGCAAGGTTATCAAATCCATCCGGCGCCGGGGGAAATTCCTGGTGTTTGATTTATCACCGCGCGATCATCTGCTGATCCACCTGCGCATGTCCGGTCGCCTGCACCTGGTTCGGCCGCGAATAAAACGTTCAAAACATGAACATGTCGTTCTCTCGCTGGACCGCGTGCGGCAGTTGCGGTTTCACGACACCCGCAAATTCGGACGGCTGTTTCTGGTTGCAGATGCGCAGAGCGTTTTGGGACAACTGGGGATCGAGCCGCTGGATTCATCGTTTAAGGCGCGAACATTGGCGCAAATGCTGAAGACGCGCAAGCGCCTGCTAAAACCACTGCTGTTGGATCAGACCTTCATCGCCGGTCTGGGCAACATTTATGTGGACGAAGCCCTGTGGAAAGCCAAAATTCATCCCCTGCGCCTGTCGAATTCCTTGTCCAACGCAGAAATAAAAGCCCTGCACCGGGCCATTCCGCAAGTATTGCAACGGGGATTAAAAAATCTGGGCACCAGCCTGGGTACCGGCAAGGCCAATTTTTACTCGGTTGCCCGCCGCAAAGGCCGCAATCAGGATCAGCTGAGTGTATTCCGTCGCACCGGCGACCCCTGCCCCCGCTGCAAGGCGCCCGTTGAACGCGTTATCGTCGGGCAGCGCAGCACGCACATCTGTCCAAATTGCCAGAAGGCTTGAGCTCTCTGGTCTGATTACAACCAGGGCTTATCTACCCACGACCGGCCCTTTCTGCAGAGCAATTTGGAAATTCCAAACCAATGCCGTTAACTCAACATCAACTTCTCGTGGGAGTGGCTTCCAGCCACGAAATGAAGACTCTTTAAAGCATTAATCGCGGCTGGAAGCCGCTCCCACAGAGATGACACCAATCTTTAAGTTATGAGTTATATTTAAAAGTTGTGTTTAAAGGAAAAGGCGGTGTATCCACCGGTAGATTGTTAGCAGCAGTCAACCGGCCACACTAAAAAGGAAAGGATACACCACCCATGAACCAGGATA
>Ga0126326_1000357_pt1 | contig 14373 bp, 4 predicted proteins | sample InaspJWI67metaG_FD_94485 | JGI IMG/M metagenome (GOLD analysis project Ga0126326, IMG submission 94485) | Marine gutless worms symbiont microbial communities from Oahu, Hawaii - Inanidrilus sp. 1 OAHU.JWI-67 metaG | ecosystem: Host-associated > Annelida > Digestive system > Unclassified | place... | reverse complement strand
GCGCGATGCGTCGTGTCAATTGAAATCTTGCCAATTGCCACGCAACAGTGCAGAAACTACTTATACGACAAGTCCTGACCAAATCGATGGTATGAAGTTGGAGATTTAGGCGGAGTATATGCGTGATAGACAATGTGCACTCAACCATGACGCGATCGAGTCGGCTCCCATTGTCTCAGGTGACATAAACAAACCGACGACGGTCGAGTTGTGTATATCACCTGTATAGTGACGACTTGCTGTGGCGAAATTTTCTAAGTCCACAATGTAGAAATTGCTCACGTGACCCTGACCACGCCCACTTAGGGAGCACTCACTCATCACAAGACTAAGACTACACATGACCGACCCGTGTACAAAATCTGAAGTCTCTAGCGTCAGCCGTGGCGGAGATATTACATGGGGTGTAAAATGCTAAAACGGGTTATTTGACCCTGATCACGCCGCTTTCCGGGAAGATTTTTCTTCGGCAGGGTGGGACGTGCTATGGTAAGTCAATGTACCAAATACGAAGTCTCCAGGTTCACCCGTTACGAAGCTGTGAATGGCGGTGCGAAATGCAGAAAATGGGGTGGTTTGGGGTGGTTAGGCGGCACTCAAGGTCAACGGCAATGTCACCATTCGATAGAGCGCATACGACTTCCTATTCGACTTTAATAGAATCTGTGTCTACCTTTTACCGTTTTCGAGATATAGCCGTTTATTTGTGGAAAGTCGCCGATTTTGACCCACCCCACCTGCATTCGGCGCCCTCGTAGGGGGTGACCCCGGTCGAATTTCGCGGATATCTTTGGCACCAGAAAACTAGACTCCCTGGGCTATCGTGCGGTGTTGTTTGTGTGATCATACGTTTAGCCGTTTTAGTAGAACACCGACTTGTGACCGACGGACGGACGGACGGACAGACAGACGGACGGACACTGGGCCATGGCTAGTACCGCGGATGCATAGCATCGCGCGGTAACTAGATCACCGTGGCGTTGAAAACAAGAGACTCGGCCGCAACGATTTTCTACATAGTTACACAAACGTAATATACGACGTATCATTAATATAAAACAAGAAGCTCAGCTATCATCGAGGGACCGCACGAGGCGTCGTGTCAGTTGAAATCTCCCCAACTGCCACGCAACAGTGCAGAAACTACTTGTACGACAAGTCCTGAACAAATCGAAGTCATGAAGTTGGAGGGTTAAGGTGGGCCGATGTGTAATAAACATGTGCACTCAACCGTGACGCCATCGAGTCGCTTCCGTTGTCCTATAGCTGTCATAAAGAAACCGACCACGGGCGAGTTGTGGATATCACCTGTCTACCGACGACTTGCTGTGGCGAAATTTTCTAAGTCCACAATGTAGAAATTGCTCACGTGACCCTGACGGGCCAGCTGACCCTGACCACGCCCCTTTCAGGGAAGATTTTTTATCGGCAGGGTGGGACTTGCTATGGTAAGTCAATGTACCAAATCTGAAGTCTCTATAGGTTCACCCGTTACGAAGCTATGAATGGCGGTGCAAAACGCAGAAAATGGGGTGGTTTGGGGCAGTTAGGGGGCACTCACGGTCATCGGCAATGTCACCATTCGATAGAGCGCATACGACTTCCTATTCGACTTTAATAGAAACTATGCGTCTATCTTGTACCGTTTTCGAGATATAGCCGCTTATTTGTCGAAAGTCGCCGATTTTGACCCACCCCACCTGTATTTGGCGCCCCCGCAGAGGGTGATCTCGGTCGAATTTCGCGGAGATCTTTGGCGTCAGAAAACTAGAGTCCCTGGGCTATCGTGTGGTGTTGTTTGTGTGATCCTACGTTTGGCCGTTTTAATAGAACACCGACTTGTGACAGACAGACGGGCAGACACAGAGCCATGGCTAGTACCGCGGATTCATAGCATCGCGCGGTGAAAATTGACCTTGGACGAAACAATTTCACCGTTGGCTCTCTATCAAATCTCGGTACATCAGCCATAACTCCAACATAGTCGACAGAGCCGCAGGCGCTAATTAACTTGATAACCTCCGCAATCCGCTTCTACTGACATTGCACATAATTACGTAATGCGAGCCTATGCTATAACTGCAGTAGAATTTCGCTTTTTGCAGCAAGCTGACGCAATAGAGACAGTGCCCAAATTACTACGATAATAACTTAAACAATTTGTCACCGGCAAACTGGCAACGTTGGCTAGGTAGCCTGTAACTTCTATTCCTGTTTTCAAAACCTAACCGTAACAACACGCTCAGCTATCGCAGAAAGACTGCGCGATGCGCTGGAGGTCAACTGTAACATTGTTAACTGCACAGAAAAACGCGTTCGAAAAAGCTTGCAATAAGTGAAAGACAGTGAAGGTCCGTCAAAACTCAAGGTCACCGTAAATGGCACGATTCGACATACCACTTATCAGCTCCTATTAGTGTTCTGTAGCAAGAACGTCTTCATCTTGCACCATTTTCGATATATTAACATTTCTACATTTCTGCCTGTGACCTTGGAAAGTCGTTCAACTGCTCTTTCGATACGACAGTTGAAGGCCACGTAGGTTTTCTAATTTATGTTGAAGTTAACACTGAAGTTAGGGCCTAACACGTGCTATATTTCCGAGTTATAGTACTTTCAATGTCACTCAAGGTCACAAGTATTGGTGCTATTCAAAGCTCATTACGATTCGCGTAAAACAGACACGAGAGACATAGTAGTCGGCCGGCCAACCCTTTTAAATGTGATATCTAAAACTTTAGATGGCATTTTTGTTCAAAGGTAACGATGAGACACAATGGAAAGAAAGGTGGAAAGAAGAAAATTGTTGCACACCTGTGTTGACGGGCCGTAAACACGGGCCGTGAACGACTGCAGTCCGCTATAGCCAAGGTCCATTATAGTCAAGGTCCGCTATAGCCAAAACCTAACCCGAACCTTCGCTGGATTAGACTTTGACTATAGCGGACTGACACCCCGTGAACCCGTCAACACGGGTGGTGTGTATATACAGTATACCAACCCACAACACACTATATGCCATTTTCGATGTCGGTGGAAATTAACACGTTGTAATGGATACGTAAAACGGCAGGAATGTGATATGTTTAAATGGGGCTCAAAACTGAACGGGCCAGAGGTAGGCGCAGCCCACAGGGGCAAATCAGAGGACGGCCCAGCCCAATAGTTTCCGCCGCCTATGCACCTATATCGCGCTTCGCGCTCTGTTCCCTTCACAACAGTACTGTCACGATTGAATCGTGTACTCGACGCAGTGGACACAGACAAATCGCCCCACTATGTCTGGGAGATCGAGGCACGACCGTGGCGGCGGCCGCTGTCACTGCAGCTGCTATAACAGCCCGCCACGGAGGGGACAAATGCCGTGCACCCGTTACTGTATACAGACGTCACTTACAATAATTACTCTGCCCCCGATAAGGCAGCGGAGTATACTGTGATGAGCGTGTCCGTCTGTTTGTGTGTGTTTGTCTGTCCGCGATCATATCATTGGAACTACACGTCCGATCTTCACCAAATGTTTTTAGTGCGTGTTACCTATGGCCGTGGCTCAGTCGTCGTCTGGCGGCGCAGTGATAAGTTATGTACTTCCGGTTTTATGGATGACGTCATATTTGCTCATAAGCCAAGGTTGCTCGACGTTCTCGCCCAGCTGAAGCACAGTGCACATGCAGCCTTGGGCTTGGCTATAAACTGTGCACAGTAATACCAGTTGCAGGCCAACGGATGCATGGGACTACTTTTCGGGCGCTTAAAGTAACTTCCCAGGTGGCAACACAGGGGGCGGACTGGCGGTGTCTGCGGTCTATGACTGCCGTGTCAACAGTAAGAGATTGCAGACAAATTTAGAAGCAGTGACTACAAACAGTAACGGCAGCGATCTACTTCACCGAGTTATGGGGGTCCGACTGCATACTGAACTGCGTTCTTCAGCCCGTCAGACTCTGTCTCTATACAGATCCCGCTCCCGCTTGGGCTTAGAGTCCATACTCGAGAACGGAAGGACAGAGAAGTCGATATTGGAGTTCTATCGAACTGACTGGAAGGATCGAGATGGCTTATGGCATACAGGCTTTCTTCCCTACACTGTGCTATAAAAATTCGGGTAGCATTATCTCTAAAATAAGAACTTTGTTGCAAACTCTGGACATAGAACATTCCGTCACGACACGTCGATCGTCGCAAGTGTTGTCAATTTAGTTCGACCCACAACCGTCGTCAGTTCATTACACTGAGCGCCCACGTTTGTGTACAACACTATGGGTGGAGCAGCTGAGACTTGTTCGCATTTCTTGCTTCTGCTTATCGGTACATCCCTACAAGTACAGGTATGTCGGTATTTCGCAAGCGTAAAGCGCCACGCTGATGACAAATGTGAACGTTAACGTATGATGGTCTTGCCGTGGCGGAACGGGAACAACACAGAGTCAGTAGTCAGTACGGATGACAGATAACAAGGTGGCTGCGAATGGCAGTGCAGCGAGCGAGTCGTACTCGTGGCAGCTGATAACGTCAAACAAGTCCGACGAAGAACAACAGAACTCGGCGATCAAGCAGCTCGTCATAAAGATCGCCGATTCGGTAGCTGCAGCCTTGTGCGTGGTGATGTTCATGTAGCGATTCATACAGGCCTATTACGGTGAAATGCTTAATGTAACCTTAATGCTTAGTGTCCACAGCCAAAATCGAACATCTTAAAGCTAATTCACACCGGCAAACCAGACAAGACATAGATATGACTGTCTTGTCGTGTCTGGCGGACGGTGTGAATTGGGCATTAGTCAAAAACTTCGTTGCTTATGCTCTGTCACGCTATCAGCCTCATGCCATGTGTAAATTAGCATGTTAAAGTGTGTCATCCCTCGTCAACATGCGCCATACTCAAGCGCTTTATGATGAGCTTTCTCATAACAAAGCGCTATGAAAATGTCCCGTTAACTTTACTAAATTTACTGTGATATGATCCGAACCTCGACTTCACGACGTCTTTCACGCGACGCCGCTCACATTGCTCGCGCATGTCATACAACATACAGTCACTTGCGGATGAGTCGCTTTCCACGCTGCACAGCACTCACTCATGCTCACCTTGATGATGGAGATCTCAGCAAACAGTCGAGTTATTACTAGTCACAATCAATGTGAACAAACAATGCAGCACGAACACGAAACGCCTTCTGCACTCTAAGCACCGGAAATATGCGTCACGTTCAAAACAGCAAAACTCTCACGGGATTGGAAAGAGCAGTAAATTACGACAGTCCATTGAATCCAATCTCACACAGCAACAGCAAATAATTCAGTCTGAAGTACCATCATAGCGAGGGTCCAAAATAAACCGGATATCAGCACCGGAGGCTAAGTGGGCAAAGACTGATTGTCAGTGCACGGCAAACTGAGTGGACTGATCAAGAAAGTAGATTAGACATAAGCTGACATTTAGAAGTAGCAATACTGTAGCTAATTGATGATGAAGGAAAGCCAGTTCTAGACATCTTCTTAAAGGTGCCTTCAGAAGACACGTTGATGGACCGTATAAAACGCGTATCCGCTGTCGCAGATGGACCCGCGCGACGCGCTGCCTCACGCACGCGCATCGTGCTGTACAGAGGTGGACGGCTCAGCGTGATACACTGGCCTAGGTCGTCGGTCGACTGTCGACCGTCGCAAGTAGTGTCAGCTTAGTTCGACCGACGACGTCTGCCAGTTCATCATACACAGCGTCCGTCTCAGTCGAGCTCAATGACAACGCGTTGTGACGATCGACGTGCCATGGCGAAATTGGGGCTATCTATTAAGTATTAGTTCCTGGGACCTATGTTTAGGAATAAGTCGGGCTTAGGGTTAGCTTAGTGTTTAGGGTTAGTGCTGGGGTGTAGGGTTAGGACTAGGGTGAGTGTTAGGGTTAGTTTACGGTTTAGGGATAGGGTTAGGGTTAGTTTTATGGTCAGGGCTAGGGTCCCAGGTACGAATCGAGTTTGGAACAAAGTTCCACATGGAAGTACCCTTCTTTTGGAGGCAGGCTTACTCGAATTTCAAAACACAGTGTGAGACAGGTCAAAGAAATCCTCTGTGTCCAAAATCAGCTGGAATTATTTAGCCGTTTGGCTAGAATAGCGGCATGTGATGGGCAGAGATGACACAGACGAACGGAGGGCCAATAGCGCGCTATCACAGCGTCGCGCGGGTAATGAAACGAGTCGTTTATGAACGACAGCTACTCGCTCAGTTGATACGACGGTTACCTGCCGACAGCGGGTTCCAAGTGTACAGATACTCGAGCCAGACGCTCTCACGTCGACACTCAGTCCACTGATCGTTGTCACCGTTCATCGGCGACGGACGGTGGTTCTCGCCCACTGCAACGGCCAGCGACGACGGCGGCGCAGCGTCGCCAGTACCGGACCAGAGAACGACGCCGTCACGCTGACTTCCGCGGTCGTCGCAGCATCCTCGGTCGACGCCGCTGTCGCCAGCCGTCAGCCGGCAACCGTCAACAGCGACCTCCATCAACGAACCGCCGGCCGGTTGACGTACGGACGTCAGAAACACAGCGTGCTATTGATGCCACGGCTGCTGCTGCTGCTGCTAACGCCGTGCCGCTATTGACGACTGGTGCGCAGACGAGAAGGAGAGTTATCAGATGACGACTGTCGGTGTCGATGTACGCACTTTATCAACATCAGACATCGTCTTTCGTCGACGCACGCACAAGGCTGACCCTGTGTGTGCGATCAACGACCGCTCTTGACGTCTCGTGAGACGAAAACTCCCGACTTTCCGAGAGTCTACCAAAGCCCTCCAGACTAGATAGTAGCATCTAGAGGGCTGTTAGTCTATACGTGTGAGATAAGCTACTATCTAGAGGGCCGTACATGAGGCATTTGTTAGCTCACCGTTCAGCGCCGGCCTTCAGACGCTCACTTCCAGCTGAGCTGACACAGTCCTCATTCACGGAGCTCTGTATACTAGCATCTGTCTCATTCATCCGCCGTTATACACGACCCGACCTCCGTCGGTCAAACTGCATGCGCGAGCTAGTCGAAGCTACTCCCGCACTCCGATGACAGCGTCCACCGGTGCATGCGCAGCCACGGCCACTTTCCTCCGGCGATGTGAAGTGAATCGAAAGCGCCGCGGTCCAATTGAAAGCGCCTTCGTTGCAGGTGCCCGCGTCTGTCTGTCATTCAGTCGCGGAACTGATACGTGTCCGCGCGGGTCCAGGCAAGTAGTCCTATATACTAGCATCTAGTATATAGGACTACTTGGTCCAGGTCGTCGAGTTGACGACGCATATCGAGCCGTCTGTCATCCTGCCATCACTCCCACGACCATCTCTGCAACGGCTCAGCACACACGGGCGCAGCCAGCAGTGATCCAAACCACACCGCGCGTTTCTTTCGTCACAACTCGCGCACGAAGACAAGGAAATCCGAGGTACGACGGTAGTCGTGGAGTCACTGTTAGCCTCCAGTGCTCCGAGCTTATTCGTCAAGGTTTATGAAAATATCACACGTCAGCCTGTTTCCTGTAACTAAGTAGTCCGGGGTCCTCTAGACATGTGAGTTCCCACAGCGGCGAGGCGTTACCAACTGCCATACTCCGGGCAATCTATTAGTACCGGGGACCTATGGTCAGGAACAAGTCAGGTCAGGGTTAGGGTTAGCTTACGGTTGAGGGATCGGGTTAGGGTTTGGGGTTAGTTTTAGGGTGAGGATTAGGGTTGGGGTCCCCGCCATACTAAATTGACTTTGCTCTGCGGCTATATCCACGCCCCTGTCTGCACGCAGGCCGACGGCACTATTCGACACCAGCGACTTGTCTGTCACTCGCTCTACGCAGTCCACGGGTCGGGTCGCAGTCAGACCACCACTATCTGCTACTATCCACCGGCCTCTCACCTCGACTGTCGACTCGCTGCTGCCGCCGATCAATTTACACACGCGGGCGGGCGCGTTCAACCGACACGACTTGTCGGTGCGAGCTGCCTATCTACATCGTCCGTGTCCGCTATCGTCGACTGGAGGCCACTGCGGCCACCAGCACCACCAGCAGCAGCAGCAGCAGCAGCAGCAGCAGCGTGGCAATCGCTTCGTGCGAGACCACAGCGGCAGCGAGTGATAACGCTCAACGTTAACCAGTTCAACTCGCACGCTTCGTCCGACGTCGAGCGGTGCGCGGGCGGCAGTGAATCAACTGAAATGAACCACGGAGCCCTACGCCCTGTACATTAGCATGCTAGTTAAGTATACTACAGGAGTCCAGTCCGTGAGCAAACCCGGCCGACGAACACCTGCCGTATAGAACGCTACTTGCTGACGCCGGCCGACATAGGCCTGCAGACACTGCACCGTACGTGCGAGAGCTCGACGCACGCGAGAGTGGAGTGAACACTAACTGAACTGGAGTGGACCAAGTCGCCACGGCGGTGCTGCGCCGAAGAATGTAGGACATTTGCCCCCCCCCCCGGTGGGGTGCTGGCATGGTTATCTGTCTGGAGCAAAGCTGACTTGCATACGGCCCTGCTGATGCCACTGCCACTCACTGTCTCTTGCTTCAGTAAAATACAGATTGGTTTTACCTTTCTGGGACCGGCTTACCCGGGTAGTCCCGGACAAAGGGCCGTTAAACGCGCGCGTGTGTGTGTGTGTGTGTGCGTGTGCGTGTGTGTTACTTCGCTTTGGACAGGAGAATAAGCTTACAACACATAGAACACATCAGGCAAGAGGGAACAGCACGGTTAACAGCGGGCCTTGAAAACAAAAACTTAATAACCATAACAACATCAATCAAACCCTTAACCCATAATTCTAAACCCTGACCCTAATCGGGTCTGCGGCAGATGGCCGGGTGTGGAGGGCGAATGTCCAGTGAGCGGCGTGTGTACATAGCAACCAGGCGGCCACACACACGTGCATGCTGGAGGGCAGGAGGTCACGTCCAGCAATTACGGCCTGAAACATGAGCACAGTGCTGGCTGCACCCCGGCCTCTGCAATGCATGTGCATTAACCACTACCAGTGCTCTGCTCTGATGCAGCACGGGTCCCGCACACGACTACACGTGCTGTGCACTACGATGTACCGCCGGTGTAGACAAGATGCGGAAGAGTGGCGACAGCCGTTGGCTGCCATTGGTAAAAAATTGCCGAATACGTCACGAAGCTCACGATGTATAGTCCAGCGTGTAGCGACGTTATAAGTACGGCGGGATCTTTAGCGATGAATTTACTACAAATTCACTGCTGAGTTTGACGGTGAAAGACTTCTGAGAAAATGAGAAGTAAGCTCTCAGCATTTGGCGAAGTTGAGGACAAAATTATCGTATCACTTAGTTCTGACTGTATCAGTTTTTGCGTCAGCGTATACAGGATACAACAAGTCTAATATACATAGTGATTTTAGCGAGCTATTTCGCTCGTGTAATTGATACAGTGCATATTAAGCTCACAGATAAAACCCGGAATGCGTCCGCAACGGATGATTCGTTTCCAAGGCATCAATCAGCATTGCTGCAGATGTACAGCGTCAACGGTGAATACCAATTCGGTACAACGACAATGCTTGCTTCTTATTACAGACCACTTTAGTGACGAAGTAGAGAAATCGATCGATTGTGCCTTTGTCTGTCTATTCGCATAATAACTGAAATGCCCTTTGAGGTAGACACGGCACAGTGGTTCACGCTAATCCTATATTTCTGTCAGTTTCGAAGTCGAGGATATGGTGGAAGTTGAAGAAAGTTGACAGAAGTAAGAGCATTTTCGATGTCGACAGTGTGCACAAGTTACCAAGCAAGACAACTTGAAACTAAAAACGAGGCAGTCATAGACCGCAGACTCCGCCCCCGTTGTTGCCACCTGTGGAGTTACACTAAGCACACGTCATTTTCGTGTCGCTATATACGCAAGGACATTATGTGCAAACATGATGTCATGAATATTCAACACGCCGACTGCGGCCTAGTAGGCCTGGCATCGCCCGAAAAGTAGGCCCGTGAGTGTAAGTTCACTGGCCCACAACGCACCGTTTATAGCCAAGTCCAAGTCTGCACCTTGGCGGCCACGTTGAGCTGCCTTGGGTTATGCGCAAGTATGCCGTCATCGATAAACCGAAGTACATAACGTACCGCGACGCCACCACTGGAGGATCGAGCCACGGCTATAGAGGTAACACTTATAGATCGGACGTGCATTTCCGGAGATATGCTCCCGGACAGACAAACACAGACAGACAGACAGACACGGTCATCACAATACTCCGCTCCACTACCGGGGGCAGAGTAACAAGTGATAGCAACATCAATTTTCTGTGCATGTCAAGTTATTGTGCTGAAATGGTCGGTGCGATCTCGAGTGAGGGCTTTCTAGTCTGAGAGGAGTGTTTAATCAGCTCAGGCATCCCAGCACCGTGCACTTTCAAAGCAAGGACTGGACCACCAGATAACTCTCTCTCTACCGTTGTTTAAAGAATACAACTGACCGGTCGAATCACTCACCAGCAAGTGATGCGTCGCGGTACACGTATAAACAGAACTAGCTAGCCCCCATGGTGGAGAGCGTCACGTGAAAGTGGTGAACTATCCGGGGCTTACGAGCTCGAACACAACACAGATGCGCCAACCAGGAAGCAAGTAAACGTTTGTTCATAGCACACGAACTAAAGTGACCTGAACTGCAACAAGTCGTCCCAGTTACACGACGCGCTTCAGCGTCACGACTTGACTGGCTGCAGCGAAACTAGGACGCCTGGTGCTCAGCGAGTTCTGAACACATGCATTCCAAGGCGGCTGTTCACACTGGAGTTTGCGAACTCCAGTCCAGTTCAGTTTAGTTCATGTGCTGTGAACAAACCTTAATCAGGCAAGTAAGGAAGCAAAGCTCGCGGTACAACTTCGAGACGCATGTACCAGCGTGCAGCTCATCTCGGCATTCTGCTCTTGAGCCGCAAGATAGTGAGCTACTGAGAGTCAGAAGGTGATACTAAAATCTTGTCCTTAACTTCGCCAAATGCTGAGAGCTTACTTCTCATTTTCTCAGAATTCTTTCACCGTCATACTCAGCAGTGAATTTGTTGCAAAGTCATCGCTAAAGATCCAGCCGTTATGTAGCTGCACGCTGCAATCAAGAGCCGTTTACATTGCATGTATATGCGGCACCGGGACACCTATTGTATACGCCGCGGTTTACAGACACACCTGTCACAACCTGCTCCAAAGTTTCCACAAAAGACCAAAAGTATGCAGTCAAACCTCCCTAAGTGAATACCGATTAAGTGGATAACCCGTACATTAATATCATTTGTCTGGTCCCGTTCAGACACAACGTAAAGTATAAAATATGGATAAGTGGATATGTACTCTGCCTAAGTGGATACTCAGTGCGATCCACTAAGTGGATTTGACTGTACTGCCAAAAAGCTAAGATATTTCTATGTCTCCGCCATATGAACCACGGCAGCATAATGTTTTCGGGTTGTCCGTCCCTTTGTGCGTGCGTAATAAGCTGGAGTCATTCTCGGACCGACTTCTAGTGTGATAGCGAATATGTCACCGCATGATGATCATAAAAATCGCTATGTTCAAAGCTGCTTTCCTCGTAGAAACTGACAGGAAACAGGAAATGTCCACGAGAGCTTCCGTGAGGAAATATCCTGCACTCGTTGTCCCCAAACCGCCCAGTGCGTCAGAGTTGCTGGTTGCAGGTGTTTGATGGTCGTTGAATGTCGTTAGGTCGTGCGACGTGGAGGCCCCTACGCTACAAACCACGCTCCGTCTACACTACAGCCGCCGAGACAGCGCAATGCACTCAGTTGATCAGTCGCACTTGCCAGCTACGATGAGTCACGCCATCACAGCGGTCGACAGCAGATGCAGATGCTGCGGTTAGGCAGACACCGTTGCCAACAACCCCCCCACCCCGCTCTCTCGAGTTTCCTTAATTCGGTTTCGTGCCCGCAAGCTGCATCAGTCATCGAAATCGAAAGTCGATGGACTGACGCATTAGGGTATGAAACTATATGAAAGGCAACGCCTGACTGTAGCCCACCCGGTTATTCCCATCACCCTCGCCGCCTGTTAAGTATTGTTAACTGGTCAGTTAATTGGTTCGCCTGCGTCCATCGAATTAGGTAATTTGTTTGCCTGCGCCCTGCGCAGCAATTGCACTTCTTGCCGTACGCCGTCCTAAACACGAGGCTGAACTTTCGATGTTTAATTTTTCAGTTACAAACCAGGACAGAAGAACAGACGGAGTACAACGATTAGTGCCGCCTCCTATATGCGGAGAACCATTTACAACAGCGAGAAGCGAAGCGACACAGAATGTATATCGGCCGCTGTTTCTCGAAATGAGGGGAGGCCTACTCTACTGATGTTAACCTGGCTACAACCACCATATGGCACCGCACATGGGTGAGGCATAACATCCCGGACGCATTCTTGCAAACGGATATACACGACCCAACACCATCCGAGCTTCACATTCACAATACGGCGTCAACGTGGACTGCTGCACGAGCTAATCAGCATCGTCAGAGTCCGCGAACAAAAGCCGTCAAACGATGAAGCAGACGGCGGATAGCCGCACCGCCGGTGTGAACAATCTGCCGGCGGCCATCACTAGCATCAACTGGAAAAATGCTCTCGATCGGCGATCTAGGTCAGACCGACCACGTCACAACGCCCACGCGCGCTGGCCTCGGCCGCGCCACGCCGCACGTCTCGCTGCGTTAGCTTGCAGCTGATGACATCACAGTGGAAACCTACGAATACGGCCACCAATCAATACTCATACTCGCTGTAGATACTATTGTAGCACACATATTTTTGCGTTGACCTTTGACCTTGAGCTCTGACCTTGACTTTCAATCTCCAGCAACCTACGGTCATGACAAATACGTACACATGCAAACAAGGCAATGGTTCACCGCAGGCTTCGCCCCCGACACCCCTTGCACAGTGGACTCGTCTAGTCTCGGCACTCGACGTTGTCTAGGACACGACGCAACCAATACGACACAGCAGCGGCGTTAGTCTGTGCATGACGACACAGTGATGTCGCTCGCTGCCGCGGTATCGACTTGCCCCAATGTGGCACATTATGTGCAAGTATGACGTCATCTATAAAACCAGAAGTATACGATCTATCACATACCACCATAGGAGGACAGAAACACGGCCACAAGTAGCATGCACAAAACTTGGTGAAGATTGGACGAGTAGTTCCGGAGATACAATTCGATACGAGATGCTATTTTAACGTGCGCTCAAAAGCTGACATATACGTTAGTCGAGGCGACTGAAAACGCAAGTACGGAAAATGCAAGACGAATCTGCAACGGTGGAAAACGTAAGTACAGCAACTTAAAGAGTATTTTAAAGAGTTTACGATTTTCCAGTCTTGCATTTTCAGTCGATCCGCTGTCAGTAGGTCTAAAACAGTTCACCTGTACTGTACCAGACTGGTGTTATACACAAGAAATCGGACTCATGCTAGACTCACGCGCAGAAGGGCCCAGGTTCAAAAATCGCAGGCGCGACGCTGTCAAGTAACAGTCTTAGGCTAACTGTTTACACCCATTGTACCTCTGTTCACCAAGCAGCGAAATTGGTAGCAGCCCTCTTAAGGGTTGCGAGGGTAACTGCAGGCCTGGCGGAAAGTAACGGCAGCCTACCGCCAGGTTTATGACTCACGTCACCTGCAGGCTGACTACCAAGAACCGGGATCAGCTCCGGAACCCTACGCTTGACATTCGAGTATTGGCTACCATTACTTTTTTACTTCTGATTATTACGTTATATCAGAAAAAAACAATCTGTAATCCACTTGCCCATCCCACTTGAAAATGCACCACACTAACTTGTGAAATACCAAACTTTTTTTTATCTGACTGAAGGTTTGCATTGTACTTGCATTTTCCGTACTTGCGTTTTCCAGTACTTGCGTTTTCAGCGCCCCCCGTTAGTCAGTTTAATCTATCGCACGGAAGCTTAATCTACCGCTTAATCTATACGCTGGCGGACGGACGGACGGACGGACGGACAGAGAGTCATGCTCATCACAATGGTCCGCTCCCCAACCGAGGACGAGGCACGCGGCGCAGTGTACTGAACAATCACAACTACTGTGTCAGTCTGTGCCGGCGGCCACGGCCACCGCCAGCAGCGACAACAAAGACGCCGGAGTTCGTCATCCGGCCTAGCCATCTGCGCGTGACCCACGCAGTCGGACACGATCAAATCGACCGTGAGACGGGGACGCTGAAAATGCGAGACATGAAAATGCGAGAAACGCGATAGTATGGAACACCGCGTGTTGCATATGTCTGTCCATTGCCGAGCAGGAATGCATGAGTCGACAAGAAAGAGCACCAG
>Ga0126326_1000356_pt1 | contig 14387 bp, 13 predicted proteins | sample InaspJWI67metaG_FD_94485 | JGI IMG/M metagenome (GOLD analysis project Ga0126326, IMG submission 94485) | Marine gutless worms symbiont microbial communities from Oahu, Hawaii - Inanidrilus sp. 1 OAHU.JWI-67 metaG | ecosystem: Host-associated > Annelida > Digestive system > Unclassified | place... | reverse complement strand
GGGGCGAAGATTTATCGTGTTATTTAAACAACATTCAATCCATTGGTTTATGAAAATGTCCGTATGATCATTAGCTTGCCGACAAAGCGTATTTCAGTGACATCACAGTGAAAAACATTTATAAACATCTGTTTACCCACAAGATGGCGGCGAAAGCCAGCTGGCGTTGAAATTTACGTCACTGTCACCGTATGTATAAAACTGGATCACACTGAGCGTCCACGTTTGTGTGCTACACGATGGGCGCGTCGCGCGGGTCCATCTGCAGCAGCCGACACTTGTATTGCATGTAGGTCTTGTGTCTCGGCGTCCGTTTACGTCTGTTTCGTGGCAGGCAGGACTCGCGCAACAGGCGCCGCCGGCTGGCAACAGTCGTCTTCAGCAAACTTGTTTACGTTCGGCGCGCGACGCGCAGCATACTGACCGAGTTAATAGCGGCTGACGCTGCCGTCGCCCGTTGTCGTCTCCATTTGCCGACCTTGCGGCATCGATCTTCCATCCAGTGGAACACCGTCAGAGCGATAGATCGAGAAGCAGACAAGACTGCAGACTCATCAGGGAAGCAGTATGGACCCGCAAGAGCAACAGCATGAATCGAGATGACGCGAGCTACAAGCTGAGCCACGTCTGGGCCAAGCTGTTACTAACTGACGTCAGAAACCGGAAGTCAATCCTGGTGACTGCCGCAGATCAGAGGTCGAAACGTCGTCATTAACAGCTAGCATTTCGGTCCTGTTATTGGAGTAATTAAGTAGCATCGATCTTCCATTCTTCCCCTGCTCGCCGCTAGTTTGCGGCGCGGGCGGTAAACTCCGGGGATCGGCAGCGGCCGCCGAGCTGGACGACTTGGCGATAAATTCTACCGGTCGTCGTCGTCGTCGTCGTCGGTCGGTGACGGCGAAAGCGGCCGGCGGCCCGGCTGAGATGCTCTGCCGCTGCAGCCGCGGCCGCCGCATCCCGGTATTGATTTCTACATTGTGATGCCGTCCGTCCCGGCTGCTGGTCGGGCCCGCCCGCCCGGCGGCCGGACGCCAGATGCAGGTCGGCTCTTTGCGCTGTCGTCGCCGCTCGCTCGTTGCTCGCTAGCGCTGGGCACGTTGCGATGTTCCGTCTAAATCACCCGCATTCAATTTTTAATCAGGCTTCGCTGGCGAGGTCGCCGGGGCACGTGCGGAGGCGGCGCACTGCCGACTGTCGACCGTGATTCTGACAGATGACGCGCCACCCGACGATGGACCGACGAGCACTGACCAGTGCATAGTGGATAGTCGCTACTTACTTACTGGTCCTGCTTGATCCTGTCTGACGACGTCGTCGGCCTTGCGGTGTACTCGCGAGGACGGGCGTCGCCGCCTGCCTGTCACACCTTGTCAACTTTGATCGCAACAGAACTCGCATTAACCGATGCGCCTTCATGTGGACAGTGTTCGTGCTTCTATTCGTGATTTTATTGGAAATCCTCCTTTCAATCCGGTATTCTTATTTTTAACGCTCGCATGCAGTCAGCCGGTCAACGTCATACTATTGAGTTGTCGTACGTTTCTTTTTGTGTCCGAGTAACGAGTCTGCTCGCAAATTTCTGCTGAAACTTGAGTACAAGTCGCAGAATTTCTCTTCAGTCAGGCGATGCAAGAGAAGCTAACTTTCTGTTTCAGCGGCTCTCTCGTTTTGATTTATTGGCTTAATACAGTTTTGCTACATTAATCCTCCGTCGTGGAAGAAGACTGGTGGCAATTAAAGCGTAGTTTTTGCGTAGCCTGATTTTTGTTATCTTCTGGAATTTTTGTGACCGTCAAAATAATACGTTATATAATATGGTGTTCTGCTGTCGCATTTTCCATGCTGCGTGCACTTCTTTGTGACGTTTTAGCGGTTTTACATTTGTCATGAAACTTGAGTATGTTTCGTATCTTTGTCGCGCGTCATTTGAGACGTTTGTAGGAGAATATTGAACGCTGATGGGAAATGTGATTACTTGTGGTTAAGCTGGGTGGCTCGGTAGCCGAGTGCTTGGCGTGCTGGGCTCAGGCGCAGAAGGGCCCGGGTTCAAATCGCAGTCGCGACGCTGTCGGGTAACAGTCTTAGGCAAACTGTTCACACTTATTGCGCCTCTGTTCACCAAGCAGCAAAATTGGTAGCAGCCCTCTTAAGGGTTGCAGGGGTAACTGTAGACGTGGCGGAAAGTAGTGGCAGCCTACCGCCGGGTTTATGACTCACATGACCTGCAGGCTGACTGCAAAGAACCGGGATCAGCTCCGAACGCTCTGTAATCGAGTATGGGCTACCTTTTTTGTGGTTAAGCTTAATGACTGATATGTGAGCTGAATCCCGAAGGACGTTTTCGCGGCCATATTGACAAATTAACCCGTCTTGCTGACGACTAACAGTATAAATGTGGGTGCACGTGATACCTTTTCGTAAAACAAGTTGTGCGAGTAGGCCTACGTCGGCCCTCGGGCAGAAGGACGAAACGTTTACTGGCCGTTAGTGCGAATTAATCATAACCGCAAAGTAACGTTAGAAAAACAGACAGAGAGACGGACAGACACCAGACTGTTGCTATGTGAGGCCAGCACAACAAGTTACAACTAAAGTTGTTTTTGTCCAGACTTGTTATCAAGACTTGCTTGACGAAGACTCAAGTCTCGATAACCATAACACTCTTCTTGTGTAACGTATAGACTGCCGATCTGATCAACGAAAGTACCAAACTTGATAGGGCCGGGCAGTCTGAGTCCCACCGACACGATGTCTGCCTCCATATGCGAGCAGACGTGGCGTATGTAGTCACGAGCTAGCGAGCGCATCTGACGGATGGAATTGGTGACGTCGCGTAATCCTGTTAAAACGGCGCGCGACTGTCAGTGACTTGAGCGAAGGTCAGCGGTCGCTGTGTCCGACCGTCGCCGTTCGTTCGTCCGTGGTGGTGGCTGTAGCATCTCTTCGCAGCGGCTTATGATCTACACCGTGTCCGACAATAAAGGGGGACACCAAACTCATGGCAGTAACTCTGTCAAAACTTAAACGATTTTTAAAAATTCTTTCACTGGCAGATTCTCTAGAAAATTTGCAATACAGCGATTATTAAAGATCCCACCACACCTTCCTATTTTGCCACACTACCTTGTGAAAACATTTGATATCAGAAATTGCCATGTTAACGAAATGAGTGAAACATTCTGGCAAAAAAGACTCAACTGTCATATAAGACTGAGCCATTTAAAAATAGTCATTGAAAAAGTACTGTCTAGCGATGTGAGCATTATTTAGTTAACTGACAACAATATTTTCACAGTGTCCATACTGCACAATCCACAGAGTGATCGATTATGTGCATCGGAGTAATTAACGTCACAGGAAACTGCTTTTGCCCACGATCATCTACGTGCAGTACACCTTCTTGCGTGCAATTCTGTCAAATGTTGGCCGATTTAAAAAGTTTTTTTCACAAGCGGACTGAGCAATAAATTTGTAAAAAAATGTGAGTATTGAAAATTTGGCTACTTTGTGATTTATTGTAAATCACAACTTTAGTTTGAGAATGTCGCTTGTCTTCGGACGTTGAGATGTGTATAAGATGTGGTGGAATTTTTAATAATCACTTTATTGCAGTGAAGAAAGTTTGAAAATCGGTTAAAGTTTGATGAAGTTTCTGCCATGAGTTTGGTGTCTGCCTTTTTTAGTGGGACACAGTGTACAGTGTAGTTCGAGAGATGCGGCAAGACGACGTCACCCGTGACCTGACATTTGCCCTCCCGGATATGTGCGACCCAGGTTAGAGGTAATGTTTAGTGTTAGTGTAAGGGTTATTAGGATTAGTGTTTGGATTATTATGCCTCGTCCATAGGGGGCATTAAGCAGTGCTGCGGTCCATCCGTCTATCTGTCTGTCCCATGCCCATAGCCCAAAAACGGTGCTCTTAGGACTATGGATACTGTGGAACACTAATAGGAAACCGCATGCTGACCAGCGTAGCAGCACGGCCACCGGAAGTTGCGGAAACGCGCGGGCATGTCATTTCACTGCCATCGGGGTGACATATCGTCAGGATTAGGGTCAGAGTGTTGAGTTAGAGTTAGGTCATTAAGGTCAGAATTAGTGTTAGGGGTTAGACTAAGGGTTGGGGGTTGGGTTGAGGTTATCGTTAGTATTTGGGGTTACCGTTAGGTTTGGTGTTTAGGGTTAAGTTAGAGTTAGGGTTCGGTCCGGGGGGCAAGTGCCCTACATTCGGTCGGCCCCAAGTCCCGGCGGAAGTGGTCTCGTGCGTAGGGTTCGTCCAGTCGAGTCGCAGGTCTTGTTGGAAGCTGTCGTCGTGGTCGCGCCCACTGCAGTCAATTAACGTGGACGGCAGCGGACACGTCACGCCGACGCCGCCGCCGCCGCCGCCATGCCTTCCTCCGGTCTACGCTCGACCGAATTATTTTTCCGAAGTGGCGAGCGTCGACCTTCCACGAACGCTCAGCACGCGACGTGCGACCGCGGGTCCCGACGACGTTCATTAGCATGATCCATCTCGTACGCAGCATAACAAGGTCAAGATACGCACGCCGACTGCAGCGCCGATGTAGTCTCGCGCGACTACCGGTCGATATCGTCGTGTCCGAACGTGTACCCCTGCGACGAATGCGTAAGGGTCTAGTTTAGCAAGCAAGTAAGTAAGTAAATATCGGTGACGTTACATGTTTTTGCCTTTTGCACTTTTCAAAAATCTTTTTGTGTATAGCTCGATAGCCTGGACGTTTGTCTGAACGTAGACGGATATTAAGCTCACTTTATTCAGCAACTGTTTGCTCTTTCCTTATTCATCATCGACTCGTGGGCATTATTTTTTTCCAAATAATTTATTTTTGTTAATTGCCTGCGACAGTGTCAAAATATCACATTATGAATGTGGTAAATGTAGACCGAAAGCAAAAAGGTAAAGTTAATTCTTTGCTGAAAAGTAAGGAAACGTTTCCATGGAGAGACAGTCTGGATCTTTACTAGGCTGTTTTTACGCCGAAAACCTGCAAAGTATATACACTGTGTCCCAAGTCCAAAATGTCAAAAATTAACCGACTTCAATTATTTTTGGTATGTTAAATCTGGAGAAAATTTGACATGAACATCTTACATATTTGTCCACCTCATCTGTCAGATGTAGCCACTTTGCCTTGGGAAATCCAAAAAAGCCATTTTCAACGTACTTCTGATTATTTACGTTATCTCAGAAGAAAACAAACTGTAACTCACTTGTCTACCCCACCTGAAAATGTCACCACACTAACTTGTCAAATGCAAAACTTCTTCATCTGACTGAAAGTTTGTTGTATTTCTTCAAATGTTGGTGGCTCTGGAAAGAACCGATTGTGGTGTGTGGCAACTGGAATGTCAGGCAAGCGAAGTCACAGAAAGTGTTCAAAGTGACCACCTTCTGTATGGATACGTGCTTCCAGTCTTTTTTGCCACTGATCAGTCGCATCGTACACCAGGCTGTGCTGAAATTTAGCCCATTTCACAACAAGCCGCAGCCGCAACTTATCCGTATCGCTGACCGGTACTGGATACATTCGCTCCTCCTGTAGCATGCCCCAAACTCCGTCCTTAGGGCTATGTTGATAAGAAGAAGCACTAAACAACAGTAAGTAAACAGCCAAAGCTGCAGTACAACGTTGTTGCTATTTGCTTACTTGTGAGGTAACGTAAATAACGTAAATAATCTAATGTATATGAATAATAATGTTGAAAATGACTGTTTGGATTTCCCTCGGTGAAGTGGCTACATCTGACAGGTGAGGTGGACAAACGTGTAAGATGTTCACGATACATTTTCTCGGGATTTAACACACCAAAAATTGTTAAAATCGGTTAATTTTGACAGAGTTATTCAAAAAACGAGAAGGTGGACGTTTTTTGGAGCACGGTGTAGGTGCATGTGCACGACAGTGCGTGTGTTTTTAATAAACTAAGTCAATATGGCAAACTCATTATTGTAACAACGACGTGGGACGACTGCTATGCAAAGAAGAAGGAAATGAGTGTTGAGTGTATGAAGTGGGCCAGTGCTTGGCCAGTGACTACTGTTGTTTGACACCGACGACAGCAGTATATAATTGATGTTTATTTCTCGCTGCTCGTCGGCGGCGAAAGTGGATTTTCCTTCGCGCGTCGTTCGTCTTCGTCAGCGCGAAATGTCCGTAAGCCGGTCATAAGTCCTGCGCCGTCGTTGCATGGTCCTCCGGTGACGGAAGTGGCTTGATACTCTCAACGAGCTACACTCTCAGCATTTTCGAGAAACATCGAGCTGGAAACATGTCGTGCAAGACGTGCAGTCTGGACCAGTTTTCCCGAGACATTCGCATTCATAGTTGCATACGACAACACTTTATAGCCCAAGCTATGCTTTTCCAGTGGCCGAGACACGTTTAAAACAATTTAATCTTGTTATTTTTCTCGTCCAAGCAAAACACTTAAGCTTACATACTTTCTCTTGAAAATATAGGTTCATTTTTCACCTCACGGTGTTATAGTATACCCGGTGTATCACTTTTCCTAAAGAGTTACTTTACTGAAAGATATGATAGCCTACGTATGTTACAGACCTGTAATTTTCACTGTTGTATTTTTCGCTCTACTTTCATTTTTGCTTGAGTCTGTTTTTGCGTTTTATTGTTTTACTGACGCTGTCGCTTGTTGATGAATAAAGATTTATACACATTTTACCATTTCGTTACTCCGTTGCTGTGTTGTAGCCACTGCAACCGCAAGGATCTCTAAGAAGTCAGGACTCGGTAAGTTGAACTACTCGGCGTTGGTTGATATTTGCTAAGATTTATTAGCCTAACTGTCGAAAGCGACTATTCTATAAATATCATTCACATGTGCATAGTCTGCCAAATATAGTTAACAACTACATTGCATGGTCGGAAGGATATTCACCTGTCATAAAATTATGCCCACTGCAAGTTATATGTTGGTTTCACGTTTTTATGGATCAAGATGTAACTGTATGCCAAGTAGTTCACCTTCAGGGACATATTTGCTAAAAACTATTTTAGTTTTAAAATTATGTACAAATATGTATTTTTGTGATGGACCGACAAGCACTGGGTGGAGTGATCTGTTTGTGTGTTGGGCTCGCCGGCAAAATGGTTTAGCCTATCGAGATGTCGTTTGGTGAGCATACTGGCGTGGGCCCAAGGAACTATATGTTAGATGGGGGGTCCAGATCCCCCAAAGAAGGGGCACTTTATGGGGACGCGTTTCCAACATACTTGGGCAATCGACGCGTCCATTCTTCGCGGAACCGCCAGACACAACCGATAACACGCAGCAGGGGTGTCACGCCGCGGCGATGCGGGCTGTCGCTATCATTACTGTAGCAGCCTGTGATTATCGTTGTTATTGTGATTACAGTGGTAGAGAATTAGAGAAACTTGGAGTGCGCGTTATCGATTACATAGGCCTCATCCGTAGATGGAGTTGTTGTCATGAATCTAATAAACTTGTGACGTTGTTGTTGCTGCTGCTGCTGACGGCGACAGATGAGCGTTGATGTGGATTGGGAATACGAAGACATCACTCTGGAACGGGTATGTTTCCTGAATTTAGAACAAGTGCTCCCCGGACACATGCCCCGCCCGAGAACTGCTATCACGAACATCCGCCCCGGGCTTAACCCTAACCCTAACCTCAGTAATTCTAAACCCTAGACATCATCTAACCCTAACAACCATAACCGTACAAGGCCTGGCCTGGAAAGGGTTTTTTTTGTATCCGAGTGGACGAGTGCGAGAGAAACAGTGGACGAACGCGAGTGCAAAATTGGACAGATAAAGACAAGTCGACTGCCAGCTCAGCAAATTGTTATATAGAACAGTGGAGAATTTTAACATTATGCCGAAATTGGATTTTTTGCCCAAAAAGGACATCTAATTAAGCTTCATTAGTTAAGTCCAGTAAAATCCGTCTCCATCCTCCCCACTTCACCACCCCTTCGACGCCTTAGTTTCAACGCCTTTTGGCGCCACGGTTTCACGTCTTCGTCATGCGCGAGTGCAGGTCATGACTTTGTCCAGGCTCTGTAAGCGTAACCCTAAGGTTCCGTACTCTCGGCCCGTGTTTATGGGTAATGCGTATGAATCAGAACAGTTACAGTTAGGCCTGCCCTAGTCGTAACCGGCAGCAGGTCTAGTGGTCGACATGCCAAGTCGCCGACAGGTCATGTCGCCGACGCGGAGTCAACTCGCTGACGAGTGAACTCGCCGATAACGATGTCACATCGCCGAATTCTTAACTGTGGAAGTCTCTGCCATTTATTCGACTTATTCAATTTATCGTTGTCGGCGACTTGGCATGTCGGCGAGATGTCCATGAAGCACCGTAACTGGGGGGAGGCAGATGTCCGCGGCGGTAGTTTTCGAGGGACATGTGTCCGGCGGGGCAGATGTATGGGTGCAAATGCGCCCAGACGCCGTTTCCTTGGCTCTGCAGCTCAGTTTGTCCGCTCTTTCTCCGTGTATCCGCGCCGCCGGTTCCGTTCATTTGCATGTCATTATCGTGGATCGTCTGTCCACCAGGCCAGGCTGGGCGACATACAGTATATCAGCGGCGATTGATCGCGCCTGCGGCACGGCGGCTAATTCGTCGCCCACACAGCCGTGATTGTGAATCCGCAGATCGCTACTACGATCGGCCCCGCAGACCGGTCCGGCGCTCAGGTTTATCTATATACTGGGACTGCATGGTCGTGGTCGCAGTGTAGTTCGGCCGCCGCTCGTGCGAACGCAGAACATTTGTCCCCGGACACCTGACCCCCCAACACTATCGTCGCGCACATCTGACCGCGGACCTGACCATAAACGTTTGTTCACAGCACACGAACTGAACTGACCTGACCTGCAACAAGTCGACCCAGTCGACCCACGGGTAACGACGCGTTCATAGGTCACGCGCGTCCGCCTCTCGATTTGATTGGCCGCAGCGAAACTGGGACGGTCAGTGCTCAGCGAGTTCTGATAAATGCATTCCAATGCGCCTGTTCACACGAACTGAATTCACGAACTGGAGTTCAGTTCAGTTCGGTTCATGTGCTGTGAACCAACCTCAACTCTAACCTAATCCTAAGCCCGCTGTAGGTGGCGGTGACGGTGACTTCCACAAAATGCCGTCGATTGATACCAAGACCAATGGCAACAGCGAATATTATGTACATTTATCGAAACACCATAAATGCAATGTACGAACGAATGTCCAGTATGACACACTTCCAAATTGTCATTAACAAGTTGTTGACTACTTGCTTGGTTACTTGGTTCAGTCTACGCAATACATACTAACTCTGACCCCCAAACTGTATCCTATAACTTTCAACGATAGCCGTAACCGAGGGCAGATGTCCCGGGGGGGCAAATATCCAGTCATACACATGTGCTGATCTATACCCGCGGATGCGTCATTTGTATGCGTCTCTGCTACAGTCATCTGTAGTCCTGTATGGCCAGTTTGTCCAGCGAATCGACATCGCAGGCTGTTAACTGCCAAATTACAGATGCTGTCGGGCAGCTGATAACGCGAGATGCGCTTTGGAGAAAAATTACTAGCATTCGAGAATAAATTAAATAAAATTGTTAGCTGTAGGTCCACAAAGTATGCAGCAGTACTCTTGTAGACGTTGAATTTTGATAACAATGATCAGGATACAAAAATATGTGCTACTGATATACTATAAAAACTGGCCAGTTTACGAACAGATGGGCCCAAGGAACCATAGACTAGATGGCAGTGGGGACTGGGGGTCCAGATCTGAGTTGATGGAAGGGGCACGGCGATGCGGTCGTTTTCCAAATTACTTTGGACATTCGTATGTATTATAGCCGAGTCCGAGTGGACTTGCAGCATATACGCAACAGCAACAGCGGCGATACAGCAAAACAAAAGCCCATGTCACGCGGCTGGCAGTATTACTACGGCAAGTATAGGTACGCTGTGCATGCTGTCGCGACGCGTTGCCGATGTCCATTACGCCGCGTGTCCGTCAGTCAGTCCATCGCTCTCCGTACGTCCGTCCGCCCGTCCGTCGCACGACGGCCAATTAGATGCCGCTAATCTGTTTATGGACGACGGGCCGATATGTCTGTTGGCGCGCCCGACCACTGGATTGTTATCAAACGCTGCTCGCCGGGTGGCCCACGGAGGGAGGGAAGGGCGCGATCGCCTGCCCGCCCGGGCGAGCTGAGTTGATCGATGCACCGGCTAATCCGATCTAAACGCGACGGCGGCGGTAGCGGAACGTTCCGTATAGTTCCATGGGTTGAGACGATTCGTAGCATGGGCGGATCTAGGGGGTGACTAGGTGACTAGTCACCCCCTGGCGCGGCAGCCTATTTCATGTTATTATTATGCGTGTGTTATTCATGCATTAAAGCAATTTATACATTTGTAATCATGTCCACGCCGTAACTCACAAACGCTCAAATTTTATTCTTCCGTAAGCCCAGACCCCCCAATGCTCGCTCGCTTCGCTCGCTCGGGTTCCCAAAGTCACCCCTCTATCCGCCAATACGTAGGCCTATACCTCGTGGTGCGCAGAGGTGCGAGCGCCGAGCGGAGCTAACTATCTAAGGACGTGTACCACTTTGTTATGTCGATGAACTTGGAAGTTAGGCAGCAACAGCGTCGCAGACAATTCATGCTTCGTACTAGTATAGTAATTAAAGACATAAATTCGGCATTTTCGCTAGATACGTCCACGTAAGACTTCTGTGCTCAACTGCTGCACGGTCACAGTAAGTAAGTCCCGGCTACGCCGCCACCGTTCCTCGTCCGGTATACGAATCGTCCTTTCGGGCATCAATGGAGGAATACGAAACGTCTGACAATCGGTCAGTCGATGTCGCCGACCGTCGTCGGTTAGCGGATCGCATTCAGCCGAGCAGTTCGACGAACGCGTTTCCTCCTGCCAGCTCTGCGTCGCTGCCTCTGCATGCTGAATCCGATCATGTACATCATCTCATTATGTTTCGCGCTACGTCGCCTCCGACTCGGCGAATGTCGGACATTTTGCACACCCGGACATCTGCCTCCAGAAGTAATCCGAACCCTACGTGCGCTGCCTAAACGATAACACCTGATAACCTTCATAACCTTACCCTAACCCAAAACCGGCCCATAAACTCTAATAAACACTTATAACCCTAACCAGAAGCAGATGTACGTGATGGTAGTTTTCGGAGGCGGGTGTCCGGACCCCGGACATACAGATGTTCGGGGGGGGGAAATGTTCGGTCCCGCACCCAGTCGGCAACTGCGGGCTTGATGACACACGTTATGCCAGTCTCGATTGCCGCCTGCAAGACTCGCTACACGGACGTGTATGTCGCCGTTCAATTAGGTCGACACAAGCTAGATGGGGTCACAGACTCGGTCTGCAGCAGCCACACAGGCAGTTAATCGTTTTCAGCAATAACAGAATCTCCCGAAAGAAAATGAAACTGACGCATGAGACGTGGCCTAGTGCATCGTTTGCCTGACTGTGCGGTGGGAAAACGGCTGAACCGATCGTTAGCCGGTTTGGGCAGCAGACTCGTGTTGGCCCAAAAACACGTATTAGATGTGGTCCCAGATCCCCCACGAGAAAAAAGTACTGTTAAAGAGATCCCGGCACCCTTTACTGCCACATGGGACCACACAGTGTCACTTGCCGTCGTCAGGCAGAGGTGACTTTCCCGCCTTTACCTCATGCAGCAAAGCTGGTACTCGGTTTAACAACCCTATAGGGTTGCAGGGCTGAGTTGACCTAGTTGGCTGGCTACATACCGAGATAGTATAGCCACCCAAAGACGGTCACCCATCCCAGTACTAACCGGGCTCGACTTAGAGTTACTTTCTTGATACCCCAACGACGCTACCGCTACGCCACGCTGCCAAACACGCAGCATGGCGTTACGCAGCAGCGATGCGACCTGTTGTCAGATTACTGAGGCCACTTGTTGCGTCGTGGGCGGTGCAGGGTGCGACTGGTCTGGGTCTGAGTATCGCCGGCGGCACGGACAACCCGCACGTCGTCGACGACTACAGCATCTTCATCACCAAAATACTCGACGGTGGCGCCGCCGCCATCGACGGACGACTCAGGTAGTTACTGCAACTGCAGGTGATGTGTACTAACTATACAGATCGTAGTGCGTGTGTTAAACGGTATATTAACTGTGCTGCCTTCGTTCGCCTTTTGACGGCAATTTCCCGCCATTTAACGGCATTTACAGTGTCTTAACGACCACTTTAGTGGTTCAGTAGAGCAGTCAGTCTGGGGTGTGTGTGTGTTCTGTGTGTATCTGAACAATACTTTCGAACGAAATATTCTTTGACCTAGACATTTGGCATGCCGATTCATCTCCACCCTTTCTAGCTGTTTTGATTATCACGACAGCTACTGCGAGAGTTGGGCATGGGCTGCGCACCATTAAGCCACAGGCCTATCGTTACTGTAGTGCCTCTGTCGATTCAGCCTACAATCCTCAGTGGGACAGTAAAACGAGTATCCTTTTCTGTGGCTGAGTAATAATAATAAACGGCGATGATGGATGACAGCACCATATACGTTATCGTGGCTATTATTAATGGGCCGCATTGATGCGGCGGATGCGGCCCTTTCCTACACATGTCGCACGTAGCGTGGTCAAAACGGGTGAACCAGTCGAGATGTTGTTTGTGGGCCAAAGGAACCCTTATTAAATGAGGATTCACCCCTTACGAAAAGGGGCACATTTGAGGTAGAAATGTGCCGGCCGTTTGTAAAGTACGGGGACTATGCGGCGGCGATGTGGTCTTTACCAATTTACTTTGGCCACTTGTTATTCGTGTTGGCGGAGGCGCATGCCAGTGCTGTTGTTGTACAGAGTGAACGACATAATCGTGTCGGTGAATGGAATATCAACAGTGAACGTCACTCACGGTCAGGCCGTCGACGCGCTCAAGAGAGCCGGCAACGTCGTCAGCCTGGTAGCCTATACGTCCGTCTCGGCCTGTATCCATAGAAATAAACACAAGCCCAGACTTCGGACCCCAAAGTAATAGTCGCATATTATACAAGACAGTGGGTGCTAGGCATACGCCGGATTTTCTGTTTACACTTCTAAATGTTTGACAGTTAACAGCGCCCTCGTGTGACATTTTCAACCTCGGGTTCGTCATATTTCCATGTCCCACGAACGACTGTGTGTCATATGTTTTGTCGTATGGCCAACTACAAGAATCTTGAATTATAAATGGCTTACAGTGGCGAAACGTGAATGAGTATTGTCTGCCATCTAAAATGCAGACGGTAATGACGTTTGACGTCACCCGGGGTGATATTATAATGTCACCCCGGGTGACCGTGAAGCGGTGAATATATGATAATGCTCAACGTCACGTGATGGCGTTTCGACCAATCAGCGAAGCAGCTCATATAGTTGGTCATACGACAAATTCAAGTACTGTATAGAATGACGAAATGGCAGTTTTTATACTTAGCTGTCATAGAATTTTCGTTTATGTTGCTTTAACCCCAAAATGCGCCTACATAAAATTTGCATAGGGGCCTAGTTTGTTTGAAAGAGCTGTTAATATTATATTTGTTTTGATCGTATATCTTTGGATGAGTGATCGTATCGGCGATTGCTCTGACATTTGGTTAATATTTTAAATAATATTTATCGATAGGCAGCACGTACATCACCATTTACTGTAGCTGATGCTATCGTGCGAAAACGTATGCACAGGTGGTGAAACGACTGTTGCCGTTGGCTGAAAACGTGATTGAAATCGAGCTGATGAAAGGAAACAAAGGTTGGTAGACTTTTGTAGTAACTACGTAGGCCTAGATGTATTGCTATGAATTCAATAAGTTGTGCTTACTATTAGCATACTAGTGAACTTGTAAGTTGTGTCTGTTCGTGCAGTTCAATTAAGGTTCAGTCGAATCAGTTTTATCTAGGCCTAGTTTTATTTTTTATCTGCGCGACACTATGTTAGCGCTGGTACTAGCTGTGGCCCTGTGTCTGTCTGTCTGTGTCTGTCCGTCACAAGTCGGTGTTTTATCAAAACAGATCGACGGCTCGAGCTGGTTTTTGGCATGAAGACTTTCCTACAGTGTGTTATGACGAATTCAGATATCTGCAAAAATAAGGGTACTTCTGTCTGGAACGTTTTCCTCAACTCTGCTATTCGAAAATTTCCCCACGATGATTCGGTCGTCGAAACTTGTTATCAGCTTAGCTCGACAAAGGTAAACGCTCATATAAACTGGACCGTCGTTGGTCGACTAACTAAGGTGACAATACCTGCGACGGGCGACTGCTAGTTTATCACAGTGATCGTCAATCTCCGTCTACAGCACGATTCCATCGCGCGCGTATATTATAAGC
>Ga0126326_1000355_pt1 | contig 14413 bp, 7 predicted proteins | sample InaspJWI67metaG_FD_94485 | JGI IMG/M metagenome (GOLD analysis project Ga0126326, IMG submission 94485) | Marine gutless worms symbiont microbial communities from Oahu, Hawaii - Inanidrilus sp. 1 OAHU.JWI-67 metaG | ecosystem: Host-associated > Annelida > Digestive system > Unclassified | place... | reverse complement strand
GTAGTTGACTTCGTAGTTTGATTGGCAAACATCGGTTTATTGTTAAATTAATTGTAGTGTAGCATTATATCAATATGTTTCTCTTGTCAGCGTAAGACTGCATATCCGTCTGACTTTGAAAATGAGCTTGAAGCCCTTAATTTTGGAGTTCTCTATGTAGTTTTCAATACATGGGTTTTTCTGGGGGTTTTTTACTTACGAAATCTGGGCTGAATTCAAAAAGTCATGTGGCAACACTGATTGCGCCTTTCGACAGACTGCGCATCACTAAAGCATAAATAAATGAGTGTCATGGGACGGTTTGTTTACATCAAACGAAAACAAAACAAAATTTGTGAATGTGCTGTAAATATCGCATTGTTTCGGCAAAACTTGTTGATTGCCTTGTAGTTTTCACTGCGTGACAAGCATTAAGGTGACACACTATTCAGCTGCTTATGATACGATACGAGATCCTATTTTAACGTGCGCTCGACAGCCGACATGAGTCAACTTAATCTACCGCACGGAAACAACAACTAAAATTGTAAAACAAAAAAATGCTTTTGCACAACTGCCATCAACACTTCTAACACGATAAGATGTTTTAACCGCAACTGGCAAACATGCGTTGCATAAGCACCGCAAATCACCCAAAACACTGCGAAGCACAGCAGATCATGAGCGATTATGAGCTGCTTCGCTGATTGGTCGAAACGCTGTCACGTGACGCGATCATCATTATTGGATGATGAACGCGCCATGGTCACGAAACCATGCATCACTGCAATTTAACCTAACTGATCAACGTTAACCTGTGGTGTATTACAACAGTGCTTGTAATCAAAAACGCCACTGTGTCAAAGTCACAGAATGTGAAAGACAGATCGCATGCAAATAAATATCTAAGAAAAATTAAAGTAAATCTCTGAACTAAAGTAGGAATTTGCATTTCAACTTATTCGAATGCAGATGCTGTATGTTACAGCGCCACCTGGTGAATGGAGTTGAACGACGTTTGCCTAATTGTTGATGGAAGTTAAAAGTTAACTACAAATCATATTTTAAGTTAGTGGTTGGTCATACGACAAAACAGATGAGGCACGGTCGTTCATGCAACATTTAAATATGATGAACCTCCGTTGAAAGTGTCACACGTGGGATGTGCCCTCAACCGACATTTCATTCGACATTTGGGCGGCATGAAGGGCATTATATTTGAATGTCTCTCGCTCACTACCGTGCATCATCTCTATATTGTAGTTAAGTTTATCACGTTTATAGTTTTTGACTGATGGATTCTTGACGTGAAATAGCTGTTTTAACCTACAAGGTTATCTCCTTAAATCAACCGCTGTGTCTCACTCATCTGTGCAGCGTGCTCCTTATACTCCGGTTCGCAGTGTCTCAGGATAGATACTTCCTCTTAGAGCCTGCAGTTTTCACCATCATTGACAGTCAAGGCTTCAGTTATGCAGCACCTTTAATATGAAAGAAACTCCCTCTCGAAATTTGCAGCGGCTCATCATTTGCCCCTTAAGAACCTTAAGACATATTATTTTTCCCGTGCTTTCTCTTAAACCCATCTTGCCATCTTCCCCCCCCAGTGACTTCCCACGCCTCAGGTTCGGACCTCCGGCTGACCATGCTCGCGTTACAGATGATTTTATTGTATTGTGCTGCATTTGTGCAGTTTTTGCTGTTCTTTTCATAGTTGTGTTTTGTCAGGTTGTTACCAATACTATTTACAGTTACTGCTGACAGTGCATCAACACATCATTTATATTGGTACTTTTTGGTAGTATGTGGATTGTGGAAGGTGAAATACATGATTTGTGGTACATGATTTGTTATATATAGAGACCAGTACTATACACTCGGCTGATGCCGATGATCAAACTCATGGCTGTGTGTATAGACAAAGCCTGTGCAGTTGTCACGCATCCAGGATTGCACCAGTTTTGTCCATCCACACAGCTGTGAGTAGGATCATCACTCATCAGCATAACATGCCATGGAAGACTGTGCTTGCGAATAGGTATGCAGATCTTTCAAGTTGTGTGTTAAATGGGCTGGTGAGAAATCCCCAAGAATATAGATGAATGATCTGGTTTGAGTAGAGTTTAACGCCCCACTCGACACAATAATAGGTCATTTCGGAGGCGGTGCTGCAGATAAGAGAACACTAGAACACTACAATAATTGTGGTGTACAAAATGTCACGAGGCTTATCATCAGTTGGCTTCAGCAAGTTCTTCACCTTGGACAAACCGTCGCGTACTTGTGGACATAGCTGGAAGTTAAAGAAAGTAACATTCAGCACAGACTTGAGTCAGCATTTTTTCAGTGAAAGGATATTACATGGTGGAACAGCTTGGAACGAAGACACTATATCAGCTAATACCTTGAACTGCTTCAAAAAAGGTTGCAAAAGTGGAAAGATAAAGATGAATTCACATTTGGACATTATGTCTGATGAACTCCAGTGGCCGAGCCAGTTCCCTGGGGAGGCCTAACTGGGTAAGCTAATATGTTTTTATAACGGTGCATAATTGTGCCTTTTCCATTATTGATGGAAAATAAAATCCTTGGACTGGGGAAGTTCCAAAGCCCTATGACCCTCTCTGGCTGTCAACATGTCAACAATCACATTGCTGTATTTGTACTGAAATTGCATTTATTGTGGAATGGTGAAATGATATGGTGTGTCGGTGTAGGCATCATGGGCAACAGCATGGTGATTGACATATCGGCCGTTGAGAATGCAGTGTGTTGCATCCATGCCATTTTCTTTACAGTCACTGCCGTATCTCTGCTGCTTTTGCGGCTAATGAAGACTACGCATGTGAAGCGGTACAATGTGCCTAGTCACACGTCTCGTACCATTCTAATGCTGCTACTCGTTTCCGTTCAGGTGCTGCTTTTGCTGACGGACATACTGTCTGCAGTGCCAAGAGTATCATCTTACGTCGCTAGTATTTTGACGGCAGTCGGCACCAGTGCGGGTCTCGCATACAGTGACATTGTTGGACGTGTTCGGCCACTCTCAGTTGCTGTGATGCTACTGCTCTACTGGTTTACTTGTACCACACTGCAGATTCTTCGTTCAGTCGTATGTTTATTGTTGGAACCTCCGTTATCCGCCGACACTGACACTTGTTTGATTCTCGACACGTTTGTACTGCTCGTTTACTTGTCGCTGCTTATACTGGAATGTTTCTGGATTGTTAGTAATGTAAGTATGCATCTCTGCATGTATGTGCACATAAAATAGGATCAGAGAAATTGGTCATGTTTCATGACTTCAGTGCTTTGACGCTGTTGGTTGGATGGCAGGAAGGGCATCCGGCCTGTAAAAAACTGAGTGGTGAGGACGTGCAGACTTGCATATGGCCCAGCTGATGCCATTGCCACTCACTGTCTCTTGCTTCAGTAAAATCCAGATTGGTTTTACCTTTCTGGTACCGGCTCACCCGGGTAGTCCCGGAAAAAGGACCATTAAATGCGAGTGCATGCTCGCATGTGTGTGTGCGTGCATGCGTGCTTGTGTGTATGTGTCTCTGTGTTCGTGACTTCCCCTCATACAGTGGGGGGAAGAGGGTAAGTTATGAAATATGATAAATTTCTGGAAAATTGTGCCACAGAAAAGGCAGTATGTAGCAACCAAGGCCATTTCTGGTGTCCTTGCATTCGTGCCATTTTACAGGCAATGAATGGGTGATGCTGGTTTTCAGCAGTTCTGTTTTTCCTGCTGCTTAGACAACTGACTGTACAAGTCAGAGGGAAGTCGTGGAATTTCATACAGCAGAGTGCAGAAACAGACGTGTGTCAGTCAAAAGTTAGTGTCAGAGCACTGAAGTGAACACTATGAACTAAGCCTAACCAGTGGCCTTCCTTTCTTCAGCCACAGTGAATTCTAACCGAGGGGTGTTGCTGCAGTGGCAGTAGTACAATAGTGATTAACAGACTCATTAATAATTACTCTGCCAAATCTTATAATTTGTTAGCGAATTTGGTGTTAGTAATAGTAAATTTGGCCGATCTGGCAGAGTTTTATATGGGCAAGATGCCATTCTTGTCACACAACAGTTGTTGAACATGTTTAGTCCCATAAAAGTTTCTAAAGTTTGCTGTTTGATCTGTAACTTGATGCAAGTGGCTGATATGGGAGAAGTGAAGTTGGTGTGTGTTGTAGAGAAGATGTATGCACACTGCTGCTGGTCCTGCAGCTGACAAGCTTTCTGCAGTGAAATTCATCCACTTCCATGTGTCATTTCTGTCAAAGACCCTGATCCACTGGCTCAATTCACTGCTCCTTATTGGCTTCCGCAGAACTCTCTGTCTGGAAGACCTCGGCAAAATTCCTGAGAGGGAATCGACAGCATTTAATTTCCATAAACTCAAACAAGCATTTGATGATGAGAAGAAACGTTCGTTTGAAAGAAATTGCGCTCCGTCACTGTGGCGATGTTTCTGGCGTTTGACCTACTCGCAGATGATAGTGTCGGGACTTTTTAAACTGGTTTCTGCCTTCCTGTTTTACATCTCACCTCTCTCACTTGAAGTCATAATAACATTTGTGGAAACTGAGCGGATGAATAGCTCTGCAAATGCCACTCCATCTGTTGGCGTTATTAGCATACAGGACTATTTCGGTAATGGCTACGTCATGTCTTTCATTGTCTTTGTCACACTGATTGTCCACATATTGCTTATTCAACACAACTACTTGATTTCTACTGTGGAAGGAATTCGTTGCAAGTGTGCCATTCAGGCTCTGGTGTTTGACAAGTGTCTTCGAGTGATGACTTCGTCAATTAATGAAGGTCGAGTCATGAATCACATGACCATCGACCCGGTTCATATCGTCACATTTTTCAACGTCGCGCATTATGTGTGGACGATGCCAATCGACATTGCGACTGGATTTCTGATTCTCTACTTTCAGCTGGGCAAGAGTGCGCTGATCAGCAGTATGCTGGTACTTCTCCTAGTCCCAGTCCAGTACCTGTTTGCGTGGAAACTGGCTCGGGTACACAAACACATAATGGAGCTGTCGGATCGTAGAATGAAAATATCGAACGAGTTACTGCGGAGCATTAAATTGTTGAAACTGTATGCGTGGGAGAGATTGCTGGAACGTTCAGTAAACGTGGCCAGACAGCGTGAATTATGTATGATGCTGCGCGCGGCACTTCTGCGAGTATTGTCAGTGACCTGCACTGATGGGATACCATGCATGGCTTGCCTGCTGACGTTCGTACTATACAATCGGCTAGAGACAGAGCCACTAAGTGCCGCCAAAGTCTTTTCGTCTGTTGCCGTTTTTTCGCACATCGCCAATCAGCTGTTCTTGATCACTATCGTCATAAACATTGCAGGTCAGGCTCGCAGCAGTGTCGCACGACTTAAATCCTTCTTCTTGTTACCCGAGCTCCACAACTTTTCGATCGACAGCTCTCATGAAGATGATGAAACACAGCCTCTGAAGCCGTTACCGGGATTTTCAATACATCATGAAGATGTAGAGGAGACTGATGAGCAGTTTGTTGTCAGAATAACCGATGGTGTTTTCACATGGTCAGATACTGCACCAGGATTACTCAGTGCTAATGTCACTGTTCCGCAAGGCAAATTGACTATCATTGTTGGCCCAGTTGCTAGCGGAAAGTCATCCCTGTTGTACGCCATGCTTGGAGAGATGCAACTGATATCTGGTCACATCAGCCGTAGAAGTAATAATATGGCCATTGTTCCACAGTCGTGTTGGATCCTTAACGCGACAGTCTGTGAGAACATCGTATTTGGTTGCACGTTTGATCAGTCTCGGTACCAGAATGTTTTGACGGCAGCTGGACTGGAACGTGATATGTCACTGTTCCCTGGTGGAGACCAGTGTGAAATTGGTGAAAAGGGCGCAACACTTAGCGGTGGCCAGAAGCAGAGAATTGCCATTGCGAGGGCTCTGTATGCCGATGCAGATTTGGTGTTTCTGGACGACTGTCTATCAGCTCTGGATGCAGTTGTCAGTGCTCACGTTTTTAACGAAGCCATTCTGAAGATGTTGATCGGCCGTGGCAAGACTGTAGTCCTAGTCACTCACCACATTCATCTGATGAACAAAGCCGACCATCTGATTGTCATGAAGGATCAGAAAGTCATTTATGATGGTTCTCCGGACACTCTGGAGGTTGATGGAACACAGCAGTGCACGAGTTTACTGAAAAAGTTGGATGCTGAAGAACTTGAAGAAGAGTTGAGGGGCGAATCACTACATTTGCCTCTCACTCATTCTTTATCAGAAAAAACTGTGTCCATGTCTCACGAAAGCTTGATATCCGAGAATAAGTTTGACTCCAGCGGAAAGTTAGCTGGCAGTGAAAGTCTGGACATTGGTTTGAGACTGGTGGAAGAAGAACAGTCTTCAACTGGTTCCGTACCTTGGTCAGTTTACCTGGCATATGTTAAGGCGGCAGCATGGATTTTATGCACCGTGATGGTTCTGCTGTTTATACTCTGTCAGGTGATAAAAATGGCTGCCAGTTACTTTCTGACCAAAGTTGTCGATAAAGGAATGGAAATAAAGTCTCTGGAAGGTTACAACAACACGAAGCAGACAGATGAACGATGGGAGCAATATGAAGATTTCATGATGATATACATCGAGTTGTCTGTAGTTTTTGTAGTTTGTGTCCCGTTGTCTGCTCTGGCGCTCGAACTGACAACCATCATGGCATCGAAGAATTTACATCAGAAACTGATCAATAGTATTCTGTCGGCACCATTGAAGTTTTTTGATCGCACGCCGATTGGACGAATTCTCAACAGACTTTCGGCCGACATGAATGTCATTGATGCAAAGCTGAACAGCAGCTTTGAATGCGTGATGTTTTGTGCCTTTAACGTTATCGGCGCGATCGCTATGAATAGTGTCTTCGTTCCGTACTTCATCATCCCTGTTGTGCCTGTGTTTCTGCTATTCTTCATAGTTCAGCGATTTTTCATTGCGTCGTGTCGCGAACTGCAGCGGCTTGAGTGTGTTGCGCGGTCTCCTGTCCTTGCACATGTATCACAGTCGTTAAATGGCCTTACCACCATCCGAGCTTTCGGCAGCCAGGAAAGGTTCGTCCAGGAATGCTTTGAGAAGATCAACACAAACCAGCTTCCGTTTATGTTCTATCAGACGACCATCATCTGGATGGGCCTACGACTTGATATGCTCGGTGCCTGCATTGTCCTGGCGGCCAGTGTCTGTGCTATAACGTCGTGCCTCGTTGGTCATATAGAGCCGGGGATGGTAGGCTTGGTCATTGCCTATGCCATCATGATCTCGGCCTACTTTAACTGGACAATGCGCGGACTCTCGGAGACCGAGATCCATTTCAACTCGGTGGAGAGAGTTGTGCAGTATTGTCACCTGGAGCGTGAAGAGAACACTTCATCGGCAGTGGAAGTTGTCGCCGATAACTGGCCCACGTGTGGTGACATTCGGTTGAAGTCCGTTAGTCTCACGTATGGCTCCTGTCAAATGGCTGTCATTCACGACGTCTCGCTACATATACGGCCAGGCCAGAAGGTGACTAGTCACGCATCATTTAAAAATAACACCCGTTTTACTGAACAACTAGCTACAGTGTGCACTAACACTATGTGACGCAATGTTTTTTATACCCAGAGTGAGTGGTGGGGTGCTGGCTTGGTTCTCTCTGGAGCTAGGTGCAGACTTGCATATGGCCCAGCTGATGCCACTGCCACTCATTGTCTCTTGCTTCAGTAAAATCCAGATTGGTTTTACCTTTCTGATACCGGCTTACACGGGTAGTCCTAGACAAAGGGCCATTAAACGGGCATGTGTGTGTGTGCGCGTGTTTTTTATACCCAGAGTGAAGTGACATCATGTCATATTATGACTGCATTTTGTGTGTATACCATGCATGTTACTAATGGAGGGGAAGACTGCTCATTCCATTCGTACCAATCCGGACATCAGGCCTAGTCGGTTAATCCCACCTCCTCGTGGTGGGGGCTGCGAGTAATCGTACAGGGTGCGGTGAAACGAACGGGAGACGGCCAAGAGCAGCGTGGATGGACTGCTCCTCGAAACACACACCTCTTGAATGGAGATGGGGCTCCCACTCTCGTACAGCGATTTCCAAGTAAAGCCCGCATGCCGAGGAAGGGACTGAAAAGCCCACCTCATCATGGCCTTGTCATTTTGCTAGGGTCTCAGCGGGTCGTCAAGGCACTTTCCTTAGCACAGCAGTTAGCAAATTGCTAAGTTACTGCCTTCAGTGCTTTGATGCTGTTGGTTGGGCGGCAGGAAGAGCATTCGGCCTGTAAAAACTGAGTGGTGGGGTGCTGGCATAGTTATCTGTCTGGAGCGAGTTGCAGACGCATATGTCCCAGCTGATGCAGCTACCACTCACTGTCTCTTGCTTCAGTAAAATCCAGATTGGTTTTGCTTTTCTGGTACCGGCTCACCCGGGTAGTCCCGGAAAAAAATGCCGTTAAACGCGCGCGTGCGCGTGTGTAAGTAACTCAGTGTAGCCATTGTAGGTCAGTCAGTGGTTTGTTGTGACGTGGTCGCGTGTAGGTTGGGATCTGTGGCCGGACAGGCAGTGGCAAGTCTTCTCTAGTGATGAGTCTCTTCTCGGCTGTCCGTGTCTGTGCTGGCAAGATCCTCCTCGATGGCGTCGACATTGCCGGTGTTCCTCTCAGCCGCCTTCGTTCCAGTCTGTCCATCATCCCGCAGGATCCAGTACTCTTCTCCGGCACCGTACGGTTTGTGGATTCACTGCCGTCCACCTCTGAAGTAAGTAAGCAAGTAAAACACACACACACCCGTTTAACGGCCCTTTGTCCAGGACTACCCAGGTGAGCCAGTACCAGAAAGGTACAAAGGTACGACCAATCTTGATTTTACTGAGCAAGAGACAGTGAGTAGCAGTGGCATCAGCTGGGCTATATGCAAGTCTGCACCTCGCTCCAGACAGGTAACCACGCCAGCACCCCACCACTCAGTTTTTTACAGGCCGGATGCCCTTCCTGCCGCCCAACCAACAGCGTCACGGCACTGAAGGCAAAGTAAGCAAGTAAAAATAGTAACTTAATGCAGCATTGCAGCCCTCAACTCCGTCAGTGAATCACAGTAGCTCTGTTTATGCCACAGTCTTCTCCACCGGCACATCTGGTTTGTAGGTTGCATCGGATTTGGTTGACACTGCTTGCATAGTATAATTGCCTTCAGTGCTTTGCTGCTGTTGGTTGGGTGGCAGGAAGGGCATCCGGCCTGTAAAAAACTGAGTGGTGGGGTGCTTGTTTGGAGTGAGGTGCAGACTTGCATATAGCCCAGCTGATGCCACTGCTACTCACTGTCTCTTGCTTCAGTAAAATCAGATTGGTTTTACCTTTCTGGTACTGGCTCACCCGGATAGTCCCGGACAAAGGATATTTGCTGGTGAATGCCAAACAGCAAATGTGAGCAGTGTTGCAGCAGCTGCAGTATTAGATCCATTTTTTCCTACACCACCCTGTAGAATATCATTTGCTCATTAAACATAATGTCTGAAAAGCAACGAGAAACAGACACAACTGCCAATCCTTAGCAGATATACTTTTTGTTAATAACACGGCTGACATTGACCTACTTATGATACCGTGTTACTACTTTTAATTTAGGTCCGTTTATAGTTGGGAAGGAGTCCACTAAACCCAGCATCACCTAAACGTTGTAACTTAAAACGGGACCTGATAGATAAAAACGGTCCTCAGGTTTGGAGTCACGTTGTGGAATTTACGAAAATACAGGCGAGCGATCCCCAGTAGCAAAATGCTAGTTGGCACGTGATATTCGTCGCTGTGTAACAGGTTCAACCTGGACCCCGGCCATGCAGTCTCTGACGCCGAGGTCTGGCAGGTGCTTGAGATCGCCCAGCTGGGGCAGCTGGTCCGCAGTCTGCCGCAGCAGCTCGACACAGTGGTCGCGGACGCCGGGGAAGGTTTCAGCATCGGACAGAAGCAGCTATTCTGCCTGGCACGGGCGCTGCTGCGGAGATGCCGCGTGCTGGTATGTGGACCGACGTGGATCCGCTATTTAACTGTTGTCTTATTGTCAGGAAAGAAGTCCTGGCATATCCTATGCGAGCAGCACCAATAAGAAATAATTGCACTGGTACAGCAAAATAGATTAAGATTGTATATGCATGTTTTATATTGCCTTCAGTGCTTTGACGCTGTTGGTTGGGCAGCAGGAAGGGCATCTGGCCTGTAAAAAAAACTGAGCGGTGGGGTGCTGGCGTGGTATCTGTCTGGAGCGAAGTGCAGACTTGCATATGGCCCAGCTGATGCCACTGCCACTCACTGTCTCTTGCTTCAGTAAAATCCAGATTGGTTTTACCTTCTGGTACCAGCTCACCTGGGTAGTCCCGGACAAAGGGCCGTTAAACGGGTGTGTGCGTGTGTGTGTGTATGCATGTTTTAAGAAAGGATGACAGTTAGAGGGAACATGCATGGAGTATGTAGTGTAAGGTGTAAGATGTAGGGTAGACCAAAGAAAACTTGGGAGTGAGGTCGTAGAAAAGATTGCCAGGCTTGACAAACTGTGCATGCCAGATGCTGTGTACCGTAGGAAATTGAGAAGTTAAGAGAGTTGTATAATAACCGTAAAGGCAGGTTTGTGAGCTTAATGAACGTTTTCTGGTACTGGCTCACCCAGGTTGTCCGTGATAAAGGGCCATTGAATTGGTTGTTGTTTTTGATACGGCATAAGACTGCAGAGTTGACTGTCAAAACAATTTTAATTCCGGCAGTCATTACTGGTGTTGTCATTTGGCATTGCTCAGTTAGTAGTCCTTGCAGTGGCTGTGCCAGTTAGGCAGCTCTAAATTTTTTTTATCGATTGATTTATTGTCATTGCTGCCATACTATTCAGAACGATATCGGTGTCTGTCTGTCCCAGCATGGGCCCACAGCAGCAAACCCGATATGCAGTTGTGTGGGCCCCGTGGGCAGGAGATATTGATCAATTGCTGCATTGCCGGTGGTCAGCAGCATCAGTGGGCAAATGTTGGCAGTGCCACATTGTTGGCGTACATAGGTAGCTGTGCATGGGCTTATTTCTTTATCTGCGTGCATTGACAGGTAATGGATGAGGCAACAGCATCCATTGACGTTGAGACGGATCACATAATTCACGACATAGTCCAGCGACAGCTTTCCGACTGCACAGTCATCATCATCGCACACCGGCTCAGCACAATCCGCAACTGTGATGTGATCGTCGTGCTTAGTGACGGGCGCGTCGTCGAGATGGGACCACCCGGCCAGCTGTCGGCAAACCCACAAGGACACTTCGCCAAAATACTCGCCGAGAACCAGCTTTAAGCAGGACGAATGGGAAGGACTTTCTCGATTGTCCATTCACTATCGAACACATGGTTCGTTGGGCCCATGCAAGTCCACACTGCAAACAGCATCTTGATCATATCACCCGTTTTTGAAGTAAAATCTAGATGTATGTGCATACAGAAATCATCTGCCAAAGAATCATACCTTCAACAATGGGGCCTATGCTTTTGATGTCTGTTGCAACCGTAGTTGAACAACTATCCCGATCAGTTAAACTGTGTTACTCCTTTGACCAGACTGGTGTTTAAATGGCACTTTTGTGGTCTTAAAATCTGTAACAGTGTCTTAGTTGTGATTGATTGTGGCCCGTATCAATCATTTGAACAGATTTGTGTTTATAGGTGTATTTATATGAGGGGCCAGACTTTTCAATAGGGCTTTGATCCCTGCCTCTCTACAGGAGAACTGCCACCGATTGTTTTAGATTTGCGGTATTTTGTTGCATCAGTTTTACTAATACTATTGTTGTGCCAATTTTGAGCATGTTTGCAAAAATGGCACCTTTGCATGCTTGATTTATTCAATACTCACGGGATTCAGCAAATAAGTCATACGCAGTATGTTAGCATGTGCTCAAAAACCAACTGTTGGTTTAATTTAGTGCTCAGAACCAAAAGATGCTTATGAAAACTGGATATGCTCGGCTGAAACAGTAACAGTAAGAGTGCATGGAGTCAGTCCTGAGGGAGGGAAGAAAGACTGAGTTGGGAAGGATTTTGAAAAAGGTAGGTTTTGACGCAGGAGTGACAGAATGAGTAATGGCTGGTGAGCGTGGTGAATCGGTGGAGGGATGAAGTGATGTGTAGATGCTGGAGAGTCGGAGGTAGGGAGACTGATGCAAGGCTGATGGAGGGAAACTGGGAGTCGATTCCAGAGATAACGTGAGGTATGATGTTAGCATATTACAGCCAGCATGACTGGACTCGACTGAGGTCCAGTTATACCAAGACCCCACGTTGGCTGCATAGCCGTGAAAGTTGTGAAAGGCAATGAAACCTGGCTTTAGTTTTTTTTCGGTTTATTTTGTATCATAATATCTTAATGTCTTTGTGTTAGTGATGTTGGATTTAGTTAATTAGATGATGCGGTAGCATCGTAGCCAAGAATTAAGAGATGCTACCGGAAGAAGTCTTAAGTATAACGATTAGGGCCGATTTTTGGCAACCCCAGAAAAACGAAAGAAACGTGGAATTGATCAAATATTGACATCAGCATGCTGTCCTCGACAGTATGAACATGGAGTATTAGACAGATTGACTGGAAAGAACATCTCCAAAATGACGCATTTTGGGTTAAGTGGGACATAAAACCTTATCTCAGTATCAAGTTATGTCAAGTTCAGTTAGCTCTAAACATCAGTCAGAGCTGTCTTCACCATGACATTTGCGTGTCAGCCAATAGAAGTGCTGGTAAGTGGGTTAGTTAACAGTCGGGTAAATATAACTGAGCTTATTGCGACCATACCTACTTGGGTTGTTGGAGTTTTTAGGAGAGATTTTGTACACTGTACAGTCCCTCTTTATGCAACTGGAATCTGACTATATGCAGTTTCGTTTTGGACAGACGTGTTTGTTATGTTATTGTTGAACTTGAGCTGGTATTGTATATTGTTGATGTTGCTAGTAACATGGTTATCACACTGTATTGTTTAGTAAACAGTTCAGAGTTGTTTGTGGAATGATGTTAGCATGTAAGTAATATTGGGGCAAATTTTCTGTAAGCTCTCCCAGATGAGAGCCTAACCGTTAGATATTTGATGCACTGTCAAGACTGATAACCGTCATTCCTGTGTGACTTTACCATGCAAACGAGATCAGTGGGTGAATGTTGGAAAATTTCCCTGTAATGTGTGCCCCAAGTAATATATTGCAGGGGCAAATATCCCTCCTGTACCCCAGAATTGTTATATGAATGATTTGTCTCGGCTTGATATGTGGAAGTTGTTTGGCTGGGAGTCAAACCCACGTTGGAACCAAGTCAACAATTTTGGCTCGATCCGTTCAAACTAAAACGTGTATTTTTACCCGGGTTTTGAGTTTTATTTGATATGCCCTTTTATAGCGGTATTGACTGCAGTAAATAACGCCTTTCACCTTTTAAATATTCAAGAAACCAATGCTTCTGAGTCAAACATGCATATCACTGATAACGACTTTTTGAAAATACATTTTTCTGCTTTGGCTTCAGTATATTGTAAACTGACAGTTGACGTGTGAATGCTGCTACCATGTAAAATTTTTCCTGTTTAATATGGCCTTGTTATTTGTTATATAGCCACCGCTTTCAATTACTGCTCAGTATTTTATCATTTTAAATGCATCTAGACTATATCGTGTCACGTTGTAATTTTAACTTTTGTTTTAATTTACATGCTGATTTAAGCAGTTGTGATGTACATATAAATGTTTTACATGTCACCCGTTATACGTATGTGACAAGAAAAAATTCTGCATGTGATGTCATAATGCTTAACTGTATTGAATTGATTTGTCGCAAATACTGGTACGTCGTTACCAGTGTGGTTGATTACTGTCCGTATAGTATGTGGAACAGGATCTATGAAACGGTCGAGCATCCGTCTGTATGTCTGTCCGTCCGTCTGTCCATAGGCGTCAACGCCGCAGGGGTTGCGACCCCCCAATATTTGACCTGCAGGGGTCGTCCTGTGTTGACGACCCCCCTCTAATATTATGACAGTGTTTTATTTTTTTCCCTTCAGCGGAACTTCTGACTACTGCAAGTCGCTGTCATTTTCATCTGCAATGTGCCCAAGTGTACAGTTTTTAATTCAACAGTTGAACAAAACAGCCTTCAAATGACAACTTACTTTCTTGCATGTTTATCATACAACTACAATCCATGGGACACATGAATCTTAAAAACAGCGCACCCAGAATGCACCATATCACGCCATTTTGAGATGAAAAATTCATAAATTTTCTGGGAAGGGGCACAGCCACTCCCCAGACCCCACCCCCCTCGCCGCCTACGGCGCCTCGATTCTCGCGTCTTCGGCGCTCGACCTGCG
>Ga0126326_1000353_pt1 | contig 14458 bp, 10 predicted proteins | sample InaspJWI67metaG_FD_94485 | JGI IMG/M metagenome (GOLD analysis project Ga0126326, IMG submission 94485) | Marine gutless worms symbiont microbial communities from Oahu, Hawaii - Inanidrilus sp. 1 OAHU.JWI-67 metaG | ecosystem: Host-associated > Annelida > Digestive system > Unclassified | place... | reverse complement strand
TATCCTGGTTCATGGGTGGTGTATCCTTTCCTTTTTAGTGTGGCCGGTTGACTGCTGCTAACAATCTACCGGTGGATACACCGCCTTTTCCTTTAAACACAACTTTTAAATATAACTCAACCGCCAATGGCAAAGGGTAGGATGTCCGCTCCGGACTGCAGCGCAAGATGAAAAGGCCCCTTTTTAAATTCACCGATCTCACCTGTCAGCGTGCGGTGGCCTTCCGGCAGGATGCCGATGGATGTACCGGACATGAGCACATCTCTGGCTTTTTCCAGGCTTGCGATGGCTTTTTTGATGTTTCTCCTGGCAATGGGAATATTGCCCCATCTTTTAGCCATCCGCCCCCACAGGGGGATTGAAAAATGGTAGGCCGCTTCGACCCCCACCATGGTAAGGGGGATAGCCACCGGAATGACAAAAATATCGAACAGGCTTTGATGATTGCCCATGATGAGATAAGTGCCCTGCCGGTCGACATGTTCTCTGCCGGCCACGGTCAGGCGGATACCCACGATCTTGAGCAGGACGGCAAACAGCGCCCTGGCCGTCGCATAGGTTTTGTCTTTCGGCAGGAGGTAAAGACAGGCGGAGAGAATAATGAAAGCAAAAAAGAAGTATATCGAACCCGCGGCCCATAAGAGCAGCGATACAGCCGTTTTCAACAGAAATACCTTATCAACTTGGGATGAATGTTGATTTCCGTGGGGGTCGTTCCGAGAATCTCACCGTCCGGCAGAAGGGTTTTCGGCGGGGTTGTTTCTATCCTGACCCGCCTGGCCCGGTAAACGCTGAGTGCCGGGTGGTCCCCATGTTTGCCCTTGAATATCTTCGGGAATGTGCCGATCAGGCTGCTCCGACTCAACGGCGCGGCGATGATGACATCCAAATAACCGTCGTCGATCCTGGCATCCGGTGCCATCAGCATGGTGCCGCCCGTATACCGTGAATTGCATATTTCCACGAAGCAGTTTTCGGCGGATACGATCTTGCCGTCAATGTCAAGCGTCATCCGGTGAAAGGTCAAGCCGGCGGTGCGATACAGTACGCCGATGATATAACTGAAGCGGCCCAGGAATTTGCACCTTTGGGCGGTGCTGGCCACATCGGTGACAAAACCGAATCCGGTCACGTTGACGAAATAAAACCGCTCCTGGCCCTGGGTAAAGCTGCAGACGTCAACCGGTTTGGCGTTCTGCCGGATAAGGGCTGCAACGGCATCCTCGACGGTGTGTATGTGCAAATCCCGCGCAAAGGAATTTCCGCGGCCCACCGGGATGATGCCCAGAGGGGGCAAGTGAGTGTTTTTGTGGGATTTTAACAGACCGTTTAGAACCTCGAAGTTGGTGCCGTCGCCGCCCAGAGCAACCACACCGGCATAATTATCCAGTGCCAGCTCCCGGGCCAGCTCGACAGCATGTCCCTGATATTGCGAGGGCAGCAGATCGAAGCCGATGTGATAATCGCAAAGTATTTCCGTGACCCTGGGTATGAGCTTATACCCCTTCTTACCACCCGAATGCGGGTTTGCGATGAGTGCGATTTTCACGGAGCGGCCGAACTCGTTGGACTTTGGGTACTAAATAGCTTCCTGTCGATAATTTGTTGTCGATCTCAGACAGAATGATGTTTTTGCATTGAAAGATGATGTTACGGGTTACGGGTTGCGCATTAAAAAAAAGGAAACCATCCTTTTGAAGACCCGTAACTCGGAACACGCAACAGTCAGTAAACCGCGGCATGTAATTTTAGGATATGAATGATCCGCATTATTGAAACATTATATAAAAAATGCTTACACCGGCTTCATATGTCGATCCGGCTTTGTGGATTTGTCCGGCGCCTTTTTCTTTATTTGGCCGGATTTATCTTTCGGTTGACGGGGTGTGTGGAACGCCTGCATCGTCTCCATCTTCAGCCCTTTAGGGGCATCGGGCACGCTGAATTGATATGGCGCAAACAAGGTGACCATGTCGGATTCGTTTCCCAACTCGTCAATGGCTGTAATTCCAAATTCAACCGGGCTGTTGCTGGGTGTGAATGCCTCCACGTCATCGGGCAGAACAATTTCGGTGATATTGCCCAGTTCTGCAAATTGGGAATTATAATTTACGCCACCGCCTTCAGACCAGTACAATTTGTACCCGACCACCTGTGAAGAATGGGAAGCTCTCCAGCTGAGCCTTCGTTTTTTCATTTTGGCCATCTCGTTTCTCCCCCGGAACAAACGGCATCTTTTTCATCACCTTCGTCCGGTCAGTGGCTGTATATGTTTTCCCGCCGGTTCTTTTCAACGAGTGGCCTCGGTTTTCGGTAAGCGTCCCGGTCTCCGAAATATTCGTGCCTTTGGTTGATCAGCATTTCGGAAAGTATCATCTGCGGCAGAATTTCTTCACACAGGCTTTCGATTTCTTGCGACGCTTTGCTGCCGGGGGCATACTGCAGCACCGAAACGCCGGAGGTCATCGAGTCGATATACGCCACTCGCTGGCACAATTCGGTTTCGAAAACATCCTCGTCGAACACGCCCAAAGCCGCTTTGGCTTCGCGTCCCACGCGGGTTCCGGGAATCTTGCGACTGACGACAAGTCTGGTTTTCAATTTGGGATTCTGCCGGCGCACCCCGGTGATCATCTCCAATGTTCCCCAGCACGACCAGATATCCAGGGGGCTGGGACTCAAGGGAACGATGGCCAAATCGCTGACCGCCAGAATCGACCGCGTGATGTCACCGATGGCGGGCGGCGCATCGACCACGAGGTGGTCATAATTCTGGGCGAATACCTCGATGTCGACTTGACTGATCGGCCCTGGATGGTGGAGTATTTCAAACGCTTGGTTTTCCTCAACAGCGTGCCACTGAATCGCGCTTCCTTGAGGGTCGGTGTCAATAAATGCCAGGTTGAAATTTTTTCGTCTTAAAATAGCCGCAAGATTGATTGCGATGGTGGTTTTGCCGACGCCGCCTTTCTGGTTGACAAAACTGATAATCATGGTACCTCTCCTAATCTCGTAAGTGCATTAACGTAGAATATCATCACGTTGCAACCGGCCTGATTCAGCACAGCTATTCTCGCTGTAAGGTCCCGCGAACAGGATACGGATGACATAATCCGGTCGCCGCGGCCGGGACAGACTATCTTCGACAAAAGTCCTCATTCCTTCCGGCTCGCAGCAAACCCACAATTTGTCCGCCTTTACGGTATTCTACTTTCTTCGACACCTGTTATCATCGAGCTCTAAAATTGGTAGACGTTATCCCCATACAATTCTATGCGGCATTTGTCAATCCGAAAACCACATTATATAGGATAAGAACAGGCTGAATTGACCAACATATAGTGTACCTTTACATGGTTTCGGAAGGTAAAAAGCCGGATAGGGAGAATGAATTTTGGTATCGGAGGACACTTGGTGCCCAGCTCATAGTTCACAGCTGATAGCTGGTGGTATATATAGCATGGTCATCGAGCATGCCGATATTTTATGCGCGATTAATGCCGGCATTACACATAGGACGAGGGTTTCGCATCTGTGGTGCCGTTTTATAACGATCCTATCAACTTAACCGGCCAACCGGCTTAACCTGCCAAACCTGACACACCCAGCGCCCCTTTCGCGGTCGGTCCAGGTCTCATGATGGCGGTTCAAAAGCACTGCATGCAGTTTCACTCTACGACCCGATGGGCCGCACTCTCGCTACGGCCGGCCGGCGTGAGCCGGATGAAGTCCAGCTTGCGCTGCAACTCGCGGATCGTTGCCGCCCCGCCGTAGGTCAATCCGGACCGCAAACCGCCGATGATATCGGCGATGATGTGGTCTTCCGTCTCCAGATATGGAACTTTGGTTGCTAATCCTTCGGCGGTTTTCCATTCGGCCATGCCGCCGTGGTAATCATCCTGCACTTCACTGCTGGCCATTCCACGATAGACTTTCAACTTGACTTCCCGGCCGTCGGCACATTTCTTGGTAATAACCGCCCCGGGAGTCGGCCGGGTTCCGGCCAGCATGCTGCCCAGCATAACGAAATCCGCGCCAAAAGCCAGGGCCTTTACAATATCACCGGGCGTTCGGATTCCGCCGTCGGCCACAATCGAACGGTCGACACGGGCACAATTTTTGATAGCCGTCAAATTCGGCACCCCGAAACCGGTCTTGATCCGTGTGGTGCACACCGAACCGCCGCCGATACCGACCTTTATAATATCCGCACTGCAGGACGCCAGGTAGTCGGCACCAGCGTATGTCGCCACGTTGCCGGCCATAAGGCAGGCGTCCTTACCCAGCATTTCCCGAATATGCTTCAGGGTCCGACCCACATACCTGGCATGGGCGTGGGCGACATCCACACAGAACATCCCGGCCCCGGCCGCCCGCAGCGCTTCGGTTCTTTCAAGATCACGCTTGGAACAGCCGATGGAAACAAAAACCGGAAATCGGCAGGCCTTGAACATTTTCACATTGTCTTCGATCGGCATGAAGCGATGGAGCACACCGATACCACCTTTCGATCCGATGTAATCGGCCATGGCGACTTCGGTGATGGTATCCATGTTGGCCGTCAGCACGGGCAGTTCCAGGGAAAGCTTCCCCGTTTTACAGGTCATCGCAATATCCACGATCTTGCGGGACTCCCAGTGGTTGTACGAAGGTACCAATAGTACATCGTCATAGGTAATTGCATCCATCTCTCAAGCTCCTAAAGCAATGTCGTAGGGTTCAAAATCGGAATTATTATATAAGATTCGATGTTCGACGTTCGATGTTCGACCTGCCCGCAATGCCTTGAAACCGGCATGAGGTAAATTTAATTATTTGAGTTATATATCCATGTTTACACCAGGCCAACGCACTGTGCATGGCAGGCGGGTGTTCATTCTTTTTAAAAACCTCCCGCAGTCTCCCGGGTCTACAATTAAATTAGCGCTCCGCGCGCACACCCCGTCCCGTCACAGAATCATTCGCCGTCCCCTGCAGTTTTTGGGATTTCAATCTCCGATGCGTTGCGGGAATGTTCATTCAGTTTCAGGGTTTTGCGGGTTATTATGAAGGCCGATACGCCGACGGCGATGGTCAACAATATCACCTGCAGCCAGAGTTGTCGGGCAAAAAAGAAGGCGGAATACAGAATCGTTATCCACAGCACCGACAACATGATGACCTTGGCCTTCAATGGCATTCCTGATTTCCCCTGAGCCGCTTTGATATAGGTGCCCAGAATCCGATGCGAAATGAGCCAACCGTACAGCCGGTCTGAACTGCGGATAAAACAAGTGGCCGCCAGCAACAAAAAAACGGTGGTCGGCATAATCGGTAAAAATATACCCAGCACACCCAGGCAGACGCACACGATGCCAGCGCCAATCAACAAAATCCTGAATGGTTTTGATTTTGTGGGTTTCTGTGACGGCTTGGACGCGGCGAGCCGCGATGTTCCCTCTTCGTTCACGCCATAAGTCTCCAGTCTTAATTCCTGGTAACGGCTATTTTTCATACAAAATGCGCCATATGCAATATAGGTCCTCAACGCCAAAGCACAAGGGGGCATCGGGTGGGCGGGTGGGAAACCACGGAGATGGCGGTACGGGCGATAGCAGGCATGACGCACGCCGAGACTGTGGTCGCCTTCATCGAATTTCATTCCGGAAAACCGACATCGTGTTGGGCTGCAATAACAGGCCCAAGGATTTCATAGTACAGGGCCTAATAGAATACGGCGCTCGGCTGCAAACACCTTTTTCAACCTCAGTGGTCTACTCCAATTTAGATCCACCCTGACAACCGGCATTTCGCATTTTTTTTCTAATGCCAACATAAACATAAGGTGCCGACATCCTATTAAATATAAATTCAGACCCAAAATCCGCCGACGGCTTCGGTTCTCGGCACCATGTTTTCGTTTGACAACCAAAAGGGGCTGATATATTCAGCTAGGCATAACCCTTGAAGTGCCATATCAGCTAATGTTTCCCATAATTTAAGGCATTCGAAAAACCGCTGATGGCCAATCGGGGCTTGGATTTACTTTGTATAAGCCATATCCCATGCTTTCTCACATTGTCTGTTTAATTATTAATCGTCTGATCTGTCGCCACATATGGGTATAACAATCTGTATCGTCAGCAAAAAAGGCGGGGTCGGCAAAACATTGACCGCCGTGAACCTGTCCGCCGCATTTGCCATGTCCGGCAGGCGGACGATTTTGGTCGACTGCGATCCCCAGGGCAGCGCATCGGCGACAGCTTGCGTGCTCAAGGGAAAAAGCGGTTTAACCTTGCGGGAAGGCCTTCTGGGCCGGGCTTCGGCCCAGGATCTTCTGGCACAAAGTTGTTTATACAACCTGGGAGTCATTCCGGCGCCGATGACCTATCTCCAGCCGAATGACCACATCGTTTCCGTTCCGGCTGCCGAAAATCTTTTGAAGAATTTTCTCCTCGATGCCAAACAAGACTCCGATTACATTGTCATCGATACCCCGGCGACTTTCGGTATGCATACGGTGAACGCCATCATCGCCGCCGACGCGGCACTGATACCGATTCAATGCGAATACCTGGCTTTTCGAAGCTTGCAACAGACCATGAAGGCCCTCATTTTTTTTGCCGAAAAGTACAATCCCGCACTGAAACTGGCGGGCATCCTGCTTACGATGTACGATGCCGAAGCCCAAATATCCACCCATATTGTTCAAAGCGCCCGCAAGCGATTCGGCAAATCACTGTTGCAGACGATCATACCACGGGACACGCATTTAAGGGACTCTCCGGCCTCTGCAAAACCGCTGGTTGTCGAGGATGCGACCTCGGCCGGAGCGAGAAGCTACATTAAACTGGCCGGAGAGGTGATGCATCGCTTGAATTCAAATTTTAACGCACAAAGATGAGCCGCTGGACACGGGGATTTTGAGGCCCCATCCATAAGCAGGATCTCAACCCTTACGGTAAAAAAAGGAGCATCCGAGCATGAACAGGGTGACGACCAACCACGACACTTTTACAGACGCCAAACAGGAGCTGTTCGAGAAAATCAAAGCTCACATCGACATGAATCGCATTCGGAAAATCTGCGCGGATCATTACGGGATTACGGAAGTCGATGCGCTGGAATACCAAACCGGCGATCTCGTGGTTCACAACGGACAGGTCACGTATAAGCTGGATTTTAGAGTCAGTCTGGTACTGCCGCTGTTGATCGATGAGAATGGCGATTTTATCGGCGTGCAAAGCCTGCAGACACCGCAAGCGGAAACCCCCGAAGCGCGTGTGGATGAGATTGCACAGCAGGCAGGCGAAATAACCCGGCATTTTTAAAATCAGTCTCCGGAATCCCCGGCCGGCTTGACGGCTTTGACGATCAGTTTCAGACCGCTGACGGCCTGAACAACGACAGGCTGATTCTTTTCCACCGGATAATCCTGACCGATAACCTCCGCCTGCCACAACTCGCCGCGTACCCGGACGTAGCCGTTCGGATCGAGCCGCTGGGTGGTGGTGCCCTGTTGCCCGACCATGGAAAGAAGCTTATCGGATCCACGCCGGTCGTAAGCTCGCCAGACAAACGGATACAGGGCTGCGTCCTTGATCACCCACAGCAAGACACCCCCCCAGGCGGCCCACCCAGGAAATTCCACCCAGTGCCGGATCAGGACAATCACCAGGATCAGCACCAGAATCCCCGGCAGCTGAAACAATGCATAGCGCAGTATAAGCCGCAGCGAGCAGGCATCGCCCTTGGTGCAAAGCTGAGGGTTTCGGTCGAACAAGCGCATGCTGGGATCAGTTATCCAGGATATTCAACTTGATTTCATCCGAGTTGGCGCGCAGTTCCGGGGCATACATGGCGTAGGCCCTGGCCGGAAGGGCGCTGAATCGGCCGGGGACCTCTGCCCGCAGGCGGTAGCTGACGCTGTGTTTGCCGCGCGCCAGCCAGCGCACGAAAAAGGCCGTTTTCTCATCGCGAAACTCGACATAGGCGCCCATCTCATTGCCGTTGTAGCCGCTGCGCACCTGGACCGGTTCAAACCCGGCGGCTTTCATGTCCTCGATGACGATGTATTCGTAGTCGTTTTTACTCTCGATGACCAGCTCCACCTCCACCAGTTCGCCGCTTTTGATCGACGCCAGGTTTTCCAGCGCTTCACGCGCATATTTTTCAACCCGGCGGTCCACCACCTGGCCGCGGGAGCCAGCGTCTTTCACGGTTTTGTCCACTTTTTTCAAACGATAGACCCTGCGCCGCACTTTGATTTCCAGCCCTTCCCGGGTAATGAAGTCTTCCAGGGTAAAATAGTTCAGGTAGGCATTGAAATACAGCGGCCCCCGGCCGGATTTTTCCAGAGCCAGCGTGTGCTCGCCGGTGGTAACGGCCCGGCCCTGGAGTACAAAGCGGTTGTCAAACACAAACAGGTTTTCGCGATCGATGTGAACCGTCTTTTTCCTGCGGCCGTCGTAATAGATATCCAGCGTCAGATCCGGCTGATCCTCTCCGCTGGCGGTCATGTATTCGGCCAGCGCCTCGAGGACGGCGGCGGTGTCCCGGGTGCTGTTCCAGTAGGTGGCGTGCTTGCGGTTGTTGAGCAGATATTTCACCAGCCGGGATGCTTTGCGGCCCCCCGGTTCGATGCGTGCCAGCAGTTTCAGATAATAGGCGTGGGCCTCGTACTCGCTGCCGTACCAGTACCACCAATAGCCGCCGTTGGGCAGGTTCAGATAGGCGGTCTGGTTCTCATCGTCTTCGACCAGGTACTGTTCGATGTTCTGCAGCACCATCTGCAGTTTCCGGCGATCCTGCACATTGAACAGGCTAATGGCCAACATGGCTTTGCCGTAAACCGCCAGGTGATTGCGGTCCCGATAAAGGTAATCACGCATCGTGGGATTTTCCAGATTTTCATCCGTTAGCACCATGTAGACAAAGGCGTCCAGGTGGTCGGCCCTGGATTTGCCCTCTTTCCGGGTGCGATCCCAGCGCTTCAGCTCTTTAATTTCCTGGGCCTGGTAGTTGCGCAGCCACTGTATGCCGCGGGTGATCATGTCGGCGGGCAGCATTAGATCGTTCTGGCGCGCGATCTGCAATCCGTGCACCACGTAGGCCGTGGTATGTGGATAGGCGCGTTCGCCGTATCCGCTGAACCAGCCCCAGCCGCCGTCGTCCAGCTGCATGCCGGCCAGACGTCGGATGCCGGTGCTAACCATGTCGACCACCGTTTCCTCGTCAAAGACCGGATTGTGATCGTAGCGCTGCCAGCGTTGGGCCCGCTGTCGGTCGTCGCCGATTTCCTGGGCATTGAGATTGGTCTGCTTGGCTTTGATCTGCTGCAGATCGAGTCCCATCTTCTGCAGAATCCGCTGGGTGACAACGGTAGGCAGAAAGCGATTGAGCGTCTGCTCGGTGCAGCCGTAAGGATAACTCACCAGGTACGGCAGAGCATCCACCATGGCACCGGCCAGTGTCGGAGAATAGCGCAGTTCCAGCCGTGACTCGCTCACCCGCCGGACGGCCGGTACGCTGAACGATACCGAAGCCCGGTTTTCTTCCGGGCGGATGACTCCCGAGTGCGGCACCTGCTTGTCCATACCGTGCACGTAAACCGGAAAACGCATCTGCATCGCGTCCGATTCTTCGTCGGTCAAAGCCAGCATGCGGATAGCGGCTTCGCCTTCCTTGTGCACTTTTATGCGCCAGTCGACCCGCTTTTCACCCTCGGGACGGATGGTAACGGTCTGCTGCGGTTGCTCGCCGGCAATGAGCCTCATAAGATCGCCGTCCATTTCCAGCTGCACACGCACCTTCTTTTCCTTTTTAAGGTAATTATGCACATTGGCCGACAGCACGACCTCGTCCTTCTGGACAAAAAACCGCGGCGCCTGAAGGCGCAGGATCAGGTCCTTGCGGGTGACGGCTTCGGCCGCCCCCTCACCGACCCGCGTACCATGACCCAGGGCCCAGACCTTCATTTTCCAGGCGGTGAGGTTCTGGGGCATGTCAAAGGTCACTTCGGCCCGGCCCGCGGCGTCGGTTTCAACCTGAGCCGCCCAGTAAGCGGTGTCGGCAAATTGGCTGCGCACCACCGGCTGAACCAGTTGGGCGTCCGGCGCACCGGGCGGGCCCGCGCGCTGCCGGTTTTCGGATCGTCGCCCCGCTTTCCTTTTTGCCGCCGACTTGGTCGGCGCCGGTGCAGCCATCACCGCCTCGTCGGCGGTAACCTCACTAACTTCGGCTTCAGCGGCTTGCGCTGGGGCCGGCGATGCATCAGCCCTCTGCAACTCGGCCGTCAACCGGGCGAATACGCCCAGCGGCTGCATGGGTGTTTCGCCTTTTGCGAGCAGGTTGGCGAATCGGCGCGCTGCGCTGTTTTCGGTCTGCGGGTAATGGGTCCGACGCCATTTCCAGAAAAATTCACGGATCTCGGGAATGTTGGAGCCGCCGGCGATATATTCCACCGAGCGGTCGTACACGGCAATCACCGCCGATCCCTGAAAGGGCCGGTTGACGGTGTCGGTCACTTTCAGTTTCAGGGCGGCTTTTTCACCAGGGCGGTAGGTCTTTTTGGAAGGGGCCACGGTGACGTTCAGCACCCGCTTTTGCGGCGGAACGATGATCTCACGCATCTCGCTATGCACCTTCCCGTCGTAAACTGTAAAGGCTTCGACAAAGAAATTGGGCATGTCCTTTTGGATCACCGCGAAGGTATGTTCCGCACTTTTACCGGTCATGTGGATCACCCGCGGCGGCAGATAGATGCCATTGGCCGGCCGCACAAATAGCACCACCGCCGCACCTTCGCGGTCGGTGTTAATCATCAGGTTGACCGTATCTCCAGGGGCGTATTCGCCTTTGTCCTGCACCAGCTCTATTTTGGCAAAGCGATAGTTAGCGCCGTCGTCACCGGCACCGCGCACGGTAAAAATGTAGCCGCCTTCAATGGTGTGCGCTCTGCTGTCGGTTACCGCGTATGCCAGCCGGTACTGCCCGGCGCGGGATGCTTGAATCTGTAGCCGGGCCTGACCCAGCGTGTCGGTATCCAACGACCACTCTTGGACAGATTCTTCCCGGGGCCGGCCGTTTTGGTAGGTAATCCGCAACAGCTTCAACAGGCCGGCGCCCTGCACCGGTTTGCCGGCCAGGGTTCGGGCCTGAAAACCGGCCTTGACCGTATCTCCCACCCGATAATGACCCCGGTCAACCCAGGCATAAACTTTAAACGGACGGCGCGCCACCAAAACCTCCCCCTGGCCCACGATCGTGCGCCGGGACTTGTCGCGCACCTCGGCACTGATCACGTACTTGTGATCCTGATCGCCGTAAATCAGCTTGGCCAGCCGGGTGTCGATGTCGATTTGCATGCGGCCGTCCGGTCCGATCCCGGCTTCCCCCTCGGCCACGACTTCCGGCTGACGGCCGGATCGGTCCGGCCACCAGCTCCAGATCGGACGCAGGCAGCCCCAGGACGCCCAACCCGGGTACCAGGGGTAGTCATACCCGTACCACCAGTAGCCCGATCCGTAAAACCAGTCCCAGTAAAACGCCGGGTACCAGCGGCTGTCGAACTCGGTCCGCAACACCTTATAGCTGACGGTGGCTTCGGTAACCGGCGCACCGAAATAATATCTGGCGGAGATCACGGCCGGAATCTTTTCCCCCAGCATCACCGGTTCGGTGGGCGCTTCGATTTTTACCTCAAACTCCGGTTTCTTGTACTCTTCCACCCGAAAGGTGCTGCCGCCGACCATTGTGCCCGAACCGTGTGACAGCTGGTATACCCCCAGAGCGGCATCGTCGGGCAGATCGAATTCGCCGGAAAAACCGCCGTAGTCATCGGCGGTGACAGCTTGGGAGCCGACCGTTTCGCCTTTCGGATTGCGCAGGGAAACGGTAAAGTGCCGGCCGGCAAAGTGGGATACATCCTGCTGGTCGTAGCGGGCGTAGCGCACCCAGGCCTTGAATTTCACCTTGTGCCCCGGACGGTAAACCGGCCGGTCGGTGATAAATAAGGTCTTGGTCTGATTATACTCGGCGTCGTAATACCGGGGAAACCAGACTCCGGAAAATCCGATGTACGCCAGACGCCCCTGCCGCGGGGCGTTCGTCACCAGCCAGTTGAAATTGGCCGGCATCTGCTCCGGCCCGAGGATGACCTGTCCGTCCGGATCGGTGGGCTGCTCGAAACTTCTGGTGAATATCCGGTAGCGCTTGGTATTTTTGATGCGCTCTTGACGATATCCGAAGAAGTAAAGATCGGCGCCGGCAATCGGTTTGCCCGTGACCGCATCGGCCACATAATAAAACACCTGTTGTTTGAGCGGTTTTTTGACAATGACCGTGTCGTCGACCCAGATGATGATGCGGGCCATGTTGCCGTTTTGCATGCGGGCGGTCACCAGGTAGGCGCCGGCCTGTTGCAGGGCACGATGCATCCGGACCGTGACCCGCCGGTCCCAGTGTCGCGGGTCCGGTTCGAGCGCCATCTGCCAGCCGGCGACCTTGCGGCCGATGTATTTGGTCTCGTTTTCATGGACCAGGCGCCAGCCGATCCGGCTGATGTTGATCTTTTTCCACTCCAGTCGCCGCGGATTGGATTGGATGTAAGCCTTTACATCGTTCAGCAGCCGGGCAACATCTATATGGTAGGCGTTGAAGACGACCTTTTTGCCGTTGCGAAAGCGGTATTCCACCGTCGGTACGCGCTGCGCCGGCTGGGTTCCGACGGGTTCGAAGACGCCCCAGTTGTTCAGGATCTGATCGATCCGCTTCCGGGCCTGGGACCGGTTGTACGGGCGGTACATCTCCCAGTACTGCACCGCCGTGTCATAGTGCCGGCGATTTTCGTAAATCCGCGCCAGGGTCGCCACAGCGTTGCTGCGGTAGCTGCCCTGCGGCCGGTCGACCAGCGCCTTGAAGAGCTTGATGTAGTTGAATTCATCCGGCAGATCAAATCGGCGCACGCCGGTGGCCAGCCTGGCAATGGTCTCATCATCGGTCAGGGTGTGCACGTCGTATGGCCCGCTCTGGTCTTTTTTGATCTCCTCTTCTCTAACTGCCCGTCCCCAGGGCAAGGAGCGTCCATAGTAGGCCATGGTCTGAACACCGAACTGCTGATGAAAAAAGGATGCTAAGGTGAACTTGACCTGACCTTCAAAATTGGGGTGGGTCTTGGCTGCCATCATCAGCAACCAGCGCCAGCGCTGGCCATCGCTCTCGGCCGATTCAAAACTTTCCGGCAATCTGTGAAACACCGTATTACCCTGAGGGTCCACTGGCGCGCCTTTGCTGCCGGTGGAATAACCATAGCCGTAACCGGGCTCATAATCCGGCAGGCGTTTGAGATCGGTGAGGTACTGCAAGCGCCAGGCCTGATTGGCGCCCCTTTGCTGCATCAGCATGCGTGCGAATTCCAGGTAGAAAGCGGCCACCTCTGAGCGGGAGGCGTCGGCGGCGGCAAGCGGCATGGCCTGGGCCATGAGCTGCAGGGCCCGCACCCGGTCACGTGCAATGGCATTGACGTATCTGCCCCCGCCGCGATGCTGACCCCGTTCGAATTCGCCAGCCACCATATATCCCCAGTGCGCATTGTAGCCGAATATTCCGGCTGCATCGCGCAGCAGGCGCCAGTTGCCGGTGTACCGTATGATCACCTTTTCGCGAAAGCCGTCCAGTTCGCTGATGCGGTTGAGCTGCTGCAGACTCTGATAGGCATGGACAAGATCACTGCCCACCTGTTTGGGGTCGTTCTCCACCTCGAGGCAGAGCTTGCGGTAAAGACCGTAAGCATCCTTCCAGTTGCCGTCATTGTAAGCCTTTTGGGCCTTTTTGCGGATTTGGGCATGGTCCGGCTTCTGGCCGTGGGCACCGGCGGCAAACAGCAGCATAAGCAGGATCAGCATGAGGGCTTTCAGGGATTTCATTTACTACACTCCCGATCCGGACAAGCCGGAATTGAAGATTGAAGATTTGTGGTATCGCTCGCGCAGCGCAGGCGCTTGCGCCGCGTGTCGCTCTGTCTTTTTTATCTAAACCGATAACAAACCTATTGCAGAAATTCACCTGCATTATCTCACAAAGTGGGAGCACACGCAAAGGACAAGATGGAAGATGGGGGCACTTCGTGCCCGGCTCATGGCTGACAGCTGATAACAGGGAAATCGGTAAATCCGATTTGGAGTTTAGGCTTTTTAGTCGTTTTTAGGGTGCTGATACCTGACCCGATAACCGATGCATCAACCGCTTGGGTGTGATAATATGTACCATCATGACTATCGTCAGCATAAAACACATCAGAGGAATCTGTGGCCTCATTCTGCTGCTCGCATGTCTACTGCCCCGGCCGGTATTGTGTGAGGAAGCTCAGACCTGGCTGCTGCCGGTCGGATCAGGCGATCGCAGGGACTGGGCAAGTGTGGGGCTCACCCGGATAGGGATGTTCGCCCTCGAACGCAAGCCCCGCCCCGGAATTCCCGCC
>Ga0126326_1000352_pt1 | contig 14550 bp, 12 predicted proteins | sample InaspJWI67metaG_FD_94485 | JGI IMG/M metagenome (GOLD analysis project Ga0126326, IMG submission 94485) | Marine gutless worms symbiont microbial communities from Oahu, Hawaii - Inanidrilus sp. 1 OAHU.JWI-67 metaG | ecosystem: Host-associated > Annelida > Digestive system > Unclassified | place... | reverse complement strand
TCGCAATTAGGCTTGTTTTGAGAAAAGTATTGGAACCTGTACAAAGCGAAGTGAAAAAATCGACCGAAATTTGCTGTAAATTTCGAACCATGTAAAAAAAATTGGCCTAATAAAATCCCTGCCCTGGCGGGATATCTTCTCGTACCTGGTACCATGTTTGAAAAAAAGGTTCCTAACACAAGAGCAGGCGTTTATTCACTCTCGTTCTGACCTGCCTGTAAATCTCTATTTACAATCGATAAGCAGCAACCGACAACACAGAGCCAGATCAGTCGGATCATAACCTTTTGCCATTTCCGCAAATCTCTCTTCATTTGTGCCTTGCATATTAGATATGCTTGCTCTCAAAGCTGTGGCGGGTATTATGAATTTTTAAGATGTATTCGTAAATTCGTTGATCAATGATGCCTATCCCCCATCCAAGCTTCTCAAGTTCAGGATTCAAGGAGCCTTATCTTCAGGCGTTTGTTCTTCTTCGACGGTTCTAAGAGCGACGGCTGCCGCAGCTTTTTTCTTTTTTTGATCGCGTGTTTCTGATTCGGCCTTCTTTCCAGGGGGCTGACTATCTGACTCCGAAATGGCGGAATCCGGGGGGAAATAAACCGTCACGTTGCGATGGGCAAACTCGATGCCGTTTTTTTGGAAGGCCTCTTGAATACGCCGATACACCTCACGCCTGAGAACGAATTGCTCTCCGGGAACACACATGAACTTCACCCTCATAATCATCGCTGAGTCGTCCATTTCCCGAACACCCTGTGACTTTATCTTATCCAGCAAACCTCGGCTTAGTTCTTCATCTTTTTGTATCTCTTTGTTAATTTTTTTGATTATCTTTCTAACTTTGTCCACATTCGTATCGTAACGGACTCTAAAATCCAACTTCATGATGACATAATCCCGCGTGTAGTTCGTAACCGACGGCATATCTCCAAACGGAATCGTTATCAGCATGCCTCGCGGGTGACGGAGCCTGAGGGAACGCACCGATATATGTTCAACTCTGCCTTTCATCGTGCCGACTTCAATGTAATCTCCAACCCGGATAGCATCATCCATTAGAAAAAAGATCCCTGCGAAAATATCCCTCACAAGCGTCTGGGCACCAAATCCAATGGCCAATCCGATCCATTGATAGATTGGCTGTTTGAAGTAAATGGCAGTTGACCAGGATGGTAACCATCGGTTCCACTTCGGAGGCAGCAGCAGTCCGGGAGTGGTCGTATAGAAATCTAAAAAGCCATAGCTTATCTCGCCACGCTTATAGGGAAGATCTTTGACTTTGCCGTAGAACTCATCCAGCCGGGCAACAGTCGCCTCCTCAAAAAGAAACGCACCCTTGCGGGGACCTTCTTCAACTCTGGTAATGATGATTCCCGTATTGGGTAACCTCCAGCGAATCAATTCCGTAACTTTTTCCGGTTCTTCCTCAATTCGTACAGCCTTGAGGTCTGGGATTTTTTCAAAAGGCGGAAGCTCAATCCGGTCGAAAATTTCCTTTAGTTTGATGGCTCCCTCGTAGCCCACATCCTGCTTGAGTTCATCCGGCACCCCACTTAAGTTCAGGCAAAATGCGCTACGCTGAAACAGAATTTCGGCATGCCTTTCCATTTGAGAAACCGAGTCTGAGGCGAGCAGACCGGGTGTTTTGATGTTTTTCCGATGCGCAGCCATCAACACGGCATAGGCCCGGTTAATATTATGCAAAAAGCTTTGCAAGGTAGCCCTCGGGCTGGAGGTATCTGGTTCCTTGAGAGGATATTTGACAAATTCCTCTTCAATAGATTTGCGTACCTTTGCTGTTACAGGTGACTCGGCCACACCTGAGGTTTGATCCTGAGCACTGGCGCGAATGGCAAAATGTGCTGTGGCCAATAGTAAGCCAAGTATAAGAGCTGTTACTTTGCTACATTTCACGAGATCACCTCCTGCTGATTAAATCCGCCGGAGGCGGGCAAGGTTTTAATTCCCCTCCTTCGGCAATTTCATTGTTGCTGCCTCCTTTGGCGAGCAGCACCTTGGGCAGGGTTAAATGGGGCGTATGACCACTTCTGCAATTCGATGATGTTGCCTTCCGGGTCGGTGACATAGACTTCGGTAAGCTTTCCTCGGCCGGGAATATCCACCGATGCGATATCTCCCACACTTCCTCCGCCGGCAGCGATGACCGCATCGCGAGCGGCTTTGACATCATCGACCGCAAAGGCGATGTGGCCGAAACCGGGACGATTGGCTGCTGTTGCCTGCCGCTTCATCTGTTTGTTATATCGAATCACTTCCAGGGTGGGACCGTCGTCGCCATAGCCGGGCAACCGCAGGTGTATAAGGCGAATCTCAGCCTCCGACACGCCGGTGATTGTGTCTAACCACTGACCGGATAGGTTGCCCTCCTTCGTTGCGGGTGTGCATCCAAACACTTGCTGATAAAACGTGACAAGTTTCTCCCAGTCTTGAGCAATAAGGTTAGTGTGCACGTATCTTACGTCAATAGCCATATTTTTCTCCACTCATAAGGATTGATAGGCTGGTGCATTCAATACCTGTTGGCATGTGGTTATAGTGGTTTTCAAAATAATGTTCCGTTATCCAAGGCCGGTCTATAAGCTAAGATTCTATTCACCCCAATGTTGCATAAACAACATGGCAAAGATAAGTTAATGGTCCTATAATGTACTCAATATCATAGTGAAAGTATCATTTTTTGGATATCACCGTTAGTGGAATCAAAGGATGAGGGTCGATTTTGCCATGTTGTTTACCCTTCGGGAAAGCCGGAGGCCTTCAGATCCTGTGTTGTCAAGGGTTCGCGGTAGCCGAGTACAGCTTCACCCTTGACGCCTTGACTCTGAAGCCCTCCGGCTTTTGCAACGTTAGGGTTTATTAAGATGCTTGATGCCAGGTTCAGGATACCAGATACCGGATCATGGTATCGCTCGCGCAGCGCAGGCGCTTGCGCCGCGTGTCGCACTTTCTATTTATACAAGAGTATGAATTCTAGTTTTTAATTTGAACCCTGAATCTTTAGTTTGCATCAAACGGAACGAAATTTTGAAACTCGCTATAAGTGCCTGGTTTATATTACTCCTTGCTGTAGGGAATGCCGATGGTCGCCGGTGGCGTGGCCCTTCCGATGGCACTGGCCAGGACCAGTATGGTGAGAATGTAGGGGATCATGTCGATAAACTGCGACGGCACCACTTTGGGCAGGTAGGGTTTGATCGCTTCCCCGAAGCCGAACAGCAACCCGGCCCCTGCGGTACCAAGAGGTGTCCATTTGCCGAAAATCATCGATGCCAGCCCGATAAATCCTCGACCGGCGCTGATGCCTTTCACAAAATAGTGGGCATGTTCCAATGAAAGGTAGGCGCCGGCCATTCCGGCCAGACCGCCGCTGATGATCACGGCGATGTAACGCATGCGGTAAACATTGATCCCCAAAGTATCTGCCGCCTTGGGGTGTTCACCGACTGAGCGCAGCCTCAGGCCGAACACGGTCTTGAAAATGATGAAATGGGAAGCAATCACAATGATGGCGGTAAGAAAGACAAGGGGCGGGATTTCGCTGAAAAGGAGTTTAAATGCCGGAATATCATGAATAACCGGCACCCGCAGCGCAGCCTCCACCTTAATCTGGGTTTGGCCGAACATCAGCCATGAGCAAAAAACTGTAATGCCGGCGGCGAATATGATGATCGCCAGTCCACTGACGATCTGATCCGCTTTAAAGGTGATGCAGACAACGCCATGGATAAGGCCGAGCAGCATACCCACTAGAATCGCCGCCAAAAGTCCCAGCCAGGGGCTGCCGCTGATGTTGGCCACGGCAACCGCTGTAAACGCGCCGGTAAGCATTTGGCCTTCCAGGCCGATATTTACGACACCCGAGCGTTCGGAATAGGTACCGCCGAGGCCGGCCAATGTATATGGAATCGCCAGTCGAATGGTGGAGGCGAGAATCGCCAGGATTGACCCGATCATGCGATGGCTCCTTCCCTTTTTTCAATAACTCTCATCATTCGTTTGGTAATTTCAGTGCTGATGACGACAAAGATCAGAATGATAGCTTTGAGCACCAGAACAATCTCACGCGGAACCTTTGTGGAAACATCAATGGCCAGGCCGCCCTGGTCCAAAATGCCGAACAGCAGCGCGGCCAGCACAACGCCAAAAGGGCTGTTCCGGCCGATGAAGGCCACGCCGATGCCGTCAAATCCGAGACCGGTGAACACTCCGTACCGAAATCGGTGCTTGTAGCCCATGACCTGATTGACGCCGGCCAGTCCGGCTAAGGCGCCGGCGATCGCCATGGCCAGAATCGTATTTTTGGCAACGCTGATTCCGCCGCATTCAGCAGCACCGGGATTATATCCGACAGCGCGAATTTCATACCCCAGTTTGGTTCTTTTCAGGATATAGGCTACGATCAAGACAACCGCAAAGGCTAAAAATACACACGTGTTTAATAGATTGCTTCTGGGAAAGTCTATGCCGAGTGGATTTAGGTAAACGAACAGCCGCGAGAGCTGGGCGCTTTTTGCTATTTCGTAAGTATGCGGTATCCAGGATTCCGGAGGCTTGTAGGCCATGGTCAAATACTGAGTCAAGGCGACCGCTATCCAATTGAGCATGATGGTGGTCACCACCTCATGCACTCCCCGGGTGGCTTTCAGGTACCCGGGTATTGATCCCCAAAAAGCACCCGCCAAGATGCCTGCACAGATACAAAGAGGAATATGCAAATACCAGGGCAGGCCGGTGACTGTAAATCCGACCCAGGTAAGGGCAAATCCGCCAATCACCATCTGGCCTTCACCACCGATGTTGAACAAACCGCACTGGAATGCGAAAGCAACAGCCAGGCCGGTGAAAATCAAAGGCGTAGCCCGATACAGAACGTTTCCCCAACCGTCGCGATCTTTCAGAGCAGCTTTGAAAATTTCGTTATAAACGCGAACAGGATTCTCTCTTTCCAGCGCGTGATCTGAGATAAGAGAACCATACCGGTCGAAGTTTGAATCGCCGATGGCCGCGATAACAGCCTTTGTGAAATCTTCCTTCTGTTCAAACTCCTTGCCCTTGACCGGCTGCAGCTGCGCCAGAATTTCAGCCGGCACCCCTTTCTCTTTCAGATCCGCGAAAGTCGCCTCGGACAGGCTATAGGAGGTAATAAAAATTAGAATTATCAGCCCGCTGACGACAAAGGCCATAACCACGGCAAAAATCGGTGCCAGAATTCCCATGAAGGTTTTTGATCTGTACAACCGGGCAACGTCAAGCATGGTCTGCCCCCCCTCCGGTCATCATCAATCCCAACTGCTGTTCCGTCGCTTCTTCAGGGTCGAGAATCCCGACAATTTTGCCTTCATACATCACGGCTATTCTGTCCGAAATGGACAGAATTTCTTCAAGATCGGCCGAAATCAAAAGCACCGCTTTGGCTGTGTCCCTGGCATGTACCAGGCGCTGGTGAATAAATTCGATGGATCCAACATCGATTCCCCGGGTCGGCTGGGCGGCAATGAGAAGTTTCGGGTCCTGATCCATCTCGCGCGCCACGATCACTTTTTGCTGATTGCCGCCGGATAAATTGCCAGCCGGATTCTCATGATCGGTAGGGCGTATGTCAAATTCCTGAATCAGCCGTTGGGCTTTATTTTTAATCGGCCCAAAATTCATGACCGCAACACCCAGTCGTTTGATAAACGGTCTTCGATAGTGAATTCCCAGAATCAAGTTCAGGGCGACAGTATAATCCAACACCAGTCCCCGGCGGTGTCTATCCTCCGGGATGTGTCCGGTTCCACCTTCTCGAACCAGACGAGGAGAATAATTGGTAACCACCGAACCATCGATTTTCACCTCTCCCTTCTGCGCTTTGCGCAGACCGGCCAGCACCTCAACCAACTCAGTTTGGCCGTTGCCCTCAACACCGGCGACACCTAAAATCTCACCTTCGCGGACATTAAAGGATACCCCACGCAGGGCCGGCAGACCCTTGTTGTTCATGGCTTGTAGATCTTCAACGCTGAGCACCACATCGCCGGGTATTGCCTGTGCTCGATCCACGCGGAGTAAAACCTGGCGGCCAACCATCATGGTGGCTATTTCATTTCTAGAGGTGTCGCCGGTAGCAACACTTCCTACAACCTTACCGCGCCGCATCACCGTAACCCGGTCAGCAATAGCCATAACCTCCTGGAGCTTATGGGTGATGAAAATGATGGTCTTTCCCTGCTCTTTCAATGAACGCAGAATGTCAAAAAACTCTTCAACTTCCTGAGGGGCCAACACGGCCGTGGGTTCATCCAGTATGAGTATTTTAGCTCCGCGGTAGAGGACTTTAATGATTTCGATGCGTTGTTCGATTCCCACACTCAAGGTTTCCACCTTGGCCGTCGGATCGACTTTCAATCCATATTGATCTGAAAGTGCTTGAACGGTTGCATTGGCCCGGGCAATGTCTACGAATCCTTTTTTCGACGGCTCCTGGCCGAGCACCACATTCTCCGCTACCGTCAGCGGGGGAATGAGCATGAAGTGTTGATGCACCATTCCAATGCCGCAAGCTATAGCATCACCGGGACCGGAAAAATGAACCGTATCTCCGTTGACGGCAATCGTGCCGCTGTCGGGACGGAGCAGACCGTAAAGTATATTCATCAAAGTGGATTTGCCGGCGCCGTTCTCACCGACCAGGGCGTGGATCTCCCCTTTTTCAACCAAGAAAGTCACATCGTCGTTGGCGACAACAAGGGGGAAGGTTTTGGTAACATGACGAATTTCGACGGCATATTCTGTCACGGTTTCGCCTCCTCAACCGTCAGCCTGCCTATAAAATCGAGAATCGATTTTATAGGTATTTTTACTCAAGTAGGAAACGATTTTTATGATTCTCACCGCATATTCGAGCAGCCTATATCATTGTCATAAGTCAGTTTCTTCATCTTTTCCCATTTGAAATTCGATGTTGGACGTTCGATGTTCGATGTTCATTTTTTTCAGTGAATCTTCCACAGCACTCCAGTGTAAAAGTGAACTTATCGCTTATGACTCCAGGATCCCTAGCAAAGGGGGGCATAATATATCCCACCACCCCTTTACTAAAGGATGCGCTTTCAAAAGTCCCCTCGTAAGGCTTTGATAGCCTTCGGTTGTTTTATTTTTCAGGAACCTTTATTTCACCCGCAATGATCTTTTTTTCGGCCGTGGTAACTTTTTCGATCATGGCTGGTGTGACAAGGTTTTTATTATAATCATCCATGGCGTAGTAAACGCCATGATATACCGTCCCGTCGATCGTAACGGTGTCGCCTAACCCAAAGACCCGGACGCCGGCCTTGAATTTGCCGTTAAGCAAATCTCTGACCGTCAGAAACACCGCAACATCCACCTGCTTGAGCATGCTGGTCAGTCCGTAGTTTTCTCCACTGGCTTTTACGTGTCCCAGATGGTTCTGATTCGAATCGACACCGATAACGTACACCTTTCTTTCTTTGCCCGCTTCAAATACACCGGCACCGGTGAGCCCGGACGCATGATAAATTACATGGGCGCCTTTATCGATTTGGGCCAGGGCCAGTTCTTTGCCCTTAACCGGATCGGCAAAGGCCGAAGGGGTGGTACCGGCATAATCACTCAGCACCCTGCACTGTGGATTTGCATAGGCAACACCGGCTTTATAACCGGCTTCAAACTTATGAATCAGCGGGACATCCATGCCGCCGACGAATCCTACGGTATTCTTGCCGTCAGCCTTGGCCTTCAACGCGGCAATAATCCCAACCAGAAAAGAGCCTTCGTGTTCGGTAAAAAGCAAGGATGATACGTTGGGTTTGTCCGGAATAAATCCATCGACAATGGCAAATTTTGTTTTTGGAAATTCATCGGCAACGGCCTTGATGGCATCGGTAAACAAAAATCCGACCCCGATCACCAGTTCGAATCCCTGACTGGCGATCATTCTCAAGCCGGTTTCGCGATCCGCATCTGCACCGGGTTCGATTTCCACGTGCGAAACACCCAATTTGGATGCCCACTGAAGACCGCGGTAGGCGGAGTCGTTAAACGATTGATCCCCTTTTCCACCAATATCAAAAACCATCCCTACTCTAAGTTTGCTCTCGGCACCGGCATTGATGGTCAGGCCGACGGCCAGCACCACAACCCATAAAATAAGAATCGCTCTTTTAAGCATATTCCTCCTCCTTTCTTGAAGTTACCTGAAGTCTTGTTTACTGAATGGGCCAAAGGTATCTTGGCGAAAGCGTATAATTGCCTGCCGCAACCTGTGTGTTTGCGCACATCAAGTCCGCAGTATACACTGGATAAGTGGGTTATTATTTCAAGCTGCTTTGCTCAATAATATCTATTGGTTTATTTTGGAGTGGTTGCGTGTTGGAAACATAAAAGTCTTGTTTCTGTCTATATGCAAGGAAAACACATTAAGTAAAGCGATTTTATTCAATCGGCATCTAATTCTCCGGAAAACAGCTTTTCCGGTTGATCGATCCATTCCTGGAACCTGGCATAGAATTTTCCGACATGAAATCCATCTGCCAGACCATGGTGAACTTGGACCGATAACGGCATGCTGACTTTGCCGTTTTCGGTGTGATATTTGCCCCAAGAAATTCTCGGTACCGAATCCGTGGGATGAATGTTAATCGGGTGGGAAATCGAGGTAAATCGTATCCACGGGAGGCTGGATATGAACAGAAAGTCGTCACGTTCCGGCTCATCCTCAAGGGTTGGATTTATTTGGGCAGCTTGGATGCCGTGTTGGGTCCGCTCGAAAAAAGCATCGATGGTATCGGTATATTCGACCTCACAAAAGCCAAACAGGTTGTTGTCGGTCAGAACGGTAAACGACGGGTGAACCACATCGTGCTCAACGACCTTATCACCCCTAAGTCGGAGCCGAAATTCCACAATAGAATTGGCGGCTCTACATGCGACATACAGCACGGTTTTAAAGGTCGACCGGCGGTTGGTTTTTACATATTCAAAGAGTTTCGTAAGATCTACATCCGCACAGACATTGAAATGAGGACTGTCCAGACCACTGTAAAACCGGAAAAGCGCCCTTCGAGGCCATTTTTCCATATCAACATATTTCATGGTATGCTCCTATCAATATTCCGAATCCCTAAATCCCTAAATTATTAGATCCTTACCGGGTTGTCATGACTTTGCGACATAAACTATCAACCTGAACGCGTCTTTACAAAGAAAATGATTACTGATAGGCATGTTTTTCGTTTATTGGTCAATGAAAATCCGTTTTTCAAAAATGAACGAGGCAAAATGAACACCTTCAAGTCTATTTGTGTGAACTGCGGCTCAAATCCCGGACTTGTGCCGGACTACATGGAAACTGCCGGTTTGCTGGGTCAGACACTGGTTGAAAACAACATCGATCTCGTCTATGGCGGCTCAGACGTTGGACTGATGGGAAAGCTTGCCCGGGCAGTCCTTCAAAACGGCGGCAAGGTCATCGGGGTGATCCCCGAATCGTTTGCCGACAGGGTGGGCAATCGGCATATCACCGAGCTTTATGTTGTGGCGTCCATGCATGAAAGGAAAAAGTTGATGTTCGATCTTTCCGACGGGTTTATTGCCTTGCCCGGCGGATTTGGAACATTGGAAGAAATTTTCGAACTGCTGACATGGTCACAACTCGGATTTCATACCAAACCGTGCGGCTTTCTGAACATTTGCGGGTATTTTGATAAATTGATGGCTTTTTTAGATCATACGTCGGCACAACGGTTCGTCAGGCAGGAGCACCGCCGGATGGTTCTGGTCGATGATACGGTCAATGGGCTTATAAAGCAATTTGAAACGTATGAGGCGCCGAAGATCGAAAAATGGATGGATAAAGAGAAAGGGTAGCCATGCATGGCTACCCTTAGTGAAAGGAGGAAATCAGAAGAAATCATTTTTTAATAATTCCTTCACCATCTTTATGTATGCAAAAAGCGTGCAAATATAGCTACTTTGATACAATAGTTTATATCATAGAAAAAACAGATAGTTATTGATTACGCACTTCAAAAGATGTTTGGGTGTGAAAACTTTTTCGTAAAAATTGGCGAAATTTTTACCTACTGCGGTAAAAATTTCGCCAGCGCGCGGGCGGTCACCTTTCAAAAGGCGTCATAATCACGACAACGACTATCCCGTAGATTCTCATTGCTGCGACTTTTCTGCAGGGGATTTCCACCTCACAGGCCATGTCGGTTATCGCCGACACTTTCCGAACATTCTATATTCCTACCCGAAATATTTCTTTCCGTAAAAGTGACCATAAAATCGAATCGAACCGCCACCTAAAACTTTAAACCTAAAACCTGACAAATTCGACTCTTCACGAAATTTTCAAAACCGATAGCCGTCATCAAAGGCAATTATAGATTCGCTAACCTTTCCGCCTAATCAGCCGATATTCAATATTAGAATGGTTAGGAATACGCTTATAATCTCGGTTCTATGCTTGTTTTTTGCACCGCCGGGATCGGCTAAATTATATCATGACAGAGATTTGCATCTTGAGGTGAAGGCTGAAAATAAGGAAGGGTTGCGCCTCGGACAAAAAGCCGCCAAAACCGCCTATCACCTTTTCAACCGGTTAGGACACCACACCAGAGTTTTAATCCGGATTAAATATCAACATTTAACAGAACCTTTTAAAACCAGCTAGGTTAACAGCTTTAACCTTTGGAATAATACCCATCGATTCGGTATCTGTTCGTATTTGCATAATCGGAATTCGGGCGGTTCGATTGTAGGCAGCATATTGGCCGGCAGAATCGATCCGGATCGCAAATTATTTGCCCGATACCCGGGTATGGACGGTTAGAATGCAGCCCTGGAGCAAAGCTGACCGGCAGGCAATTACGGACAAAAATGCATGGATAGAGACCGGAAGATTGATACTGCAAGAGGCATCGTGATTATCAACGTGCACTATATTGGAGGAATTGGATGCATCTCCTTTTAGTCTTGGAAATAATGGCCCAGATTTATTTCGTTGCTCATGCAATCAGAACGGATAAATCCCGTTATTGGATTTATATAATCATCTTGGTTCCCTGGATCGGTTTTTTGATTTACTTTGTTGCTGAATTTTTACCGGAATTTCAAAACAATCAAAGCGCTCAGGCCTCCCCTAATGACGAAAAAGAATCAAGTAAATTAACGGATAATATCGAGCTTTCAAACTACGGCAGACAAGCGAAATCGGGGAATAAACAAATAAATCATAAACTGGCCTATATCACCCAGGGAAAGCTCTTTTATAAAAATGATTCCTCACCATCAAGTCAGGTTCACAGCCATTTTGGTCAACAAATAATCGACAGAACGATAAGGATACATCAGAAAAATGAGTGGAAGACCAAAGGATCTGGTTCTTATTTTGGCGGCAGCACGCTATGGGGGGTCGACCAGGTAAACACTGAAGCCATAAAAATATCTATTACCAGTGTTGCCCCAAGCCGGGAGGACGACAAGCTGTATTTCATTCTCGAATCTGAGACAGCCGGAGGACTTTTTGTCTATAATTGTGCAACTCAAGAAGAGAATCGTTTGTTTCACAAAGAAAATTTTCATGCCCGCGACCTGGATTTGAACTCTGAAAATAAAAAACTGGTTTGCTCTCAACATTTTCCCAACGGCATCTCCAACATCATAATGATGAATGAAGATGGCAGTGATTTACACCAGATAACTGAAGGAGATTCCATCGATGAGGCCCCGTCGTGGATACCCGGCAAGGACCGCCGGATTCTAATTCAATCATCAGGGATTGCGCGCAATGCAAACGGATACGTTGTGGGCCGAGGACCGGCTACGATACAAGCTCTTGATCTTGATAACAATCGTTTGGCAACGGTTCTTGAGGACCCTCAGTATGACTACCTGCAACCGCATATCAGCCCGGATGGCTATATGTACTATATTCGTCGTCCCTATGCGATGCATGACTACAGCGGATATGCATTCATAACTGATTTTTTACTGTTTCCATTCAGACTGCTGCGTGCCGTATTTCACTACCTTAATTTTTTTTCGTTAGTGTACTCAAAAAAACCGTTAACAACCGCGTCAGGACCTCATTTAAAAGGAGACGATCTGAAAAACATAATGCTCCGGGGAAAGGTGATAGATGCGGAAAAAACCCTCCGCAGGGCGAGCAGGATACAGGGTGTGCCTTCGCTTGTGCCGCCATCATGGGAACTTGTCCGTCGCAGTCAAAACAATGATGAGAAAGTAGTTGCAAGGAACGTGGCTGCCTTCGATATCAGCTTTGACGGCACGATAGCATATTCAAATGGATGCGGAGTTTTTACGCTCCGTTCTCAAAACAATCCCAACCTGATTTTAAAAGACAATCTAATCGAAGACGTGATAATAGGATGAAAAAGACATTGCAGATAAGTTGAAAGGCGAAACGGCATCCTTAAAGATTTGCTGAATGAAAAGTGACGGAGCGACACACGGCGCAAGCGCCTGCGCTGCGTGAGCGACCTCCACAAATCTTCAATCTTCAATACCAGTCTTTCCGGGATGGGTTCATCCCGCAATCTCAATCCGCATTTCCGTGGCGAATTTCATTGTATCTGACTTTTATAGGGGGTCTCTCCAGAATCATGCTGTAACACAGACAAAATTTAGTCACCACATCTCTTGACAACGGCGTCAGGTAAGGCCGCAGGCGCCAGAGCCATCTACTGAGCCTTTGTCCGCGAATGTTATCGGGCTCAAGCAGAAAGTCCCGCTTGATGTCCGCCCTAAGCATAACAAAAAAATTCAGACAGCCGACGATATAATGCTCCCACTGATCTTTGAGATCTTTCCAATAAATCTCCCGATCTAAAAACCTAAGCCAGGCATCATCAGAATCGGGGACTTTGTCGATATATTGTTTTAGCACCAGTTCCTTGCCCCAGGCGAGAATCAAGTGATCCAATTTTTCGATCATCTTTTCTTTATCGAAAAAGTCATCGGTATCAAAAACGATCTCACTGAGACGAACCTGGTCTGTGTCTTTCGTTTTCATATTCAGACCGCTTCATTCGCAATTTCAACGATATCTTCGATTAACCGCTTAACGGATTGAACTTCATTTCTTTGCTGGGCAATAATAAGGGTCCAATAGTCCGGCGGAATATTATCGAACTCTTTCAGATTATATATAATCTCCTCGTCCGGCAGTCCACACTTTTTCACTCCGACACAGTTTTTAAAACGATCGGTTTCCTCAAGCGCACCGATGATGTCCTTTACTTTGCGGTATGCCTTTAGAAATACCACGGTGTCCGGCTTGACGAATGAGTGCCTGAGCCGGTCGCCCCCTTTGACGCCGGACGTGACCAGAAGCGACTCTTCACCCTGGACCAGGGTAATGTTCAAGCGCGCTGCTGCTGCATGATAGGAGGTGATTCCCGGTATGGTTTTCACCCGTACGTGAGGTGCCAGAATCTGAATATGTTTCAAGATGTAGCCGTACGTGGAATAGGTCGTTGGATCCCCTACGGTAATAAAAGCCCCATCCCTGCCCTGATCCAGATCCTTGATGACCGTAACGGCATTTTCTTCCCACGCCTTTCGGGTAACGCTTTTGTCTCTGGTCATCGGAAAAGAGAGCATTTTTACAGGTGTCGCTTCCGGAATGAATGGCTCGGCGATGCTCACCGCCATGCTGTGCTTGTTTTTAGTGGATGCTGCTGCATAGACAACATCTACCCGGCCCAAGATTTTTAAAGATTTGAGAGTGATCAACTCAGGATCACCCGGCCCTACCCCTATTCCGTAAAATGTTCCAGTATTTGCTCGCATGGCTTCCCCCGTTCATCACCTGAGGTGACATTCAATTTTTCTTTGGGATTGAAAAGACGCTTATGGTTTATTTCACTATGGCACTGACCACGCCTTATGTCGGTACGAATACCCCCTTTCCGGCCGACATTTTCATATTCGGCCTTTGATGTCGTCGCTGTCAGCGCTTGGCGAATCATCAGCTGCCGGGTTTTCTCCTCTTTACAAAAAAGAAAACCCGGACTCTGAAGAAATGAGACCGGGGATAACGCCGTTTTTCCAATCCCCTCCACACAGAAGTAGTGAACGTACTTCTATCATGTGCGGATACAGTCAGGCAGGTCTTCTGGCTCTCGGATCAACCTACTATTCTTTCCTTCCCATTCCGGTTCGCTGAAACAGTGGCTGCAAAGAATTTCGTCCCCGATCACAGCGGCGGTCCCGCTCCCGATTCTCACGGGATTCCCTATTATGCTTTAAAAGCACCTGATGTTCAGATTCCATCTGCCTCCGGCAAATTGGAATCTGTTGAGAATGTATATGTCAAAACGCCTTTGTTTCTATGTACCCTCCCATGGATAATGAATTTTAGGTTATTGAAATGGACTTAGGGTTCACGAAGAAATAAATTCACAATTTTAGGCGTTGAGGCGCCCGTCGGGCAAGGCGCGAAAACGCAGGAATATCGAGATATTCCGAGTTTTCGCAACGCAGCCAGACGGGATGCATCGA
>Ga0126326_1000350_pt1 | contig 14577 bp, 14 predicted proteins | sample InaspJWI67metaG_FD_94485 | JGI IMG/M metagenome (GOLD analysis project Ga0126326, IMG submission 94485) | Marine gutless worms symbiont microbial communities from Oahu, Hawaii - Inanidrilus sp. 1 OAHU.JWI-67 metaG | ecosystem: Host-associated > Annelida > Digestive system > Unclassified | place... | reverse complement strand
GTTATGGCGTCGGCAGCTTAAAACCCATTGGCGTTCACTCGACGTGCACGAGGCTTGGGCCATCGAACAGGCGGCGCAGGGCGCGAATTTCGCGGCCATCTGCGAGGGCTTGCTAGAGTGGATCGATGCCGAGCAGGTCGCGCTGGTCGCCGCGGGGTTTCTCAAACAATGGATAGCCGATCAACTGGTAATAAGCCTGGGCAAAGACTAACTCGCACTTAGGGTATAGTGTTAAACTGTGCGCCGCAAAAATACCTAAATTCGTAGTTCGCGGATTTTCGTAATTTACAGCACGATTCTTTATAAGTTTGACCTGAGGAACCCGCCATGCCGAATCTCGACCTCCAGTTGAAGGATCTAGATATCTTTCACGGATTTATCCGCCGCCATATCGGCCCGGACCCCGCTGAAGAAAAGGCAATGCTAGCCGAACTCGGAATGGACGACATCGAACAACTGCTCGACCAGGTGGTGCCGGAATCGATCCGTCGGCGCAAGCCGCTGGCGGTTAAAAGCAGCCTCAGCGAACGCCAGGTGCTGCTGCGACTCTACGAAGTGTCGATCCGTAATCAGCTTTACAAGTCGTTCATCGGCATGGGTTATTACAATACGCAAACACCGACCGTGATCGAACGAAACCTGTTGCGTAACCCGGCCTGGTATACCTCGTATACGCCCTACCAGGCAGAGATTTCACAGGGGCGCCTCGAGGCCCTGCTCAACTTTCAAACCATGGTAAGCGATTTGACCGGCATGGAACTCGCGAATGCCTCGGTGCTGGACGAGGCTACCGCCGCAGCCGAAGCCATGGCCATGTGTCATCGTTTGTCGAAGAGCAAAAGCGATGTTTTTTATATCGCCAATAGCTGTCACCCGCAGACCATCGAAGTGGTCACCAACCGCGCCAAGCATTTACACATCAAATGCGTCATCGGCGACCCATTCGCGGCGGCCGACAATCCCGAACTGTTCGGTGTCTTGTTGCAATATCCCTGCTCCACCGGCGAAGTGCACGATTATCGCGAGCTGGTAGCCGGAATTCATGCGAAAAAAGGCCTGGTCGCGGTGGCGGCGGATCTGCTGAGTCTGACGCTATTGACGCCGCCGGGCGAATTTGACGCCGATATCGTGGTCGGTAGTTCGCAACGCTTCGGCGTTCCACTCGGCTACGGTGGACCGCATGCCGGTTTCATGGCAACCCGCGACGCCTATAAAAGATCCCTGCCGGGACGCTTGATCGGGGTTTCCAAGGATACCCGCGGCGAAGCTGCACTGCGTCTCAGCTTGCAAACCCGTGAACAGCACATACGCCGCGAAAAAGCGACCAGCAATATTTGCACCGCGCAGGCCCTGCTCGCGATCATGGCAAGCATGTACGCCGTCTATCACGGTCCCGCTGAAATCAAACGCATCGCGCAGCGCGTGCATCGATTGACGGTGTTGCTGGCCGAAGGTTTGAGCGCGCTCGGCATGGAGGTCAATACCAAACACTATTTCGACACCATCACCGTCAATACCGGAAACGCGACCGAATTCATCATGGCCGCGGCGCGCTCCAAGAAAATGAATCTGCGCCAGGTGGACGCGCATACGGTCGGGATATCGCTGGATGAGGTATCCACTCGCGGCGACGTGACTCGACTTTACGATGTTTTTACCCATGATCACGGGCGCGACGTGTCGATCGACGAACTGGACGCAAAAATCAAGATAGCGCTACCGCAAGACTTGATTCGCAGCAGCGAATATCTGACCCATCCGGTATTCAACAGTCACCATTCGGAAACCGATTTGATGCGTTACATGCGTAAGCTGGCCGACAAGGATCTGGCGCTGGACCGCAGCATGATTCCACTCGGTTCCTGTACCATGAAACTGAACTCGGCAACCCAGCTGATTCCGGTCACCTGGCCCGGTTTTGGCCGCATCCATCCCTTCGTACCCCTCGACCAGGCCCAGGGATACCAACAGTTGATCGTCGAACTCGAACAGATGCTGTGCGCCTGCACCGGTTACGACGCGATCTCACTGCAGCCGAACTCCGGTGCGCAGGGCGAATACGCCGGCTTGCTGGCAATCAAATCGTACCATGAAAGTCGCAATGAAGGTCATCGAGATATCTGTGTAGTGCCGTCATCGGCGCACGGCACCAACCCGGCCTCGGCGCAAATGGCCGGTATGAAGGTGGTCGTAGTCGGCTCGGCTAAAAACGGCAATATCGATCTCGACGACTTGCGCGCCAAGTGCGAAAAACACAGCGCAAACCTGGCCGCTATCATGATCACCTATCCCTCGACGCACGGCGTGTTCGAGGACGACGTGTGCGAAGTCTGCGACATCGTACACCAGCACGGCGGGCAGGTTTACATCGACGGCGCCAACATGAACGCGATGGTCGGCGTCTGCGCCCCGGGTAAGTTTGGGGGTGATGTGTCGCATCTGAACTTACACAAGACCTTTGCCATCCCGCACGGCGGCGGCGGCCCCGGGGTCGGCCCGATCGGTGTCAAGGAACACCTCAAACCCTTTCTGCCGTCGACCAGTCAGAAATCCAACGGCGGTATCAACAAGGTTGCCGCGGCACCTTTTGGCAGTGCCGGAATCCTGCCGATCAGCTGGGCCTACATATCGCTACTGGGACGCGACGGCTTGCCTAAAGCGACCGCGATCGCAATTTTGAATGCGAACTACATCGCGCATCGCCTGAAAGACCATTTTCCGATTCTATATACCGGCTCCAACGGACTAGTGGCGCACGAATGCATAATCGACACCCGCGTGGTCAAGGAGTTTGCCAGCGTCGACGATATCGCCAAACGCTTAATCGACTACGGTTTTCACGCGCCGACCATGTCTTTCCCCGTGGCCGGCACGCTGATGATAGAACCGACCGAATCCGAATCCAAAGAAGAGCTCGACCGCTTTTGCGAGGCGATGATTTCGATCCGCGGCGAGATTCGTGAAATCGAGGAAGGGCGCATGGATGCTGCAGACAACCCGCTGACAAATGCACCGCATACGGTAGATATGGTCTGCGCCGACGAATGGACCCACGCCTATAGCCGCGCGCAGGCGGCCTACCCGCTGGCGTCTTTACGCGACAACAAGTACTGGTCGCCGGTGGGTCGGGTCGATAACGTGTTTGGCGATACTCATGTGGTTTGTTCCTGCCCGCCACTTTCGGCTTATATCGAAGAAGAAAACTAAGCTGCTACTGGCACTGACATCCTGTCGATCTGGACTTAATACTCGCGTCACTTGCTGAGATAGGATTACTCGATGGCGATTAGTGTATTCGATTTGTTTTCGATCGGTATCGGACCCTCGAGTTCGCATACGGTAGGCCCCATGCGGGCCGCGCAGCAGTTTGTACAGGCCCTCAAACAGGATGGTCTGTTGCAACAGGTGACCGGTCTCAAGGCCGAACTCTACGGCTCCCTCGGCGCAACCGGCAAAGGGCACGGCAGCGATAAAGCGGTAATGCTCGGGCTGGAAGGCGAATTGCCGGAATCGGTCGACACCGACGCCGTCGAGACCCGACTCGATGCGATCCGCTCGCAGGGTCGGCTAAACCTGCTCGGCGAACATCCGGTCGACTTCGACGCAAGCGGTCAACTGATCATGCATCGCAAAAAAACTCTACCGTTTCACTCCAACGGCATGACCTTCCGTGCTTACGACCGACAACAAAACGAGATTCGCAACGCTACCTTTTATTCGGTTGGCGGCGGTTTTATCGTCGATGAAAACGCCGCCGGCGCGGATCGCATCGTCGCCGACGACACGCGACTGACCTATCCGTTCACCACCGCGGTCGATTTGTTAATCCACTGCGCCAACCATAACCTGAGCATCAGCGACGTCATGTTGGCCAATGAAAAAGCCTGGCGCAGCGAGGACGAAATCCGCAATGGCTTGCTCGAAATCTGGAAGGTCATGCAAAACTGCGTTAAAAACGGCTGCCGCAACGAAGGGATATTACCGGGCGGCATGAAGGTGAAACGGCGCGCCGCTGATCTGTACCGTAAATTGAGCAGTCAACCTCATATTACTTACAAGGATCCGCTGACCACGCTTGACTGGGTCAACCTGTGGGCGCTCGCGGTCAATGAAGAAAACGCCGCCGGCGGGCGTGTGGTTACCGCGCCGACCAACGGCGCGGCCGGTATCATCCCGGCAGTCATGCATTACTACCATCACTTTTATCCGGCCGCCGAGGACGACGGCATCGTCCGTTTTTTACTGACCGCCGGTGCGATCGGTATTCTTTACAAGGAAAATGCGTCGATTTCGGGCGCCGAGGTCGGCTGCCAGGGTGAAGTCGGCAGCGCCTGCTCGATGGCAGCCGGCGCGCTCACCGAAGTCATCGGCGGCACACCCGAGCAGGCCGAAAATGCCGCCGAAATAGGTATGGAGCACAACCTCGGGCTTACCTGCGACCCGGTTGGCGGCCTGGTGCAGGTGCCCTGTATCGAGCGTAACGCGATGGCGTCGGTCAAGGCGATAAACGCCGCGCGCATCGCGATGCGCGGCGACGGCCAGCATTTCGTTTCGCTCGACAAGGTTATCAAGACCATGCGTGAAACCGGCGCCGATATGAAAACCAAATACAAGGAAACCGCGCGCGGCGGGCTCGCGGTCAATATCATCGAATGTTGAACGACCTGCAGACATCGCTGCTGCCCTACCTGGGGCTGGTTGGCGAGCATCCCTGGCTACAGGCCCTGGTTATCATTTTCGCCGCGCTACTGCTAGCGTGGGTTTTCGATCGTTTTATCAGCGCCGCACTGCGTAAAATGGCGGGACGTACCAAATTTCAGGTCGACGACCATTTAATCGAAAATCTGCACAATCCGATTTATGTCAGCGTTATCCTGATAGGCACGGCGCTCGCGATTAACCTACTGGAAATACCCGAGCCCTTCGACTTCGTTTCATTTTCGATCCTGCAAACCATCGCCTACCTGGTGTGGACCCTGTTCTTGCTGCGGGTAACGCGCTCGATAATTCGCTACATCGCCGACGATGAAAATCATGTCGCGGTATTACACCCGCAGACTCGCCCATTATTCGAGAACCTGGCCATGATCGTCATCGTAGTACTCGCGGTCTACATCATATTTACCGCCTGGAATGTCGATATGACCGCGTGGCTGGCTTCGGCCGGTATCGTCGGCATCGCGGTTGGATTTGCCGCCAAGGACACCCTTGCTAACCTGTTTTCCGGGGTATTCATCCTCGCCGACGCTCCCTACAAGATCGGCGACTACGTGGTGCTGGACACCGGCGAGCGCGGCGAAATGACCCGTGACGATGTCGAAGTCACGGTGCCCAATGCAATCATGGGTAACACCAAGATCTTTAACGAATCCGGTGGCCCCGCGCCTAAATCCCGTATCCGTATTCGGGTTGGCGTGGCCTACGGCTCGGATATCGACCGGGTACGGGAAGTTTTGATGGAAATCGCATTGAGTCACGAGGACGTCTGCGCCGACCCCGAAGCGCGCGTGCGGTTCCGAAATTTCGGCCCTTCGAGCCTCGATTTCGAATTATTGTGCTGGATCGATGAACCGGTGTTACGCGGGCGCGTAACCGATGCCCTGCTTTGTCGCATCTACCAAGGCTTCAACGATGAAAAAATCGAAATCCCCTATTCCAAGCATGATCTCTACATCAAGGAATTACCCGATCGAGCGACTTCCGATTGAAACCGGTGGGTGGGGTACCAAGGCTCGCTTCGAGGCGGTCAATTCATGTGTCGGTAGGACAGGGGTAATTAGCTACAGCCTAACACGACGCTTGGTCTGACTCCCGTGCAGCGATCGCGGGACACTTCCAGCGATTACCTAATCGCCGAAAACGGTGGCGATCGCGTTGCGGATACCGGCGACCAGCTCGTCGAGCGTGGCCTGGTCGGTGGTCAGCGGCGGCGCGATGCAGACCACTTCGCTGCGCATGCGCGTAAATATGCCATTGTCGATCAGCGCCTTGCTCATCTTCGGACCGACGCCCCACTCCGGTGGGTACCATGCCTTGCCGGACTTGTCTTCGACCAACTCGACCGCGCACATCATCCCCAGCCCGCGCACATTTCCGACATGCGGGTGGTCGCCCAGCTCCTGCTGCAGCTTTTCGAGCAGATAAGCACCCTTATCGGCGGCTTGCGCGACCAGATTTTCGCTCTCGATATAATCGAGCGTCGCCAGTCCGACCGCACAGGTCGTCGGGTGCCCGCTATAGGTATAGGCATGCATCCAGGGTTTGTCGCTGGCGCGAATCACCGCGGCGATTTCATCGCTGATACCGATGCCGCCGAGCGGCAGGTAACCCGAAGTAATCGATTTGGCGAACTGCACCAGGTCGGGCTGTACGCCGAAATGCTCGAGCGCAAACATCTTGCCGGTGCGGCCGAAGCCGGTAATGACTTCGTCGGCCACCAACAACACTTCGTATCGATCGCAGATTTCGCGAATCCGTGGGAAATAATCCGCCGGCGGCACGATCACGCCGCCCGCGCCGATGACCGGCTCGGCGATAAACATCGCCACCGTTTCCGGTCCCTGCCTCAGAATTTCCTGTTCCAGTTCGTTGGCCGCGGCGATTCCTTGAGATGAACCATCTTCCGGCATCGGATAATGGTATGGATCGGGCGCGGGAATATGGCTGAATCCGGGAATGCGGGGCTCGAAAGAGGGCCAGTAACCCGCAATACCGGTGGCACACATCGCGGCGAAGGTTACCCCGTGATAACCCCAGATACGACTGATGACCTTAGTCTTGTCGAGCTTGCCTTTGGCCTTCCAGTAATAGCGCGCCAGCTTGAAATTGCTGTCAGTGGACTCGCCGCCGCCCGAGGTGAAATAGAAATTATTGATCTGCGGGTAGCAAATGTCAGCCAATCGCTCGGCCAGTTCGATCGCCGGCGGATTGGAGCTGCCGTTATAGCTCGAACAAAAGGCCATTTGCTGCATTTACCGGTTGGCCGCGTCGATTAGCGGCTGGCGCCCGTGGCCACAGCTGACATTCCATAGACAGGACAATCCGTCGATGTAGCGGTTGCCGTCGGCATCGATCAGGTGTGAACCTTCCGCCTTGACCCAAACCTTGGCGTTGACGTGGGCCGGATTGTGGTGCAATGGGTGAATCATGTGCGCCTGGTCCTTGTCAACCAGGGCGCTATTGCTCAGAGGGGCATTCATAGTCGGTACTCGCTTGCTTGCCAGCGCCGCTCGCGCGGTGCATTAAAGCCCGTAGTATAGAGACTCCGGCGCGCTAACTAAACCGGTTTTCGGTCACGAGAGCCGGAGCTTCACGAACCATCCGCCGGGCGCGGGTGATTTATCGCGGTCCGCGCAATGATTTGATCCGGCGATTTAAGCCGTCTGCCCCGAGCAAGACAGCACCAGCTCGGGCATCGCTTCGGTGGCGCCGACATACTGTGACATTTCGATACTGAGCCGCGGGTAACCAGCCTTGGCGCAGGCGAGCTCAGCGGGTATGTCGAGCGCCACATGTTTACCCGCGGCGAGAAAATAAGGCACCGCGACAATCTCGGTCGCGCCCAGTTCGACACAACGTTCCACGCCCTGCTGAATGTTGGGCTCGGCGCATTCGAGGAATGCCGCCACCACCGCCGCATAATCCTCGCCGGAGAGCGCCTGCACCTGCTGCGCCAGGCGACAGATTTCGTCGTTGGCGGCCTGCTTACGGCTGCCGTGGGCAATTAACAACATAACTCTCATGCGGGGGACTCGACGTCAGCATATTGGACTTCGACATTGTACGTTAGCGCGACGAATTTAGATTTATTTTGCCGGAATTTAATCCGCTTGGCCGGATTCGGCGTAACAGCCGCTGGTTTCCCGGTAAGATAATAAGCCCGAAGCTTAGCGTCAATCCGGTGCTTTCAAACACTCGGCCGGCGAATTGCCGCGTGACCTAACGCGGCCGAAGCAATGGGTTACACGCCCGAATAACCGCCCTTTGCTACCCGATTTTCACGCTCGGTGGCCGCGTAAAATGACAGCTTCACAGTAATTTGCAATGTTTGCGAAAAACTTGAACACGCCTCCATATCCCATTAAAGTGATCCCAAAATCAAAAGCAAAAACCTTAGGACGGGCACACAGCCATGATAAGACTCCTGGCAAAAATCGGGCGATTGAATTCAGTGGTAATCATCACGATTGTTGCCGCCGCCGCCTCGGTAGCGGTCGCCTACGGCGCGATAATAGTTCTTAACCAGTACGGTTTTGCGATCCGACTCAACATAGCCATCCCGTTGGCGGCGGGCGTTTCACTGGTGATGGTAGCGCCTATCAGCTGGATTCTGATCGGCATGACGCTGCGGATATATCGCATCGAAGAAAATATGCGCAATCTTGCAAGTTATGACTCCCTCACCGGGTTGCTGAGTCGACATGCCTTTTTCGAAAACGCGAATCGTTCAATTTCGCTCGCCAACCGGGATAAAGCCGCGTTTGCGGTATTGATCATCGATCTCGATCGCTTAAAGTCAATCAACGACCGCTACGGGCATCCCGCCGGTGACGCAGTGCTGCAACTGTTTGCCGATGTCGCCAATAGCGTTGCCAGGCGCAGCGATATCATCGGTCGCCTGGGGGGTGAGGAATTCGGTATGCTGCTGCCCAGCACCAATACCACCGCGGCGCTGGAATTTTGCGAACGCCTGCACAAGGCGATCGGCAAAGCGATGCTGAAGCATGAGGGCTCCATCATTCGCTATACCGTCAGCATCGGCCTTACCGCATCCAGTTTCGGCAGCCTCGACAGCATCGAAAATATGCTGGCGCATGCCGACCTGGCGCTTTATCAGGCCAAGCGCGATGGCCGTAATCAAACCGCCGTTTTCAAATACGCAACCGAACCCGTGGTTGCCAGCTAAACTCAATCCGGGGAAGCGTCGTGACCAGCTGTGATCTCGTCTCCAGAGGGATCTGGGATAGCGACGGCAAAGGCGCAGGCAACAGGCAATTTCTAATTCACCGGGCGCTTCATTGAGCAGCCTGAAGTCGTTGTTATCCGAGGTCGCGCGCTGCCGCATCTGTGCCGCCGATCTGCCGCTGGGCCCTAATCCCCGCTGGGCCCTAATCCGGTATTGCAATGCTCCGCATCGGCAAAAATATTGATCGCCGGCCAGGCGCCCGGTAGCCGCGTGCATGCATCGGGGGTACCATTTGACGATGCCAGCGGCGAGCGCCTGCGCGACTGGATGGGAATCAGCCGGCAGGTATTCTATGACGCCGGGCGCATCGCAATTCTACCGATGGGATTCTGTTATCCGGGCAGCGGCAAATCCGGTGACCTGCCGCCGCGGCCCGAATGCGCCGCCCAATGGCGAGCAGCGCTGCTGGAGCATATGCAGCAAATCGAACTGACCCTGGTGCTGGGACAATACGCACAGCGCTATCATCTGCAAGCGGGAACGGGATCGCTCACCGAGCTGGTACGAAGCTGGCGAGAATACTGGCCCGCCGTGCTACCCTTGCCGCATCCGAGCCCGCGCAACAATCGCTGGCTCAGCAAGAACCCCTGGTTTGCCGCCGAACTACTGCCGCAATTGAAATCCAGGACCAATCAGATTCTCGACGGCGAGGTAAAATGACTCGAGATATCCGCCAACGCATGTTGCACGAAATGCAGCAAAAAGCCGCTTTCGACGACGCCCGCAGTGCCGCCTACGCCTATGCCGATGCGGCGCTTGAGCGCAATGTCTTTCCCACGCAACAGGCGCTGGATGATTTGCGACACTTCGATGAGCCGCTACCCGCCGAGCCGGGGGACGCGCAGCAAATATTAAGTCAGCTGCACAAGTTCGGCTCTCCCGCGACCGTGGCCCAGATCGGCGGACGTTATTTCGGCCTGGTCAATGGCGGCGTAATACCGGCGACGCTGGCGGTGCGCTGGCTGACCGACTTCTGGGATCAGAATACGCCCCTGTATCTCGCTTCTCCGGTCGCCTCGAGGCTGGAGGAAGTCACCCAGGGCTGGTTGCGCGAATTGCTTGGACTCCCCGATTCCACCGTGGCGGGTTATGTCAGCGGATCCTCGCTGTCAATTTTCTGCGGGCTGGCCGCCGCGCGCCAGCGCAATTTCGCGGCCCTGGGATGGGATGTTAATCGCAAGGGATTTATCGACGCTCCACGCCTGCGAGTGGTTGCCAGCCGGCAGGCGCACGCTACTGTTTCCAAGGCGGTCGCGCTGCTCGGATTCGGCACCGACAATGTCGAATGGGTTGCGGCCGACGCCCAGAGCAGAATCGAAACCGCCGCGGTACCCGCGCTCGATGCATCGACAATCCTGATCCTGCAGGCCGGCAACGTCAATTCGGGCGCCTTCGACGATTTCACAACCCTGGGCCAACGAGCCCGCGCGGCCGGGGCTTGGGTTCATGTCGATGGCGCCTTCGGGCTGTGGGCCGCGACGGCGGCTCGATTGCAATATTTAACCCGTAGCATCGAACTCGCTGACTCATGGTCCTTCGACGGCCATAAGACCCTGAACACACCCTACGACAGCGGCGTGATCATGTGTCGCGATCGCGACGCGCTAGTCAATGCCCTGCATGCCGCTGGCGCGTATATTAGCTACAGCAAGCAGCGCGACGGCATGTTACATACGCCGGAAATGTCGCGCCGCGCGCGCATTTTCGAACTCTGGGCGGCATTGAAATATCTCGGTAAATCCGGCATCGACGACCTGGTTGTCGGATTGCATCGACGCGCACGGCAGTTCGCCGATGAACTCGAACAACAGGGCTTCGAAATTCTCAATGAAGTAGTATTCAACCAGGTACTGGTAGCCTGCGCCAGCGACACCGAAACCGACGCGACCATCGACCTGATCCAGCGCTCGGGCGAATGCTGGGTCGGCGGCACATCATGGCAACAGCGGCGCGTGATTCGCGTCAGCGTCTGCTCATGGTCGACCACCGCGGCCGACGTTACGCGTTCGGTGCGGGCATTTGTTGCCGCGCGGGCAGCCGCACGCGAAACATAAGCTTGGACTCGAACGCCTTCATTTTGCTGGTGGTCGCCTGCCTCGCGGTCAACCTGACTCCCGGCCCTTCGGTAATGCTGGTGACGTCGGTCAGCGCGGCGCGTGGATTCAAGGCTGGATTGTTCGCGGTGCTCGGCATGACCGCGGGCGCCATGGTACACGTCGTGGCGGCGGCCAGCGGCCTGGCCGCTGTGCTCGCGGCAGCGCCGCTTGTGTTTGCAGTGTTGCAGTACCTCGGTGCGGCCTACCTGATTTATCTCGCTATCGAGCTATTCAGAGCCAAACCGATGCCGGCGCAGACTCCGGGCTACCCGGACGACGTCAGCGGCTGGCGGTATTTCCAGCGCGGACTGCTGGTAGATCTGCTGAATCCCAAGATCGGATTGTTTTTCCTCGCCTTTATCCCGCAGTTCCTGAGCGCCGTCGAAACGCCCGGCTTTTCGATATCGCTGGCCCTGGGTTCGGTGTTTCTGGTTACCGACGCTATCGTCAATAGCTCCCTGGCCTGGCTGGTCGCAGCCGGAGCGAATCGCACGCGCGGCCGATTCGGCGTCTGGTTCCGGCGTTGGCTGCCCGGCTGCATTCTTTTCTATCTGGGATTACGCCTGCTGTGGCGGGAAAACTAGCCCGCGCATAGCTCTAGCCCGGCAGATCGACGAGATATTCCTGTTCGCTAAAGCCGTGTTTCGAGTCGCGCGCGCGTATTTTTACCTCGCTAGTCCCCGCGGGAATCATGACCCCCGACAAGGAACGCGTAAACGGCTGCTCGCGCTCGTGCGGATGGTGCAATACCCTGGATTTCAACAATTTGCCGCTAAGCGTAACCACATCCCAACGATCGGCATAGTGATGCCAACCCTCGTCGGCATGTTTCAGAGTAACCGAGAAAGTACAGCTGGTCGGACATTCCACCTTGACATCGACAATGCTGACCTCCCCGGAAAAACAGGGAAAAGACAGCAACAATAAACCCGCGAAAAAAAACTTCATCGACATGACCTCGCTATTATTCGAAGGCGCGACCGCATTTCCAGCAAATCTGGAAGGCCGCATCGTTTTGTTCCTGGCATTGCCGGCAAAACCAGATCCGATCGCCATTGTTGCTCTGCACATCTCGCAGTATCGCTTCCGCCTCGGCCAGTCTGGACTCGTCTTCCAACCAGAGTTCGGGCCAGGTATCGAAGGTCGCAAGATCGCCGACCCCGCCCGCGGCAAATTCGTTGACCACAACGGTTTCTATGCCGCCGGCCTGCAGCAGGTTTTTCATGTTGAAAACTATCATCCGATTTTCGTGGGTGAAGATTTTTTTCATGCGCGCCTGGATTCACGAATCAATTCATAGGCAGCCTTTATTTGTTGCGTTTTTTCGGTTGCATCCTGGATCATCTCTTCAGGCAAGCCCTTGGCTACCAGCTTGTCGGGGTGGTGTTGCGACATCAACCGGCGGTAAGTCTTTTTGAGTTCGGCGTCGCCGACCGACTCGTCGACGCCGAGAATATGGTAGGCATCGGCGAGCGAGGTCGCGCTGGACGCGACGTCGTAGCCGCTGCGTCCGAATCCGGCACGCAGCATTTCCTCGAGCCGGTCCAGCTGAGAGACGGCGATGCCCAGGTGACCGCAGATATCGATCAGTGCCGCCTTTTCGGCCGGGTGCATGACGCCGTCGGCGTAGGCGGCCTGCAGCTGAATTTCGAGAAACATTTGTATCAAGGTGGTTCGGCGATGCGTTTCACGCCGAAATTGCTGCATCACTTCGCCGATCGGGAAGTCGTCAGCCTTGCCCTCGCCGAACAGTCTTTTCGCCGAATCGCGCATATCCGCGCTTAATCCCAGCCGCTCCATCACCGCCTCGGCCAACTGAATTTCCTCGCGCGTCACCCGCCCGTCGGCCTTGGCGATATAACCCATGACCGAAAATGTCGCGGTGAAAAATGCGGCCTGGATTCGTTCTTGGTCCGCGTTCCATGCGGCGCCGTCAATCCCGCCCAGGCCGCGATCGAAGCTATGCCCGAAGGCGATTCCCATGAGCGCGCCCAGCGGCCCGCCGATCATGAAACCGAAGGCGCCGCCCAGCGCTTTACCCCACCAGGCCATTAGCGCTCCTGCTGCAATAACAGCAGACGATAAACCTTGTGCAGCGCGAAATTGTCACCGTTGCGTTCGCCGCTCAGATACTTGCGATCGATTTTTTTAATTTTTTTCTGATATTTCCAGCGGAACAACTTTGCCAGCCAGGGATGGTTGCGATCGAAAGCATAACCGATCAGCTTAAAGGTCGGGTAAAACAGCTCGCGCCCCATTTGATCGACGATATCCAGGTTGGGAGCGGTCTCGCGAGTAATGTCTTCATCCGCCAATACCCGCAAGCCCGAAAGCTCCAGCGCCCGATTGAATTTTTTCAGCGAATGACCGCCGCCGATGACCGACCTGCCCGGCGCCCCGGTCTTGAAAAAATCGCAGATCAGGACGTAACCACCCGCATTGAGCCGGCGCTGCGCATTTTCAAATACACTATTCAGGGAGATGTACTGGAAACTTTCACTGAACATGATCAGGTCGAATTTCCGATCGTCATCGAAACTTAGGTCTTCGAACCGCCCCTGGTGAATTTTAAAATCCTCACCGGCCTGCTGCCGGGCCGCGTCGGACAGCAACGGGCTCGGTGAAACGCCTTCGACCTCGAAGCCGCGCGCCAGTAATTCGCTGGCCAGCCCGCCGGCGCCGCAGCCGACGTCGAGGATCCGTTTCACGCCCGCGGGGATATGCTTAATCAAAAAATCGGAATATCGCTGCTGAGCCGCGGGCAGATTCTGGATACAGACCTCCATGTCGTCCTGCCACAAGCCATAGTGGAGGTCGCGGCTGCCGAGGAAAAAATTGAACAGGTTGAGCCCGGCGATCAACCCGACTTCTTTGGAATCTACTTTAGCTGTCATCAGGAATACCTGTTTGAATTAGCTTGCGAGCGCGCCGATGACGGACTGTTGCTGCTTCAAGTCCTGCGCCTGAATGCAGCAGACGCCGCCGCCGCCGAATTCGAACTCGACCCAGGTTAGCGGCAGGAAATCGTATCTCTGCTCGAGCGCGGCCTGCGAGTTTCCGACCTCGAGGAACAGGGCCCCATGCTCGCTCAAATAGGCCCCCGCCCGCGCCAGAATTCGACCTACCAGTGCCAGACCATCGTCTCCCGCACGCAGCCCCAACTCGGGCTCGCATTTGAATTCGGCGCTCAAACAAGCCATGTCTTCGGCATCGACATAGGGTGGATTGCACAGGATAAGGTCGAATTCCCGGGCCGGAATAGCATCGAAAAGATCGGACTCGTACAGCTTTATGCGTTCACTGAGATCATGTTGTTCAAGGTTTATAGCGGCCACGTCGAGCGCGTCGCGGGAAACGTCCGCGGCCCACACCTCGGCCTCGGGAAACTGGTACTTGGCGGCGATCGCAATGCAGCCGCTGCCGCTACAAAGGTCGAGAATGCGCCTCACTCGGCCGCTGTCGACCCAGGGTTCGAAGCGGTTACCAATCAGCTCCGCGATCGGCGAACGCGGCACC
>Ga0126326_1000348_pt1 | contig 14679 bp, 13 predicted proteins | sample InaspJWI67metaG_FD_94485 | JGI IMG/M metagenome (GOLD analysis project Ga0126326, IMG submission 94485) | Marine gutless worms symbiont microbial communities from Oahu, Hawaii - Inanidrilus sp. 1 OAHU.JWI-67 metaG | ecosystem: Host-associated > Annelida > Digestive system > Unclassified | place... | reverse complement strand
TTCGACTTCACCATCCGCAACGCCTGGCAGAAGTAATTAGAGGAGTTAAATTTGTCAATGGTGTCGAAGAAAAACGGATTGCCGCCTAATTTCTTCATACACAACTATTGACTATATCTCAGCTGGCATCATTTTGACCTTTCTCGGCGGATGTTTACTGCGCCACACAGGGGGGCAAGGTTACTAAAGAATCAGGGTACTTCGCGGACTTGTCGCTAATAGATATTGACAAGTAGCGTGTTGGGGGTATATTTGGAAAAATTTAAAAGTGAACATTTAACAACGGTCGAAAAAGTAAATTTGCATCAATAAACTTCGGAAAATTTAGCTGAACACAAAACGATATGTCTTTCTCATTTCAAAGAAGGGAGGTGATAAGACGGTTCTTAAACTCAAATTGGTGATGGCTATCGCTTTATGAATCCACATTTGCATGAAAAGGAGATTTCAACATGAAAAAACAACGATGGTTACTCGTTTTGGGAGCCACTTTATTCGTATTCTGTTTTTTTTCGACAACTCCTTCGGCTGAGGTGACCATAAGGGTGGCTAACCAAGCCAGCCAGTGGGCTGATGCGTTCAAAAAATTCGTACCAAAATTCACTGAAGAAACTGGCATAAAGATAGAGTTTGAAGATATCTCGTTCGGAGTGATGTATGAGAAATTGAAAACAACCTTCATAGGCGGCACCTCCAAAGTCGATATGATCTGGTATGATTCAATGTGGACTCCTGAGTTCGCCAAGCGAGGATGGATCAAAGATTTAAGTCCTTATCTTAATGACTCATCACTTACTCCAAGTAACTTCGGGTATCCTCATGATTTTTTCAGAACCTTCTACTCTGGAGCTTATCCTGCCGGGAATCGATGGAACCTGCCGGAGGGAGTTTTTGGTATTCCATGGATAGCAGGATTCCGGCCACTGTATTACAGATCGGACCTGCTGAAAGAAGCAGGTTTCGTTGATCCCTTTGGAGAAGCAAAACCACCGGACACAATGGACGAATTACTTGCCTATGCCAAGAAAATAAATAATCCAGCCAAGAAGCTTTACGGCTATGTCATGCCTGCAAAAAGACCTCGAATCGTATACGACTGGTCGGGATTCCTATGGACATATGGCGGAGAGTTTTTTGATAAAAATTTTAAGCCTGCCTTCAACAGCCCCGCCGGTATTAAAGCCCTTGAAACATATATTGAATTGGGAAAGGTTGCGCCCCCAGGAGTAGCAGCTTATCACATAACGGAAGCCTGGACCGCCTTCATGCAAGGCCAAGCCGCCCTGACATGGACGTGGCAGGATCTGGCATCAGTGGCCCGGAAGGAATCCCAAATCATAGGAAAATTCAAGTGTGCGCCGACACCTGTATACGCCGGTAGAAGGGTCCCACTGGTAGGCGGCATCGTGGCTTCTATCCCATCGAATGCCCCTAACGCAGAAGCTGCATACAAATTCATCATGTATGCTCAAATGCCCGATAATGCGAGGGCGGCGACTTTAATGGGGGCAACGGTCCAAAGGCGCAGCACCTGGGACGATCCTGCTGTTGAAGAAATGTACCCTTCTGCTGTCGGTGATCTTGAAGATTTTTGTCAAGATAGTGGAAGAACTGTCCCTCTGATACCCGAATGGGCGACTGTCGATCAAATCATTGGAGAGCAGATCTCGGCAGCTTTTGTGGGGCAGAAGTCAGCCAAGGAGGCGCTTGATATTGCAGCAGAAAAAGTTGAGCAGTTCATGCAGAAAGCCGGATATTACTAAACTAAAAATTCGAGTGCTTAGAAACTTGTTCATCTAAGGGCTTAACTTGTCTGGGGGAGAGATCGGTTCGTCTAGGCTGTATTCTCTCCCTTTTATGCAATCTTCGTGAGGGTTTTTCCATGGAAAGCTTAAGGAGAAGTGGGGCAATCTTCTATATATTGCCTGCATTGATCGTCATGGCCCTTATTACCCTCTACCCTTTTATCTATACGGTAATCTTAAGCTTCCATGAGTGGAATTTGACTACGTTTCAGGGAAAACAATTTCTAGGAATCGACAACTACATCCAGTTTTTCAATGAATCAGACACAAGAGACTCCCTCAAAGTCACTCTGATCTATTTGGTCTCATGTGTGGGGGTCGAATTCATCCTTGGCATTGCAATTGCTTTTCTCTTTGATTCAAAATTCAAGGGACAAAATGTCATAAGAAATCTCTTGTTGTTTCCTATGCTCATGTGTCCCGTGGTAGCGGGACTGATTTGGCGGTGGATTCTCAACGCAGAATTGGGAATTGCCAACTATATTGTTCAGCTTATTGGCTTATCTCCGATTCCCTGGCTTACACAACCCCGACTCGCGCTTTTCTCAGTCATACTGGCAGATATCTGGCAATGGACCCCATTTATATTCTTGATTTGTCTGGCAGGCCTGCAAGCTGTACCACGGGGTCTAATAGAAGCCGCGAGTATCGATGGCGCTTCGTGGGTTGATATTCAAAGATATATATCCCTACCAATTATTCGGCCCGTAATCCTCACGGGTCTTCTCATACGTATGATCGATGCGATTAGGTTTGTAGATAAAATTTTTGTCTTAACCTACGGAGGGCCAGGGTCTGCCACATCTGTACTTGGGTTTCTGATATATTTGAGAGGTTTCAAGTACTTTCAAATGGGGCTAACCGCCGCCTATTCGTTAGTGTTGCTGGCTCTCATTATTCTTCTCGCGAACATATTAATTCGTTCTTTGAAGAGGAAAGAAAAGTGACATCATCAAGCGGAATAATGGTTTTCAAAATACTACGATCCTCGATGAAATATATTGCTGTGGGGGCCATTGTAATATTTTTTTGTTTTCCTATCTTCTGGACGATAATTACCTCGATAAAACCATTAGACCTAATTTCTAAAATACCTCCTGTTTGGCAATTCAAACCGACTCTTGAACACTACATATCTATTTTTGTTGACAAAGGAATTTTGCGTAGCTTATGGAACAGCTTTTCTATCGCCACAATGAGCACATTGCTCTCTCTTATTGTTGGGACCCCGGCGGCTTATGCCTTTTCGAGGTTCCGACTTCCAGGTAAGGAGCACTTAGCCTTTTATTTCTTGACTGCTCGAATGGCTCCACCGATATCGGTCATCTTACCCCTTTTTTTGATATTCAGTTCTTTAGGTCTTCTGGACACAAAGCTTGTTTTGGTGATTGCATATATGACTTTCAATTTCTCATTCGTAATCTGGATGATGCGCGGATTCTTTGATGAAATACCAACTGCCTTAGATGAAGCTGCGATGGTGGATGGCTGTACAAGGTTTGGAGCCTTCCTTAGGGTAATACTGCCTCTGACGGCTCCGGGCCTTTCTGCGTCAGCAATTATATGTTTCATTTTTTCTTGGAATGAGTTCCTATTCTCCCTTATATTAACTAGCATCTCAGCAAAGACCTTACCTGTGGCAGCAGCGGGATTCATTACGGACCGCATGGTTTTATGGGGCAAGCTCTGTGCGGCTTCGGTAGTGATTTATCTGCCTGTCATGGTCTTCGGCTTGCTCACTCGCCGATACTTAATTCGGGGATTAACTTTGGGAAGCATTAAATAGATCGGTAAAACAATAAATTACAGACTTAGATATATCGTTAAGAAATACGCTTTATTTTGGACGAGTACATGGTGCAAATAATACATCATGGACGAAGAATTTACAGGCTTAGTTGATAAAGCCAAAAAATTAAGTACGAGCGGAATATCAGCAAACGAAATGTGATTCTCGTTTGCTTTTTGACTTCTTTATGGTTGCTGGTGTGATTGTGAGGGCAACCAATACTCGCGGTAGAGGTTTTCACAATCCGGCTCACAGAATACATACCTCTCATCTTCCACCGTTGCGATCCAGAACATTTTCGGAATGATTCTGCCGCAGAGGCTACAGTAGATCATTTTTTGTTCGTACCACTTCGCAGGGTTCTCTTCCCAATGTCCCATTGTCTCACCTTCTCTTCCTCATGCAAGAAACCTTAGACTATAATGTATTCATTCTTTACTTTTTATACCCATAGAACCGGCGTGCAGCATCTAGAGATACGTAGCCCTGTCGGATGTCGTCCTCGATTGCCTCGGTCGGTCGGTCTCTCACTGATCCGTATCCTCCCCCACCCGGTGAACGAAGCATGATTTCGTCTCCCTCCTTGACCACAATGCGCGTAAATTTTGAGTCGGAGATAGTGCCGAAAGCCTCAGAAAAAGTGCGAAACTGCGTATCGCCTTTTTTCTTGATGAGGAGTCCGCCGCTGGCGCCTTCGCCACCACCAAAGAGACCCCAGGCGTGGGTCTTGGTGCGGTCCATAAGCGCACTCACGGTGATTTCCGGTGCCAGTACCCTCAGCACACGCGAACTTCCCAATCCCCCCCGGTATTTACCGCATCCCCCAGAGTCGGGAAGCAAGCGGTATTCCAAAGTGAGCAAGGGGTATTTCGATTCCAGAACTTCCACCGGTGTATTGCGGCAGTTGCCGTTCTCAGGAGTTAGCACGTTGTTCCCATCATGGTAGGCTGTGGCGCCCCAACCACTACCGTCAATGTGGTAGTTAGTGTAATACTCGCCCGACTCGGGGTGGAACCCTCCAAACAGAAAGTTACAGGCGCTGGCACCTTCCGCAGCCGCTGCTCGTTCTGGGAGAGGCTGGCTCAAAGCCGCCACGACCACGTTCTGGATATGGGGATGGGTCTCCGTGTTGCCCCCCACTGAAGGACCTGGATGTCGTACATTGACCACTGTGCCAGGTCTGGTCACCACTCGGATAGGTCGATAGCACCCGGAATTCCGGGGAATGTCTTTGGAAGTCAAGTGCAGCAATCCGCTGTAAGTGGCGGCAGCGGTTACCACGAATGTGGCGTTTATCGGCCCTTTGGCCTGGAGATCGGAATCGGTCCAGTCCGCAATGATCTCGTCATCCTGCACCACGAGTTTTAGCCGTATCCACACCGGCTGGTCGACCACGCCGTCGTCCTCCATACAGTCGCTAGCGTGGTATACACCGTTGGGAATCTCCCGTATCTCCGCCCGCATCCAGCGTTCCGAATAGTCCAGAAGTTGGTCGGTTGCTGCCGTCAGAAAATCAGCTCCGTAGCGCTCCAGCAGTTCCAACAGACGGTCTTCGGCAATCTTGAGGGAACCGATCATGGCATGGAGATCTCCCCAACTGATCTTTGGCGTCCGGTGATTGCTCAGGATGATCTTCCAGATGTCATGCACGTACTCGCCTCGACACATGATTTTGATCGGTGGGAGACGTAATCCCTCCTGGTAGACTTCAGTCGCATCAGCAGCGAAAGAGCCGGGAGCCATACCTCCGATTTCACCCACGTGGGCTATATTGGCTACAAAGCCCCAGAGCTGATCCTGAAAAAACACCGGCCTGAGGACCATGTGCTCCGGCATGTGGCATTGACCCCGATAGGGATCGTTGTGGATGATCACATCACCAGGTTCAAATGTTTCTAGTCCGAGTTCGTCTATGGTCCATTTGACGGCGTACTGGGCCGAGCCCAACATGGTAGGACAAAACTCTGCCTGGCCGACCATATCACCACGGATGTTAAAGGTCATACAGGAAAAGTCCAGCCCCTCATTGAAAATGGAGGAGTAGCTGGTGCGCATCATGGCAATACCCATCTCCCGGCAGATGTTAATCAGGGCATTGTTGATGACGCTCAAAGTGACAGTCTCGATCTTATCCATCTCGTACCCTCCTACAAATTGATACTGATCACACCCTGGTTGTTCACTTGTAATTTATGGTCTGGATGAAGCAGGATGGTGGAATCGACCTCCTCGATGAGCGCCGGACCAAGCAAATTGGTCTCACTGGGCAGGTTATTCCGGCGGTATACCGGGCAATCGATAAAGCCTTGTTTCTTGAAGTAGACCGGCCGAGTTTGTCGGGGCTTCAAAGGCTCCTTGGATGCGATACTTTTTAATAGAGGCTTTGCCGCGCGTCCTGTGACAGTGACGTTGAAGCGGATCATCTCGATAACTTCTTCGCTGATGGAGTAGCCGTAGAACTGCTTATGTAGGTGGTGAAATTCGGCGAAGACCTTCTGCAGGGTCTGAGAATTGATCGTGTCATCCTTGACCTTTACATCATGCTCATAGTTCTGTCCGGCGTAGCGCATGCTTATGGTCCGCTCTACAACCGGAGGATCGACAAACCCTTCTGCTCGCAGTTCCTCTATGCCTCTTGTCACCAAGTTGTGAAACTGCTGGTGCACTACAGCCGCATCCACGTTGTTGGAACGAAAGTGCTTGCTCCAGACCTTATCCACCTGTAGGTCAGCGACGAGGGTACCAAAAGCCGAGCAGAGGCCAGGATAGAGGGGCACTACAATTCGCTTCATACTCATCGTTTCCGCGATGCCTCCCGCGTGAAGCGGTCCAGCTCCTCCAAAAGCGACCAGGGTGAAGTCCCGCGCATCTAAGCCTCGTTCGATCGATACCAGACGGATGGCGTTGGCCATGTTCTCATTGGCCAAATCGATGATAGCCTGGGCAACCTCGGTGGCGCTCAGCCCCAAGCATCGGCCCAACTCGGCTACCTTTTTCTGCGCTTTGGCCGGATCCAATTTCATCTTGCCTCCCAGGAAGTAGTCGGGATTCAGTCGCTTTAGTATCAGGTTGGCATCGGTTACCGTTATCTCTGTCCCACCCTGGTCATAGCAAACGGGCCCCGGCTCGGCCCCCGCGCTCTGTGGGCCTACGCGCAGGAAGCCCCCCTTGTCGATCCAGGCGATACTTCCGCCCCCGGCGCCGATGGTCGTGAGGTCAACGAAGGGCGCGCTAATGGGTTTGCCCCATTCCACCTCATAGTTGGTGATGTAGGAAAGCTTTCCCTGGCGCACCACACCCACGTCACAGCTGGTTCCACCCATGTCAAGCGTCACGAGGTTTTTCTCTTGGACCAATTCCCCGAAGTACTTTCCACCGATAATACCACCACTCAGGCCTGACAGCAGGATGTTCACTGGCTGGGTCTCTACGGCACGGGCGCTGGCATGGCCACCATTGGATTTCATGATGGCCCAAGGGCACTGGATATCCAGGCTATCCATACTTTGCCGGACACCGCTCACATAATTCTGGAGAATAGGCTTGATGTAAGCATCAGCCACTACGGTGCTGCCTCGTTCGTACTCGCGCCAGATGGGAGCAACTTTGTGCGAGACCGACACGGGTATTGTCGGAAAGCGGGATTTTAGATACTCCTCCAGACGGAGTTCATGCTCTGGATTGAGGTAGGAGAAAAGCAGACAGATGGCGATGGAGACATCCTCGCCTCGATACCAATCCAACCGCTTTTCAATCTTCCGAGCCATCTCGTCTAGATGGTCTGAAGCCAAGGGCACCAGAACTTCTCCTTTAGCATTCACGCGTTCCTGCAATCCCAGGCAGTTGCGCCGCTCCACAAAGGGCACCGGCTTCGTCCACTCAAAAGAGTAATGGTAGCGACGATTCATGCGCTGGATATAGAGGATATCCTCGAAGCCTTGAGTGGTCAGGTAGATGACACGTGCTCCTGTGCGTTGGATAAGGGCATTGGTTGCTACGGTCGTTCCCAAGATCAAGAAAGACATCGCCTCGGGAAGTAAGCCGGAATCCTTGACCACACCGACGATAGCCTTTACCGGATTTTTGGGGGAAGAGGGCCACTTGGCAACGACCAATTCCCCAGTGGCCTCATCCAGTCCGACGAGATCGGTGAAGGTTCCACCAGTATCAATACCGCATCTAACTCCCATGAATACGCTCCTTTCCATAATCTGGATCTCTACTTTTCACCACGGCTCCTAAAGGCTCGCTCAAAAATGACCTCACAGATTAATGACCCGATCCATCCCGTCTGGCTGCGTTGCTCTTCGGGTAAATAGTTTGCTATTCGCCCTCCTCACGCCTTGCCACGCGGACGCCTGGACACCATAAAATGTAAAGTTATTTTTTCGTGAATCCTACGCACCAAAACCTCTGACCAGCCTCCCCGACGCCTGACGAATAAACCACCAACCAGATTTGGCCATCGTCTCTATGCGGCCCCTTTTTGGACATATCGCTGATAATTTCTGCGACGATAACAATTTTGACCAAAAAAAGATAGGACATAATCGGTGTCCTGGCATTCTCGTTTAACCTTTCCCAATGGCCCTGAAGGATTTTCGGGACAGATGGCTTCTTGCCAACAGGACGGGTAAGGCCCTGGTAAAACTTTACTACCACCATTCCCCTGCTGCAGCCGACTATATAGCCGGGCGGACGGCCTTGAGAGCGGTGACGCGGATCGCTCTTATACCGCTGGTCTTTACGGTAAAACATCCCTTGGGATCTGTAATCCTCATGATTCTGTTAGCGGGCCACATAGTGTTTACATCATTCAACGTAAATCAATTGGCGGCTTTAAGTGCAGCCGCGAGGATATGGGTTGTCGTACCAACCGGTAAGCTAGCGCTATTTTTCATGTAAAGGAGGATCCCTGCTATGTCCAGTGCACTCTTTTCTCCCATTGAACTTAGGAGCTTTACCCTTAACAACCGCATTGCGGTCTCATCCATGTGCCAGTATTGCGCTGAAAACGGTTCTGCAGGCGACTGGCATTTGATGCATCTGGGCCAGTTCTCAATGGGAGCGGCCGGACTGGTGATGACCGAAGCCACGGCTGTTTCGCCGGCAGGCCGTATTTCGCCCAAATGCCTTGGTCTGTACAGCGACGAAAACGAAGCGGCCCTGAAACGGGTCATCGACTTCTGCCGGGAGTACGGTGTGACCGCAATGGGGATCCAGCTGGCCCATGCCGGACGCAAGGGCTCAACCCAGATCCCGGCCGATGGCGGCCAACCGCTTGGGACCGCTGAGAATCCCTGGACAACCCTGGCGCCTTCGGCGCTGCCGTTCGGACCGGGCTGGCATCTGCCGCAGGCGTTGGACCGCGAGGGCCTTGCGGCGGTCAAGGCGGATTTTGTTTCCGCCACCCAACGGGCCGCCCGCATCGGTTTCGATCTGGCCGAACTGCACTGTGCCCACGGCTATTTGCTGCACCAGTTTCTGTCTCCGATCAGCAACCAGCGCGACGACGCGTATGGGGGCAAACTCGAAAATCGGTTGCGTTATCCGCTGGAGGTATTCGAGGCCGTTCGAGCCGCATGGCCTGAAGACAAACCGCTGGGTGTTCGAATTTCAGCCACTGATTGGATTGACGGGGGATGGACCCTGGAAGAATCCGTGGTCCTGGCAAAGGAATTGAAATCTCTGGGATGCGATTTCATCGATGTCAGCTCGGGTGCTCTGGATCCGCGCCAGCAGATACCCCTGGGGCCCGGATACCAAGTGCACTTGTCAGATCATATTCGCAGCCAAGCCGGGATAGCCACCTGGACAGTGGGGATGATTACCCGGGCCCATCAGGCCGAAGAAATCATCGCCGGCGGTAAGGCCGACATTGTCGCTCTGGCCCGCGGTATGCTGTTCGACCCGCGCTGGGCCTGGCATGCAGCCGAAGAACTAGGCGTCGACACCGAATATTCGAGAATGTACACCCGCTGCATGCCTTCGCAATGGCCCGAGGTATTTCCCTGGCGGGACAAATAGGATACTCGGGAAAAGTTTCGGGATGCCCATATTTTACTGAGAACCGCGCAGACTTCCCTATCCACGGTTGTGAGGTCCGCCGTAGGCGGATCGAGCGGAGGCGGTCTGATTCGCAGTGCCGGCGGCCATGGGAAGTCTGGATTCTTTCCCGATCCGTGCCGTGGCTATCGAGTCGGGTGAGTAGGTGGAGCATATTACTTCTTGCCAGCACCATTGGAGGCAGGTGACAGTGCAAATAAAGAGGTATTGATACGGCTTGAGCTTAAGGAAGCTATCCGCTCCGGTTGCAAAGGCTATGGTGATCGTGCTAAGGTTGCGCACCTCCTGTTCGGTCGGTGTCAGGGATTCGGTTCCGGAATCGATGCGCCAGGAAACAACGGTATTGGAGTGCGACGGGAGAATCTGCACCTTCGATGCGGTCCCGGGCCCCTACAAGGCGACCACATGCACGTGGTCGCCGAGAGTTCCGTCTTCGTGAACGGGAATCACGGCGACATTGCCGGAACTGTAATTTGCCACCAGCATGAAGCGACCGCTTGGATCGATGAAAGATAGGAGAGATAAAACGTATATTTGAGAAAGGAAATGACTGATGAAATCTTATGATATTGCGATCATACCGGGTGATGGAGTCGGAGGAGAGATCGCAAGGGAAGCAATTAAAATATATGATGCTGCGGCGCAAAAATACGATTTGAAAATCAAAACGGAGAATTTTGATTGGGGTTGTGACTATTACCTGAAGCACGGCAAGATGAATCCCGAAAATATGTTGGATACACTGAAGGATTTCGATGCGATTTTTTTGGGTAGTGTGGGAGATGAGAATAAGGTCCCGGATCATGTGTCTTTGAGCCTGCTGCTTGAAATTCGATATGGATTCGACGAGTATGTGAACCTCCGCCCTATAACGCTATACCCAGGAGTCAAAACCCCCATCCGGACCGCAACTCCCGAGACCGTGGATATGGTGGTTCTCCGGGAAAATAGCGAGGGGGAATATGCCCGGTCTGGCGGATTTTTCAAACTTGGTACTGACGATGCCTTTGCGTTGCAAACTGCCGTTTTTACCCGAAAAGGCTGTGAGCGGCTGATTCGTTTCGGCTTCGAGCTTGCCCGCAGCCGGAAAAAACTGGGAGAGAATGCCCCGGTGGGCATGGTGACCAATTGCACCAAATCCAATGCCCTCAATTATTCCATGGTGTTCTGGGATTCGGTTTACAACGAGGTTGCAGCGGACTACCCAGACATCAAAACCGATAAGGCCCTGGTGGATGCAACCACTATGTGGATGGTGAAAAATCCCCAATACTTTGACGTCATCGTTGCATCGAATCTCTTTGGGGATATTATTACAGACCTCGGTTCCATGCTCCAGGGGGGAATGGGATTCGCAGCCGGAGGCAATATCAACCCGGAAAAAATTTATCCCTCCATGTTTGAACCGATCCATGGTTCCGCGCCCAAGTATACGGGAAAGGAAGTTGTAAATCCCATCGCTACAATTGAGTCCATTCGAATGATGCTTGAGCATTTGGGCGAAATGGAAGCCGCCTTGTCCATAAAAAATGCCGTTGCCGAAACTCTCGCATCCGGAAACGTGCGCACCGCTGATATGGGCGGCAGCCATAAGACTTACGAGATGGGAGACGCGATCAAAAAGGCAATTTTAAAATAACGAGACGGACGCTATAGTGCCCGTCTTTATGGATAAGCTATATTGTTGAATCAGTAGCTCAAACGGAACGTATTTATGACAACCGCTATAAATAGAGAAACGCATAAAGGAATGGACGTCCCGGAAAACGCATTGATATATATCGCCCATTATTTTTTTCGTCGAAGCGAGACAGTGGGGTCAGGTATTCATACGTGATCGATTTTACCAAGGGGGGGTGAAAAATGAAGTCTTGACCCCTTTTCGTTCTTTTCGTTCCCGTGTCTGATGGGTCCCTGGCACGGATTCCGCAAAGAGATGTTTTGGACACTGGTGTCTGCCATGCTATAATATGAGAGTTAAATTGGCATCGATAGCATTGTTGCTCCTGAACTGTTCCAATTACGGAATCCACTCATGTCCAACGGTCGATATAAAATCGTGCTCAAAGGTACTGTACTGGACGGTCACACTCTCGATGCGGTTAAAAGAAGGTTATCGCACCTGCTGAAAGCTGATCCAGGCCGGATCGATCGCCTGTTCGCCGGTGCGCCGATCGTCATAAAAAAAGATATCGATTATCCAACGGCCAGCCAATACAAGGAGGCGTTGCGCCAGGCCGGTGCTGCCTGCCGAATTGAACACCTGCAAGATCCGGCGGCAGAACCCGAGCCTCCACCGCTGCCGGATGAAGATACCGCTCAACCGGACTATCCGGATTGGACTTCGCGATCCCCGGCAGTGCCGGACAGGCGGCATCTAAAACCGGCCGCCGGTTGGTACATTGGTTCTATCGCCCTGTTTTTGTTTCCGATGATCATTGCCGGCGTGATGATTATCACCGGAATGATCACCCGGTTGTCCTCGGGCTTCGAGATCCCGGCTCCCGGTAATATCAATATCAGCGTCGATCGTCCGGACACCTACGTTTTCTGGTCCGAGCCGCTGACGATGGGCAAGATTCGCCTGCAGCTCAACGAGGATTTCAGTGTAGCGGTTTATGATTGGAACACCGAGCAGCCGATAAAAATTCTACCCGTTGCACTGGAATCCACCTCTACCACCAACGGCGTCGAAAGAAAGTCATTTGGCAAAATACTCATCGAACGGCCGGGAAAGTATCGTGTGGAAGTAGAGGGAGAGTTCCCACCAACCAAATTTGTACTGCAACAGTCTTTCCTAAGCGGCTGGCAGACATTTTTGCTACTGCCCATCCTGTTGGGTATATTCGGCTGGATCGTCGGGCCGCTGTCTGCCGTAGTTATTTTCGTCAAACGTTCCCGCTATCAACAACAGTTTTATCCCCAGGCCGTCACCGAAACCGAAGAACGCAAGTGGGCAATGTTCAGTCACTTCAGCACCTTTTTATCGTTCTTCGTGCCCTTTGGAAACTTTATCGCCCCGCTGATCATATGGCAGGTCAAGAAGCATGAGTCGGATTTCATCGTAGAACACAGCAAGGAATCGTTAAATTTTCAGATATCGGTTTTCCTCTACAGTATTCTAGCCGGTATATTGATCATCGTCTTTATCGGTTTTTTCCTGCTATTTGCAATCTGCCTTTTTGATATCGTTATGGTGATCATTGCCGGTATTCGGGCCAATGACGGCCATCATTATCGGTACCCGTTAACCATCCGCTTCATCTAATAATGTATCACGGCCTAAAATTGAGCTGACAGATTCGGAATGTATGTCAGTGCTTCAATTGACACTATAGTTATGCAAGAATTTTCTTCATCCTGAAAATCTGTAAAAGCAGAGCATGTAATACAAAATACGTAATTATTGTACTACATAGTCTCACGGAAATTTGGTTGCTTGATTCTCACTATAGAGTATAGTAGAATGTTTCGAGTTATAATGCCAAACTTATTATTCTGCCCCTGAACCAGGATTGTAATTGAAAAATTATTTTCTATTTTCGAGTAGTAATTAAAAGCAGATTTGCGAGTGGAACTTGATAGAGCAGACAGGCAATAATCGAAAGAGTACTCCTCAAGCTAAATCGTTTTTAGCTGCACAGAAAACATCCTACCTCTACCCGATTATAACCGCAATGATCATACCTTTAGTTATAGGTCTTTACAAACCTGGCTTATTAAGCTTTTTTCGGTTGTTACCCTTTATCATCGCCCTATTTTTACCAATTTATATAACCATCAAAGTTTTATACGATTGGTTGCGCAATGAAAGAGGCCTACTTACTGGTCTGCTTTTTTATTTACGACCCATACCTCCGGGTTTTGTCTATGGAACCGACCTTAAGTTTAAATCCTTACCGTGGGTCACTGCATTCATAATCATCGTAAATATCTTTATATATTATAATACGCCCAGTGATATCGTAAGGATGTTTACATTTTTTCCGCGTGGCGAACCTTCCATTTTTCATATCCTCGTCTCTGTCTTTACCAGTGCATTTTTGCATGGAAACCCGTCTCATTTATGGGGCAACATGATCTTTTTCTGGGCATTTGGAAGTACCCTGGAGCCAAGAATCGGATCAATTAAATATCTATTGTCCTATTTTATATGTATCATTTTTTCCAAGATTATTGTATTTTCTTTGCTCTTGTTGAAATCTTATAATAGTGGTTCATTAGATTCTATTTTGGATTTCCATTCCTTAGGGGCTTCCGGAGCAATTGCCGGAATAATGGGTCTTTTTGTAGTTCGTTGTTATTTTTCCAGGATTACCATGAGTTTACCGTTCTTTTTTCTCCCTTTTGTCTCAATACCCCTTAAAATACAAAGCACACTACTCATCAGTCTCTATTTTGCTATGGATGTTGCCGGCAGTGTAAAAATATTTGAAAATGATTTTATTCGAATCAACTACTGGGCGCATTTCGGTGGTTATATTGGTGGGTTCTTACTGGGCTATGTCATGAAGCTCAATATTGATGCATCTAAAGAAGCTGTTCGGGTTAAAGCTGAGAAAATCAGCAAAAATCTCCATTCAAATAAAGATGCATCTTTAATATACAAAGAGATACTGCAAGAGGAACCCGAAAATGAAACTGCTTTAAGACACTTTCTGAAAATTCACAAATATGATGACGATCGTCTAAAGACCTATTACATTCATTTGATCGAAGTGCTGACAAAAAAGAATTTCACTAAAGCCGTTGAGTTGTTTAACGAATATTACCCGAAATTCTTAAATGAGTTGCCGGGCAATGTTCTTTTAAGGTTTGGCATTCACTTTTACCGCAATTATGAACTAAATAAGGCAAAACCATGTTTGGAAATCGCAGGTAACCTGGAAGGGCCGTGGCAGGAGATATAGTCAATAGTTGTGTATGAAGAAATTAGGCGGCAATCCGTTTTTCTTCGACACCATTGACAAATTTAACTCCTCTAATTACTTCTGCCAGGCGTTGCGGATGGTGAAGTCG
>Ga0126326_1000347_pt1 | contig 14709 bp, 10 predicted proteins | sample InaspJWI67metaG_FD_94485 | JGI IMG/M metagenome (GOLD analysis project Ga0126326, IMG submission 94485) | Marine gutless worms symbiont microbial communities from Oahu, Hawaii - Inanidrilus sp. 1 OAHU.JWI-67 metaG | ecosystem: Host-associated > Annelida > Digestive system > Unclassified | place... | reverse complement strand
CGGTACCCTTCCATATGTGGTTACCGGATATTTATCAGGGTTCGCCGACTTCGGTTACCCTGTTTATCGGCACCGCGCCGAAGATTGCCGGCTTTGCCATGGCGATCCGCTTGCTGGTCGACGGACTCGGCGAATTGCAGCTCGACTGGTCGCAAATGTTGATCGTTCTGGCGATCGCTTCGATGGCGATCGGAAATATCATCGCCATCGCGCAGACCAACTTCAAACGCATGCTGGCCTACTCGACCATCTCGCATGTCGGTTTCATCCTGCTGGGTATCCTGTTGGCCACCGCCAACGGTTATGCGTCGGCGATGTTTTACACGCTGACCTATGCGATAACGGCGGCGGTTGCCTTTGGCGTGTTGCTGGTATTGAACCGTAAGGGATTCGAGGCCGAAAATATTAGCGATCTGTCGGGCCTGAACGATAACAATCCCTGGTACGCGGCGCTGCTGGCGATCGCAATGTTTTCGATGGCGGGTGTGCCACCCACCGTCGGCTTCTACGCCAAACTGAGCGTGTTGCAGGCCGTGGTGCAGGTCGAAATGATATGGCTCGCGGTAATCGCGGTACTGTTTTCGGTGATTGGCCTGTTCTACTATTTGCGCGTAATCAAAGTGATGTATTTCGATCAGCCGTTACCGCAGCAAACCACGACCATCAAGGAAGCGCTGGACGTAAAACTGTTACTCAGCGCTAATAGCCTCAGCCTGATCCTGCTGGGTATATTCCCATCGACCTTGATGGCTTACTGCATTTTATCATTTAGCTAGAATCCTCTAGTAACTGCTTGTAAATTCGATCCAACCTAGCTATTATTCTGCGCCTCTGATGCGGGGTGGAGCAGCTTGGTAGCTCGTCGGGCTCATAACCCGAAGGTCGTAGGTTCAAATCCTGCCCCCGCTACCAACTCTCGTTGGTCTCGGAAGCAGGTTCCGAAGGGCAGTTACGAAGGTCGTAGACCTGCGCGGCTCGGTTAAATCCTGCCCCCGCTACCAACTCTACGTTGGTCTCGGAAGCAGGTTCCGAAGGGCGGTTACGAAGGTCGTAGACCTGCGCGGCTCGGTTAAATCCTGCCCCGCTACCAACTCTCGTTGGTCTCGGAAGCAGGTTCCGAAGGGCAGTTACGAAGGTCGTAGACCTGAGCGGCCCGGTTAAATCCTGCCCCCGCTACCAACTTTTTGGAGTTGGCTAGAGATCAAATTTAACTGGCTATAGAATTTAACTGGCTATAGACTTAACTGGCTATAGACTGATCTAGATCCAAAAGCAGTCAGTAGTCAGTTAAAAGGCCCTATAGGGCCTTTTTTATTGGATTTCAGGAGGCGATGTCGGTGCAGAATTTAACGCCGCTTTTCGAGCCGGTAGTCGTGTCGATGGGTTACGAACTGGTCGGCGTCGAGTTTCTGGGTGCCGGCGGTTACGGCACCCTGCGCGTTTATATTGATCGCGAGCAGGGCGTAAGCCTGGATGACTGTGCGGCCATCAGCCACCAAATCAGCGGTATCCTCGATGTCGAGGAGCCGATCAAACAGGCCTACGATCTGGAGATATCGTCGCCGGGCATCGACCGGCCACTGTTCAAGCTGGCTGACTTTGAGCGTTTCACCGGTATGACCGCGAAAGTCAAGTTGGCGCTAGCCCTCGAGGGGCGTAAGAATTTTAAGGGCCGGTTACAGGGTGTAACCGATGACGGGATGGTAATAATCGAGGTAGATGGAGAAAAGTTTCAATTACCATTCGCCGATATCGCCAGGGCTAACCTGATGGGCGAGATTTAACACGGGACCGAATGCCGCGCGGCAACGGTCGAGCCGAACCACAGCGAGTAATGACAATGGAAAACAAAGAAATTCTGTTAGTAGCGGATACCGTCTCCAACGAAAAGGGAGTGGACCGCGAAATAATTTTTGAAGCGATCGAAGCCGCCCTGGCGTCGGCGACGCGCAAGAAACATCAGCAGGATATCGAAGTACGGGTCGATATCGACCGTAAAACCGGTGATTACGATACCTATCGCCGCTGGGAAGTAGTCGAACCGGGTGAAGAGGGAGGATTGGAAGAGCCGCTACGCCAAATCACGCTGGAAGCAGCACAATTCGACCAGCCAGAAATCGAGATCGGTGATTTTGTCGAGGAACAGATCGAATCGGTCGAGTTCGGCCGCATCGCTGCGCAAACTGCCAAGCAAGTAATCGTGCAGAAGGTACGCGAAGCCGAACGCCGCAAGGTAATCGATGCCTATACCGATCGCGAAGGCTCGCTCGTCATGGGGCAGGTCAAGCGGGTCGAACGCGGCAATGTTTATGTCGATCTGGGTGACAACGCCGAGGGTTTTATCCCGCGCGAGGAAATGATTCCGCGGGAATCGGTACGCCCCGGTGACCGGGTACGCGGCTATCTGTACAAGATCGCCTCCGAGGTACGCGGGCCGCAATTGTTTATCAGCCGCACCGCGTCCGAATTCCTGGTGGAACTGTTCAAGCTCGAAGTACCGGAAGTTGGTCAGGATTTGATCGAAATCATCTCGGCCGCGCGCGATCCCGGAATGCGCGCCAAGATCGCGGTCAAAAGTAACGATCCGCGCATGGACCCGGTCGGTGCCTGCGTCGGTATGCGCGGCTCGCGGGTGCAGTCGGTTTCCAACGAGCTTGCCGGCGAACGCGTGGATATTATTCTCTGGGATGAAAACCCGGCCCAATTCGCGGTTAACGCGATGTCACCGGCAGAGGTTGCCTCCATCGTCATCGACGAGGAAGCCAATTCGATGGATATCGCGGTGCCGGAAGAAAAGCTGTCCCAGGCGATTGGCCGCGGCGGGCAAAACATCAAACTTGCCAGCCAGCTAACCGGGTGGATACTCAACGTCATGGACGAGGCAGCGGCCGAGGAAAAATCGGAGGGCGAGTCGCGCCAACTGGTGGATCATTTCATGACCCAGCTCGATGTCGACGAAGAGGTTGCGATCATCCTGGTGCAAGAAGGATTGACCACGATCGACGAAGTGGCATATATCCCAGAATCGGAGCTGATCGAAATCAACGAGTTCGACGAGGAAATCGTGCAGGAGTTGCGCGGCCGCGCCCGCGACGCCCTGTTAACTATGGCGATAGCGCGTGAAGAAACCGCCGAGGCCGGAGAACCGCAGGATGACCTGCTGAGTATGGAATACATGACCAGTGAACTGGCGCATCAACTGTCGCGTCGCGGCATTTGCACCATGGAAGATCTCGCCGAGCAATCGACCGACGAACTCGAAGAAATTGAAGGTCTCGATTCCGAGTTTGCAGGCAAACTCATCATGAAAGCGCGCGAACCCTGGTTCGCCGAAGCAGAGGCCGAGTAGGCTTTTACCGCGGCTTTATGCAAACTACGCATGTGGATGGATAATCATGGCAAATGTAACAGCTAAACAACTTTCAGAAGTCATCGGCGTCAATATCGAGAAATTGCTGGATCAATTGAAAACCGCAGGCGTTGTCGTTAGCGGTGCCGATGATCCCATTTCCGATGAAGACAAAATGAAGTTGTTGGAATCGTTGCGCAGTAGCCACGGTAAGGAAGAGTCTAGCGGTCCGAATAAAATCACCCTGCGCCGTAAGAGTAAAAGCGAACTCCGGGTAGCCGGAACCTCGGGGCGCAATACCACCACCAAGACGATTAATGTCGAAGTGCGCAAGAAACGCACCTATGTGCGTCGCGCCGATGTCCAAGCGGAAGAAGTCAAGCAACAACAGGAAGCCGAGGCCGCGGTCGAAGAGGAAACCAAGCTACAGCGGCAACAGGCGGAAGAAGAAGCCCGCCAGGCGGAAGCTGCAGCCCTGGCCGCGGTCGAGGCGGAAAAGAAAGCCTATGAAAAAAGCCTGCAGGAGGTCGAAGCCGCACAAAAGGCGATCGAGCAGCAGCGCGCCGAAGCCGAAGCCGCCGAAGCCGCCGAAGCCGCCGAAGCCGCCGCGCGTGCCGCGCTGGAACAGGCGGCTGCAGCCAGTGCAGCCGCGCCTGCAGCGGACAAGCCCGGAAAACATGGCAAACACGAAGACAAGCACACTCGCTACGGACGCAAGGAGTTGCATGTCAAGGAGTCCGCCCATCAGCCCAATCGCAAGCAGAAGTTCAAGAAAGGCCAGAAACAGGTGCGCGAAATCTCCAAACAGCACCAGTTCGAAAAGCCAACCGCACCGGTGGTTCGCAGTGTCGAGGTACCCGAGGCTATCTCGGTGGCTGATTTGGCCCAGCGCATGGCGATCAAGGCCGGCGATGTGATCAAGGTCTTGATGCAAATGGGCACGATGGCGACGATAAACGAGATCCTGGATCATGATACCGCGACCCTGGTGGTAGAAGAAATGGGGCATAAAGCGATTAGCGCCGCCAGCGATGACGATTTCGAAAAAGAGCTGCAGGCAGGCGCCGAGCAGGAAGGCGCAGACAAGGTCAGTCGGCCGCCCGTGGTAACGATTATGGGTCACGTCGACCACGGCAAGACTTCGTTGCTCGATTATATCCGCAAATCGCGCGTTACCTCCGGTGAAGCCGGCGGCATAACCCAGCACATCGGCGCTTATCATGTCGAAACCGACAAGGGCATCATCACCTTTCTGGATACCCCGGGGCACGCCGCATTTTCAGCAATGCGCGCGCGCGGGGCGCAGGCCACGGATATCGTGGTACTGGTTGTCGCCGCTGACGATGGCGTCATGCCGCAAACCAAGGAAGCGATTCAGCATGCCAATGCCGCCGGGGTACCGCTGGTGGTAGCGGTCAACAAGATCGACAAGGAAGATGCGGATCCGGATCGGGTCAAGAATGAGCTTGCCGCGCTGGAAGTTATTCCCGAGGAATGGGGTGGCGAGAACATTTTTGTCAGCGTATCCGCGATTACCGGGGAAGGCGTAGACAGTCTGCTCGATTCGATTCTGCTGCAGTCCGAAATCCTCGAACTCGGAGCTGTTGACAAGGGTAACGCCAAAGGTATCGTGGTTGAAGCGACGCTCGACAAGGGTCGTGGTCCGGTAGCCACCGTGTTGGTTCAATCCGGTTTGCTGCAACAGGGCCAGATGCTGCTTGCCGGTACTCAATATGGCCGTGTACGGGCGATGTACGATGAATCGGCCAATACGGTAAAATCCGCCGGACCGTCGATGCCCGCCGTGGTGCTCGGCCTCTCCGGCGTGCCGAATGCGGGAGACGAAGTTTTCGTCGTCGAAAACGAACGCAAGGCGCGCGAGTTTGCCCAAACCCGCGAAACCAGAATCCGCGAAAGCAAGCTGGCCGATCAGCAAAAGGCGAAGCTGCAGGGTATGTTCGATGCCATGGCCGAAGGCGTAGTGGCCGAAATCAATATCCTGGTTAAGGCGGATGTTCAGGGCAGCTCGGAAGCCATTCGCGAATCCCTCGAAAAACTCTCCACTGACGAAGTGCGCGCCAGGCTGATTGCGACGGGTGTCGGTGGCATTAATGAATCCGACATCAACCTGGCTGCGGCTTCGAATGCGATTGTGGTCGGATTCAATGTACGTGCCGATGCCGCGGCAAAACGCGTGGCCGGGGATTATGGTATCGACGTTCGCTACTACAGCGTAATCTACGATATCATCGATGACGTAAAGCGCTTGATGTCCGGCATGCTGTCGCCCGATTCGCAGGAAAATATCATTGGTCTGGCCGAGGTTAAGGACGTGTTCCGTTCGCCCAAATTCGGTGATGTTGCCGGTTCGATCGTGATCGAGGGCGTAGTGCGTAAAGGCCAGCCGATCCGCGTGTTGCGCGATAACGTCGTGATCTATGAAGGCGAGCTCGAGTCGTTACGCCGCTTCAAGGACCCGGTTGAGGAAGTTCGCATGGGCACCGAGTGCGGCATCGCGGTCAAGAATTACAACGATGTCAAACCGGGCGATCAGATAGAAGTGTTCGAGCGCATCGAAGTAGCGCGTTCCATCGACTGAGCCCGTTTAGCCATGCCCAAGGAATACTCGCGCAGCGAACGACTCGCTTCGCAAATTCAGCGTGAACTGGCCGCATTGATTCAATCCGGTCTAAAAGACCCGCGTCTCGGCATGCCCAGCATACTCGAGGTCGAGGTCAGCAAGGATCTTGCGCATGCACGCGTATTCTTTAGCCTGTTGCATGCGGAGGGAGCCGAAGATTGCCTCGCGGCGCTGAATCATGCGAGCGGTTTCCTGCAGCGCCAAATCGGCAAACGACTTAAGGCCAGGATCACGCCAAAGCTTACTTTTATCTACGATGACACCGATATTCGCGGGCGCCAGCTTGCCGATTTAATCGACTCCGCGGTTGCCAGCGATAAAGTCAAAGCCAATCGATAATGGCGCGCTCTGCCAGAGATTACCGGGAAGTCGACGGTATCCTGATTCTCGACAAACCCATCGGGCTCAGCTCGAACCAGGCGCTGCAGCAGCTACGGCGTCTGTACCGCGCGCGCAAGGCCGGCCATTGCGGCAGCCTCGACCCGCTGGCGAGTGGCGTGTTACCGGTCTGTCTGGGCCAGGCGACCAAATTTTCAAGCTACCTGCTGGGTGCGCATAAGACATATCGCGCCATCTGTCGACTCGGGCAGACCACGACCACCGGCGATGCCGAGGGCGATATTATCGAGTCTCGACCGGTAGCAATCGACCATAGTCTGTTGAGCCGGGTGCTGCAGGACTTTGTCGGTCAGATCGAGCAGATACCGCCGATGTATTCGGCACTCAAGCATCAGGGCCAACGGCTATATCAACTGGCGCGTGCCGGCAAGCAGGTTGAACGCGCACCGCGGCGGGTCGAAATTTTCGAGCTCAAGCTATTGGCCTGCGATTCCGATCGACTCGAAATTGAAGTCTGCTGTTCCAAGGGCACCTATATCAGAACACTGGCGGAGGATATCGGTAAAGCGCTGACCTGCGGCGCGCATTTAATTGCACTGCGCCGCACTGCGGTAGGCTCACTGCAGGAACATGACTCGATTACGCTGGATCGCTTACGACAGCTGGCGCAACAGGGCATGCAACCGTTGGACCGGTTGCTACTGCCGGTCACGGCGGCCTTGACTCATTTTGCAGAATTGCGACTAGACGCCGATGCGAGTCGGGATATCCGTCAGGGGAAACGTATCAATCTGACCGGTTCCCCGGGTGCCGGGCTGTATCGGCTGGTTTCTAGCGAAGGTGTATTTATCGGCCTCGGAGAAGTCGGTCCGGATGCTGAATTGGCGGCTAAAAGACTAATGAATACAGCAAGATAGTCCAGGTCTCGGGAGTTCGGCGCAATAACCCGGATTATTCCGGTGAAAGTCCTTGTTAGCACCTGCTGAGATAGGTAGAATACCTGCCTTTTTCGGGCCCACGAGGTTTTTTTCATGGCAATGTCAGCTGAACAGAAAGCTGCGATTATTGCTGATTATCAGCAAATCAAGGGTGACACCGGATCACCCGAAGTGCAGGTAGCTTTGCTATCCCATCAGATCAGCCATCTGACCGAGCACTTCAAAAAGCATATTCATGACCACCATTCGCGTCGCGGATTATTGAAGATGGTCAACCAGCGTCGCAATTTACTGGATTACCTTAAATCCAAAAATCAGCAGCGTTATAAAGATTTGATTGCAAAGCTCGGATTGCGTCGTTAACAGGTGTCGGATTGCGTCGTTAACAGGTGAGATAATAGTGAATCCAATTAAAAAGACATTTCAGTACGGCGCGCATCAGGTAACGCTGGAAACGGGAGAAATAGCGCGCCAGGCCAGCGGTGCTGTATTTGTGACGATGGCCGACACGGTTGTAATGGTTACCGTTGTAGGATCGAAAACCGCGGACCCAGGTCGCGGTTTTTTTCCGCTAACCGTCGACTATCAGGAAAAAACCTATGCGGCGGGCAGAATACCCGGCGGATTTTTCAAGCGTGAAGGACGCCCCAGCGAAAAAGAAACGCTGACCTGCCGTTTAATCGATCGCCCGATTCGACCCCTGTTTCCGAAGGGATTCATGCACGAAGTCCAGGTTGTCGCGAACGTGCTTTCGAGCAATCCGGAAATTGACGCTGACATACTGGCGCTGCTCGGTACCTCGGCCGCTCTGGCCATTTCCGGTATTCCGTTTAGCGGCCCTATCGGCGCGGCGCGGGTCGGATATATGGATGGCGAGTACCTACTCAATCCGAACAAAAGCCAGACCGCCGAATCGGAGCTCGATCTGGTGGTGGCGGGCACAAAAAATGCCGTATTGATGGTTGAATCGGAAGCCAAGTGCCTGTCCGAAGAAGTAATGCTGGGATCGGTTGTTTTCGGCCACGAGCAAATGCAGGCCGCGATCCAGGCGATCGAGGAACTGGCGGCCGAAGTCGGCGTGGAAACCTGGGAATGGCAAGCGCCGGAAACCGATGAAAGTCTGCTGCAAAAAGTTGCTGATGAGGCACAGGCTACCATCACCGAGGCCTATTCCATTGCCGATAAAATGGATCGCCAAAACAAGCTCGGCGAAATCCGCGGCGATATAGTCGCCGCACTGGTTAACGAAGCAGAAGATTCTCCGACCGAAGGTGACGTTCGCGGCGCCATTGGAAAACTCGAAAAATCCATCGTACGCGGCCGTATCATAGCCGGTGAAAAGCGTATCGATGGTCGTGATACCTCTACCGTACGTCCGATTACCGTGCGTACCGGCGTCTTGCCGCGCACCCATGGGTCGGCGCTGTTTACCCGCGGTGAAACCCAGGCCTTGGTGGTGACCACGCTGGGCACCGGACGCGACGCTCAGTTAATCGACGCGATCGAAGGTACTTACAAAGAAAATTTCATGATGCACTACAACTTCCCGCCATCGAGCGTCGGTGAAACGGGCCGCGTGGGCAGCCCCAAGCGTCGTGAAATCGGTCACGGCCGCCTCGCCAAGCGTGGCGTCCAGGCGGTAATGCTGCATCTGGATGACTTCCCCTATGTTATTCGCGTGGTGTCTGAAATTACGGAATCAAACGGATCATCATCGATGGCGAGCGTCTGCGGCGCCAGCCTCGCGTTGATGGATGCCGGCGTGCCGCTGCAGGCGCCGGTGGCGGGAATCGCCATGGGTCTGATCAAGGAAGGCGACGACTTTGCGGTGCTGTCCGATATTCTCGGTGATGAAGATCATCTCGGCGACATGGATTTCAAGGTTGCCGGCACCACCGATGGGGTTAGCGCATTGCAAATGGATATCAAAATCGATGGCATTACCACCGAGATCATGCAACAGGCACTGGACCAGGCCAAACAGGGGCGTTTACATATCCTCGGCGAAATGGCCAAGGTACTAAGCCAAAGCCGCGAGGAAATGTCTGAGTATGCTCCGCGTCTGATTACCATCCGCATCGATCCCGAGAAAATTCGTGACGTTATCGGCAAAGGCGGTGCAACTATCCGCGCGATTACCGAAGAAACCGGCGCCACGATCGAGGTTGACGATGATGGTGTCGTGAAAATTGCATCGGTGGAAAAAGCCGCCGGAGACGAAGCCAGGCGCCGCGTCGAGCAGGTCACCGCCGAGGTTGAAGTCGGCGTTATTTACGAAGGCAAGGTCGCGAAGATCATGGACTTCGGTGCCTTTGTCAATATTCTGCCCGGCAAGGATGGACTGGTGCATATCTCCCAGATTTCCGACGAACGCGTGGAAAATGTTACCGACAAGCTGTCTGAAGGCGATGTCGTCAAGGTCAAGGTGCTTGAAGTCGATCGGCAGGGCCGGATTCGACTGAGCATGAAAGCTGTTACCGGCGAAGAGGCCGCTGCTGTCTAGCTACTATTACTAGTTCAGCTGTCGAGGTTTGCGAATCAGGGGAAACTGGATTTCCCCTTATTTTGTGTCAGCTAAGCCCGGTCGCTCCACTATTTCCGTCGCTTGCCGGGAGTGACGGCATCTTGCGGCAACGGGTCAGGTTTAGAGAAGTTTGAACATGGTGCCGCAATAAGGGCACTTGGCTTCACCGCCGTTTTCCTCCACCGGAATGTAAACCCGGGGATGGGAATTCCACAAACTGGAACCTTCTACCGGGCAATGAACCGGTAAATTGTCGGGTTTGACTTCGACCGCGGTTTTAGCGTTGGGCGTGGTGTAGGCGCTCTGGTCTGCAGCTGTATTGGGATTAACCATGATTTCTCTTTTAAATATAAGTTAGTAAGTCGAGATACTTTTCGTTGCGCCCGTGCACCAGATCGAAGTAATCGGACTGCAGCGCTGCGGTTATCGGTCCGCGCGATCCGCTGCCGATCGGGCGATTGTCCAGCTCGGCGATCGGCGTGACTTCGGCCGCGGTGCCGGTAAAAAAAGCTTCGTCGGCGATATATATCTCGTCGCGAGTCATGCGCTTTTCGATGATGTGCAAATCCCGGTCCGCGGCCAGCCTGAAAATTGTCTTACGCGTGATGCCGTTTAGTGCGGTCGTGGTTTCGGGGGTGTAGATCGCGCCATCCTTGATCACAAAAATATTCTCGCCGCTACCTTCGGCGACATAACCCTCCGGATCGAGCAGCAGGGCTTCGTCGTAACCGTCTCTGAGGGCCTCACCCAGCGCCGCCATCGAATTGATGTACTGTCCGTTCGCCTTGGCCTTGGTCATGGCTATATTGGGATGATGGCGAGTATAGGACGATGTCTTGATGCGTATGCCTTTTTCCATTCCTTCCTGACCGAGATAAGATCCCCATTCCCAGGCGGCAACGATACAGTGCACGCTAAGATTGTCGGCGCGCAAACCCATACCTTCGGAGCCGTAGAAGACCATGGGTCGGATATAGGCGCTGTCGAGATTGTTATCGCGTACCGCGTCGACCTGCGCCTGCATTACCTGTTGCGGCTGGTAGGTGATCGGCATGCCGAGCACCTTGCAGGAATCGAACAGCCGCTCGGTGTGGGCTTGCAGCGCAAATATCGCGGTACCCTGTTCGGCATGATAGGCGCGTACTCCCTCGAAGCAACCCATACCGTAATGCAAGGTGTGCGTCAGCACATGCGTGGTCGCCTCGCGCCAGGGGACCATTTTTCCGTCATACCATATTACGCCGTCGCGGTCGGACATCGACATATTCAATTCTCCAGGCCGAAACATTCGTTCCAGCAATTAACAACGTGATTTATCTGTGCGTCAATCGATTCGGCGTCCACTTCGCTGGACTGGTTTTGCAGCACGGATTCATGCAGCATGCGATGATAGTCTGTATATATATCAGCCAGTTGCGATTGCGAACTGGTAATCAGGTTTAACCGAAATAACTCATTGAGCAGGCTAATATTATCAGAATATAAACATTTCGAGCCAATACTATTTGCCTGCGCCAGCACCCAGTATTGCACGAGGAATTCGATATCGACCATGGTGCCGCGTGAGTGCTTCAAATCACGGCGTTTACCCTCGGGCGGCTGTTTGCTGCGGTAGATGCGAGTACGCATTTCGATGATATCGCGGCGCAGCTGCGCGGCGTCACGCTCCAGGCATAGTACTTCTTCACGGATGGATTTGAATTCGGCCTTTATTGCCGGGCTGCCGGCAACCAGGCGCGCCCTGACCAGCGCCTGGTGTTCCCAGGTCCAGGCCTTTTCCAATTGATAACGCAGGTAAGCCTGGGTCGACGATACCAGCAGCCCGGACGATCCCTCGGGCCGCAGCCGCGAGTCGATTTCATAAAGTTTACCCGATGCGGTCAACACGCTGGTCATGGATATGATTTTCTGCGCCAGGCGCGCGAAAAAAACCGAGTTTTCGATACATTTTTCGCCGCTGGTGAACTGCTGTTGACCGCTGGAGTCATGCAAAAATATGACGTCGAGGTCGGACTGATAGTGCATTTCGAAGCCGCCCAGTTTGCCGTATCCGATGATGGCAAGCTGCGCCTCGCGAGTCTTGCCGGCGACGCTGCATTGTGGCTTCCCGTACAGCTGCCGTAGCGCTTTGCTGGCTAGCCGATAGACTGCTTCCAGTACCACTTCAGCCAGCTCGCAAAGATATCTGCTCACGTGAACGGCGTCGATTTCCTGCGCCAATTCAGCGTTTGCGATAATCAGCGTTTGCTCGCGCTTGAATAAACGCAAGTTATCTAGTTCGAGTTCGGTGTCGCCTGCGACATTGTCGAGTTGTGTTTGCAGGCGTTGTTGCAAGCTGGTTTTATCGAAGCGCTGCCGATCTCCCGGGTGTAACAGGTTTTCCAGCAGCATGGGATATCGCGATACCTCATCGGCGACCCAAGCGCTGCGGGCAAACAAGGAACTCAGGCGATCCAGCAATGCGGCGTTTTGAAACAGCAATTCAAAGTAAACGCTGCGACCGGCGATCGATGAAAACAGGCGCATGAAACGTTCAAACAGCTGGGCCGGGTTTTGTTCAGAGCCGATGGTTTCGAGCAGGCGTGGCAGCAAGACGTTAAAGCGTTGTTTGGCTCTGGCCGACATATAACTCCAGGCTTTGGACCGCAGGAAGCGGTTCAGTAATCGATTGATTTCAGACGCCTGAGCGATGCCGCTGGCGTCGATGAAACTCCATTCGCGGTCGGTTTCGATGGTTTCGGCAAAACTGTCGTCGATTAAAAGTTCGGGTTCGGCTGCTTGCTCTCGTTTAAAAAGTTCGTTGAATAAATAATTAACTTGCTCGCGGTGCCGGCGTAGTTGTTCGCTAAGACCTTGCCAGTCGGTATAACCTAGAGTGAACGCGATGCGTCTTTGCTGGTCGACCTGGGTGGGTAAATCGTGAGTCTGCTGGTCACCGAACATCTGCATTCGATTTTCCAGCTGCCGCAGGAAGCAATAGGCGCTGCGCAGTTTAGCTATGGTTTTACTGTCGACCACCTTGTGCCGCTGCAGGGCATCTAGGCAGACGAATATCCCTGTGGTTTGCAGCTGATGGTTGCGCCCGCCTTTCAAAATCTGAAACGCTTGAACGAAAAATTCGATCTCGCGTATTCCCCCCGGGCCGATTTTGATGTTAATTCGCATGCCTTTTGATTTGGCTTGGCGATCGATTTTAGCCTTCAGTTTTGCCAGTCCATCGAATACGCGATGGTCATGATATTTGCGAAACACGAAAGGTTTTAACAGTGAAGCCAGATGCGCGCGGCTGCGTTCGCTGCCGCTAATGATACGCGCCTTGACCATTGCGTACTGTTCCCATTCGCGGCCGTGGAGTTGGTAGTAATGTTCGAGTGCGCTGTGACTTAGTACCACCGGCCCGGAATCTCCCCAAGGCCGCAGGCGCAGGTCTACCCGATAGACGAAACCGTCAGCGGTATTATCGCTTAGAACCTGGTTGAGCAAGCGTACCAGGCGGGCGAAATATTCCTGGTAAGTCAATTGCCCCAGACCGGCAAGTTCGCCATCGATTTCAAAGCAGCAGATCAGGTCGATATCCGAAGAAAAATTGAGTTCACGCCCACCCAGCTTACCCATCGCAATGATATTTAACTGCATGGGATTGCCATCGGCGTCCAGCGGTTGTCCATGTTTGACGGACAAATGATGGTTACAAGCCGCCAGCGCTGTCTGGATTAGCTGCTCGGCGAGATCGCTTAGATGGTGCAGCGTATTTTCAAGCGAGTTACCGGCCACCACGTCGAGGTAAATGATTTCGACGAGTTTACGGTGGCGGTAATGACGCAGCTGCTGCTTGAGTAGTTCGATATCGATTTTTTGATGCGTTGCGGCGTCGACTGCAGCGGGCTTCAGCGCAAAGCTATCGAGTTGCAGCAAGCGGTCGATTTGCTCCGGCTCCCGCTGCAGTTGCTGCAGCGCGTAGCAACTGGCAATGGCGAGACGTTCGATGCGAGCGCAATCGTCAGCCTCGAATCGCTTCGTTGCGAGGTAGTCGGCGATCGGTTGCCATTGAAACCGATTTTCGGTGAGTAAGGTTTGATTGTCGGATAATGCAGCCATGGATAGTATAATTGCAAATGAGAACTGTTATTATTTACGCCAGCATCTTTATTCAATAAAATCCCCGCAGTGAAAGCGGGCGGGTCCTTGGTCTGGGTAAGCAGTTTAGCGCTGAAACCGGTTGCTTAACCATTTAATTTAACGCAACCGGCAAAAAAGTTGTTAGCAATCGATACACCAAATAATGCACATAAGAATCTCTGAGCAGTAACTGTTTGAATAACGTCACAGCAAGTCCAAGTTGGTTACAAGGTTTGTGGAAACCCGGCGTATTGTTGCTGGCAGGCCTGTTTAGTCTGCCAATATTCACCATTGCAAGTTTCATCGTCCACCCATCGAACGATGTCTGGCAACATTTGCTCGATACGGTACTGGTCGAGTATTTGCTCAACTCCGCCCTGTTGATGCTGGGCGTGACGTTGGGAACCCTGGTGATCGGCGTCGGTTGCGCCTGGTTAACCAGTGTTTGCCTGTTTCCGGGCAAACGTTTATTTGCCTGGGCGCTGCTATTACCGCTGGCATTTCCGGCTTATATTATTGCTTATACCTATACCGGCATGTTCGATTTTGCCGGCCCGGTGCAAAGCTGGATCAGGGCCGTTAGCGGTTGGACTGCACAAGAATACTATTTTCCCGAGATACGCTCCCTCGGCGGCGCTGTGACGATGTTTTCGCTGGTGCTTTACCCCTATGTCTATCTGCTCGCGCGTGCCGCCTTTCTGGAGCAATCCGTGTGTGTGCTCGAAGTAAGTCGCAGCCTCGGCTGTTCGGTGTGGTCGAGTTTTTATCGGGTCGCATTGCCACTGGCGCGCCCGGCTAT
>Ga0126326_1000343_pt1 | contig 14878 bp, 12 predicted proteins | sample InaspJWI67metaG_FD_94485 | JGI IMG/M metagenome (GOLD analysis project Ga0126326, IMG submission 94485) | Marine gutless worms symbiont microbial communities from Oahu, Hawaii - Inanidrilus sp. 1 OAHU.JWI-67 metaG | ecosystem: Host-associated > Annelida > Digestive system > Unclassified | place... | reverse complement strand
GGTGTATCCTTTCCTTTTTAGTGTGGCCGGTTGACTGCTGCTAACAATCTACCGGTGGATACACCGCCTTTTCCTTTAAACACAACTTTTAAATATAACTCTTTCCCAAGCCATGGCAGCAGAGGCTGAAGATTTGGAAGCTGTAAGCATTATTGGTTCTCCAAAGCCGTTGACCTTTGATGCGAACGACAATCTGGTTTCGGATGTTTAGTTTAGAAGGAGGATAGGGAAGCTAAACTAAAAAGTGACTAAAGTTGAAAGTTTTAAGTGAATCCCGCCGGTGGCGGGATTAAGGACTGCGCTTTCAGCGCGGTCTTTTTATAGTAAGCTATATTAAACTGCCTTAGATTATGGTTTTGTTACCATTAAACTGTTTTTATTGGATCGACAGAATTCCTTAACTTTAGTCACTTTAGTTCACTTTACACTTCAAACTTTTCATTAGAAAGTAAAACCTCATAGCATCCGCGCTTGCCTGCAATTGGCTTCCTTTTTCAACCACCACCACTCATCTGCCCCACCAACTGTGCCAACGCAGAATGATCCAGTTCTCCTTTACCCTGGGCAAGTAACGCATTCATCAATTCGGCCACCAGGGAGGTTGTCATCAAGGGCAGCGATACCTCTTGCCCGGTTTGCAGGGCGATTCCCAAATCTTTGCGGTGCAGTTTGGCTTTAAAACCGGGCTGGTACGATTGCTCAATCATCCGCTTACCATGCACGTCAAGGATCCGGCTCTGGGCAAAACCACCCAGCAATGCGTCCCGAACTTTAGCCGGATCAACACCGGCTTTTTTCGCGAGTGTCAGCGCTTCGGCCACCGCTTGTATCGTCAGCCCTACGACGATTTGATTGCATGCCTTGGCGACCTGACCGGCACCGTCCGCCCCGATGCGCACGATATTTTGGCCCAGCACCTCGAAAATGGGCAGGGCTCGCTGAAAGGCCGCTTCCGAGCCGCCAACCATTATCGACAGCGTGCCTTCTTTGGCGCCGACCTCACCGCCGGAAACCGGGGCATCCAGAGATTCCGCGCCCTTTTCGAGCAGGGCTGACCGGACCTTGCGGGCCGTGGCCGGCGCGATGGTGGACATGTCTATAAACAGCACACCTGTCCGCACGGCCCCGCAGATACCATTTTCACCGAAAACCACCCGTTCCACGTCAGGGGAGTCGGGCAGCATGGTAATGATGACATCACTTCGTTCGGCAACCGCTTTGGGTGAGTCGGCCCTTGTCGCACCTTCTTCAGCCAACTCCGCCACCGCCGCCTGGCTGCGGTTATGGACAATCAGCGGGTAGCCCGCCTTGAGAAGGTTGCGGGCCATCGGCTTGCCCATGATGCCCAATCCTATAAAACCGATTCGTTCCATTGTTTCTCCTTATAGCGTTTGTCATAATAACGTTCCGATACCGGTGGTTTTACAATATTTTCCGGAACATCACGACGTTGATGGTTTGACGCAAACGCTATATTTTTTTTAATTTGAAATATCCATTGCACCGGAACGTGTGGTGACACTATTTTTTCCCGGATAGTAAAGCCGCGAGACGAATTGCATCAACCATCGATTGCGGATTCGCTCTGCCTTCACCGGCTTTGCCGAAGGCCGTACCGTGATCCACCGATGTTCTGACGATCGGCAGTCCCAGGGTGACGTTCACCCCCGACATTCCACCCCACTGTCCGGTCTTTTCATCGTATTCAAACCCGAGAAATTTGATCGGAATGTGGCCCTGGTCATGATACATGACCACAACCGCGTCATACATACCGCCTTTCATCTTTGAAAATATGGTATCCGCCGGAATCGGTCCCTCGACCTGTTTGCCCTGCTGCCGCGCATGTTCAACCGCGGGCAGGATTTCGGCTTCATCTTCATGGCCGAACAGCCCGCCTTCACCGCAGTGGGGATTCAATCCGGCAACGCCGATCCGGGGCGCTGCAATGCCGAAATTCTTCAAAGCCGCTGCGGTAAGATCGATGACCCGGATGATTCTGTCCTTTTTAACGAGATCGCAGGCCTGTCTCAAGCTAACATGCGTGGATACGTGGGTCAGCCGAAAGTCGCCGTGGGTCAGCATCATGGTATAGTCCCGGGTCTTGGTGTACGTGGCATATATCTCCGTATGACCGGCAAATTCGTGACCGGCGGCATGGATGGCCTCTTTGTGAATGGGTCCCGTCACCGTTCCATCGATATCACCCTGCATCGCCAACTCGATGACTTTGGTCACGTATTCGAATGCGGCTCTTCCCTGCTCCGGGGTAACCTTTTTGTAGCGCAGGTGCGCCATATCCAAATTCTGCATATCCAGAATGTCCACGGTGCCGTGTTCGTAGCGCCCCTGGCCAACATCGCCGATCGGATTGAGCTCGAGATCCACTTCCGTAAAACGCAACACATCCGCCATTGTGCGACAGTCGGCCACCACAAGGGGACGGGCGATGTCATAAATATCCGCCCGGCTCAACGCCTTGGCCGTTACTTCGGGACCGATGCCGCCGGGGTCCCCCACCGAAATGCCCAGAATGGGCTTAGGGCCTGTCTCCATCTTGAATCTCCTGACGTCTTGGAATTTCGACAACTGATTAGAAATATTATGTTTTTACACTATTCCAGCATTCCAACATTCCCATTGTGAGCGAAGCGAACTGAGTCCTGCTTCCAATATTCATGCAATTGTACCAGCGCATCCCGGCGGCCGAAAGCGCCTGCTTTGGTCGCCACCGCAAGCCCGCTTAAAGGTCCGCCGGCTATTTTGCCTGCCACCATGCCGGCGGCAATCTCTCCCAGAATATGGATTCCAGCTGCATCGAGGGCTCTGAGAACAGCATTCGCGGTGTCTCCCCCGGTAAGAAACAGTCCAGCCGGTTTCAGAGTTTTCAAAACAGCCGCGGCAAAAAAAGCCAACCCCTCAACCATGTGTTCGGGATCTGGCGTTCGATTTTTTCCAATGTGCCGGCTGTCCTTTTTTGAGAGAGAATCGATCCGGAGGATCATATCATGCTGCGCTAAGGACGCCCGGGCAGAATCTGCCCTGGCATCAAGTTCGCTGCGACGACGGGAATCGGCCAGAAGACCGGCAGACAGCGCAATGACTTTGTAGGGATAGATCGACGTCAATTCCGCGACTTGCCCGGCGGTCACATCCGATGCGGACCCGCACACCAGCAGGTGATTTCCCGCCTGTGCCTCTAACATTGCGTGATCCTGTTCGGCTGCTTTGGGCGTCAGCGCAAATCCCATACCGGCCGCAAGTCCGGCGGATCCCACGCCAATAATTTTATACGGCAACGAAAACATCATCCGCGCAATGCGTTCCAGATGCTGCTGGGACGTGACATCAAACACCACATGCCGGACGCCCTTGTCGATGAGCCGTCGAATTTCAGCATGCAGCTCTGCTTTAGGTCCCTGGATCAAAGCCAGCCCCACATGCCCTGTTGGGTGGCGGCTTTGAGATGCAACCACCCGGGACAAGCGTGAATCGGTGACCGGCGCAACCGGGTCTCTCCCGATTTCCGTCCGATCAACCGGTCTGCCGTGCACCCGGTGAACATCGTCCACGGTCGTACGCCCCATTACCGGAAATGCCGGGGCGATAAAACTGACATCACAGCCCAATTTCCCCATGAGGACTTCGGTTTCGGCCCCGATGTTTCCCCGCAGACAGGAATCGACTTTCTTATACACCCAGTCCAGCTGCATTTCTTTGAGAAGGGGGGCCATGTCGGCTAAACGGCGCCTTGCCGAATTCGCATCGAGAGAACGTGTGTCGGTGAAAATGGCCAGTGCCTGTGAAGAGGTGCCGGAGATATCCGCATGCTCGCGTGTTAGCCGATCGTAGGCAATCAGCAGGGTATCTTCGAAATACGGGCAAAACTGAACCGCGGTATCCGCTGCACCGGTCAGGTCGTCCGCAATGATTGCAATTCGCCGCATCTGCTTCATAGGTTTGTTCTAAGACCGAAAACCTGGTCCCTTGGGCCAAGTCGGAGATAACAGGCTTTGCCGTAATCGTATGCCTTGGAGTACTGGAATAATGGAATGTTGGAACACTGGGTTTGGCGGAATGAGATCTGGTTTTATGTAGATGACAATGATCAGAAATTAGAATCAGGACATTATCCGCATTTTATACCCAATATTCCAACTATCCAACATTCCACCATTCCAATGGTTATCAATAACCAATAACTCCTATCTGGGGTGTAATCAAAGCCAGTCCCTCTGGACCAAGTTACTTTACCCGACCGATCTACTCAATTTTATGCCTGATTATCGCTCCCTTGTCGGCCGATTCCGCCAAACGCGAGTACAGCGCCAGATAGCCCCGCTTGTACTTCGGTTCGGGCTTTTGCCACCGGGACAGACGCTCTTTAATTTCATCCGCGGGCACCTGCAGATGCAAGCTTCTGGCGTCAATATCAATGGTAATGGAATCACCGTTTTCCACCGCCGCTATCGGGCCGCCTTCGGCCGCCTCCGGCGAGATATGTCCCACAAAACAACCGTTGTTGGTGCCTGAAAAACGGCCGTCCGTGACCACGGCGGTTTTCAAGGCCAGCCCTCTACCATACAGCAGTTTCATTGCCTTGAACATTTCCCGCATGCCCGGACCCCCTTTAGGACCCTCATAACGGATAACAAGCACTTCACCTTCGTTGATTTTGCCCTCCAGAATCGCTTCATTGGCCAGCTCTTCGGAATCAAAGCAATGGGCCTTACCCGTGAAGGTGTGCATATCGGGATGAATGGCCGCCGGTTTGGTGATGGCTGAATTCGGAGCCAGGTTGCCGCTTAAAACAGCTAACCCGCCTTCTTTGCTCCAGGGTTCATCGAGGGGTTTGATAATGATCATGTCCGGGTCTTTAGCGTCGGCAACATTTTCAGCCATGGTTTTCCCGGTTACGGTCAAGGCATCACCGTGCAGCAGCGGCAGAAGCTGCTTCATGACCGCCGGCACGCCACCGGCATAGTGAAAATCCGGCACATTCGGCACAGCCGCCGGATTCATTTTAGCAATATGGGGGGTGCTGCGGCAAAGCGATTCAAACAGATCCATACCGACCTCGAAATCGGCTTCGTAGCCGATAGCCGGAAGGTGCAAAGCGGCATTGGTGGAACCGCCGATCGCGGTGCTGAGACGAATACCGTTTTCGATCCCTTTTGCATTTAAAATCTGACGAGCAGTAATTCCCTGTTTGACCAATTCGACAATCTGCTGTCCGGAGTGCTGGGCAGCACGCCAGCGGTCGGCATATGTTGCCGGAATGGTAGCGCTTCCCGGCAGGGACAAACCCATGGCTTCTGCAACACAGCACATGGTGTTGGCGGTCCCCAGAAACGAACAGGACCCGCAGGTGGGTGTTGCGCAACTTTCCAATGATAGATAGCTGGACTCATCAATTTTGCCGGATTTCAGCATACCGAGCCCTTCAGCCAAGGAAGTGGCATCGGAGGCACGACCGTCAAAATGGCAACCGCCTTCCATGGGTCCACCCACGACCATGATGGCCGGCAGATCCAGGCGGGCCGCCGCCATCAGCATGGCCGGTACGATTTTATCACAGGATCCAAGTAGAACAACTGCATCGAGCCGATGGGCTTCCACCATCATTTCAATGTCATTGGCGATCAAATCACGGGTGGGCAAAATGCAATGCATCCCGGAATGGCCCTGGGCGATGCCGTCGCATCCGGCAATTACCCCGAAATCGACCGGTGTCCCGCCGGCCTGGCGGATGCCCTGCCTGACAAATTCTGCGACCTGGTTCAGATTATAATGTCCCGGAACCACCCGGTTCCATGAGTTGGCAATGCCGATCAGGGGTTGCTGCAAATCGTAATCGCTGTACCCCATAGCCTTGTAAAGGGAGCGGTGCATGGACCACTCCGGCGGCTGAAGAATATCTTTGCTGCGCCAGTTCATATTTGCTCCTTTCCCGGTTAATACCTGAATCTTGCATGAAAATTCAGGTAATAAATCCCAATAACAAATAATTGTTTTTAACGGTCAAATTACTTAGCAATCCGATATAGGCGTGTCAACCGCGAATGAAGCTCCCCGCCGCAAGTCGCAGGGTATAGAGCGTAATTGCGTCGTAGACAACCCGTCATCGTTCTTGCGTGCTTCGACGCGGTTCACCTCTTCATTATCCCTGCAGTCCCGTTGAAAGCGAGACAGGGTATTCCGGCGAATGCGAATAAAATCAGGGAAAACTAGGGTTTATGCGATGAGGAAAAAGACAGCTTTTAAAAAGTAAATTTCATATATGAGTTTTTTCTTGACACAGTGAAAGTATAGGTGATTTAAATATCTTCAAATCAGCGATGACCGCCGGCTCAACTCCCACTTTAGTATGAGCACCGCCTCCCGCTGTCAGGCTCCTAACCTCATAAACTCAGCTGAGAAAGCAGGTTGCTGAATAAATTCTTTCCCATTTTATATAACCTGAAGTATGCAGAGAAAGGAGGTGAACCTTTAGCCTGAAATAACCGCTGACCTAGCTGGGCATGTCTCAATTCCATCTAGCGACGGTCCGACAACGTAATTTATTGATACATTTATTGTGGGCTTAAGAAGGCAGAGCAGTAAGATTAACGCCCGAATGTAATTAGGTTCCTACAAATTATGTTAATGTTTGAAAGGAGGTAAATGGCCATGAAAAAGCAAGACCACAATATGACACGCAGGGACTTCATGAAAAACACCAGTGCCGGTTTGGCAGGTGCCGCGATTCTTACCAGCCCGCTCGGCCCGCTGGCGAGCAAGGCACTGGCAGCAACACCGCCGAACCTGGCCGTCGAAAAAGGATCGACCTTGAATGTCCTCAGGTGGAGCGTTTTCGTTGGTGGCGATAAGGATCTCTGGGAGGCGAATTGCCGTAAGTGGGAAAAAGTCTCCGGCTGCAAGGTCGTCAACGAATACATATCCTGGGAAGACGTGCGACCCAAGGCCGCTATGTCGGCTGCCGTCGGCGCCGGTCCGGATCTTGTCTCCGGCTGGCACGACGACCCGCACCTGTATCCGGATAAACTTCTGGACGTCTCGGACGTGGCCGAATACCTCGGTGCGAAATACGGCGGCTGGGAAGATGCATGCTTGAAATACGGTAAAAAGGATGGGCGCTGGATCGCCATTCCCATGGGCGCTCCCGGCCAGCAAATCGTCTATCGCAAATCCTGGCTCAACGAAGCCGGCTACAGCGAATTTCCCAAAACCAACGATGAATTTATCAAGTGTTGTAAAAAAATCAAAAGCATGGGCCATCCGGTAGGCTTTGCCCTGGGTCATGCGGTTGGAGACGGAAACAACTGGGCCTATACATGGCTGTGGTCATATGGTGCCTCCACCGTAGACGCGGGTGGTAACCCGGCAATAAACAGCCCTGAAACCCGCAATGCTCTTGAGGGCATGAAAGAATTATACAGCGCCATGATACCCGGCTGCGCCTCCTGGCTGGATGCCCACAACAACAAAGCATATCTGGCAGGACAGATTTCGGTTACCAACAATGGTATCAGTATCTACTATGCTTCTAAAGGGAAACCGGAATGGGCCGAAATCTCCAAGGACACCTACCACGCAGAACTGCCCATTGGACCGGCCGGCAAACCCACTCAGCTGCATTTGTTCAACCAGGCCTTCATCTTTAAACATACTGCAGTTCCCAATGCTGCCAAGCATTTCCTGATGTTCATGCTCGAACAAGAACAGGCCGAACCTTGGATGGGTGCTATGCGCGGTTACGTGACGCCGGGCCTTAAAGCATACCGCAATCTGCCCGTGTGGACCGAAGATCCCAAGCACACCGCTTACCGTGACTGCGTGAAAAACATGCTGTGGAACGGTTATCCCGGACCCATCGGTCCCGGTTCGGCAGCGGTCATGGCAGAGTATGTGGTCGTTGACCTGTTCGCGAATTACTGCACCAGGGGCATGTCCGCGGATAGAGCGATCGATCGCGCGGAAAAGGCCATTGCCAGAGCCTATAGACGTTAATGTCGCGCAATCATCATTGACCATTAAGGGGGTGGCCGATCCCTATTATGTGGCCGCCCCCATACTTTTTTATTACTCGCAGATAAGCTGGAGAAAAACGAGTGGATGCCATTGCCGCTTCAGAACAAACAGACAGACCGTCGGGTTTGCGCCATCGAATCTCCCAAGCCCTTGAGAACCCGACGGTTCTGGGATTTCTATTCGTAGCCCCGGCCGAACTTCTTTTATTAGTATTCCTGGCCTATCCTTTTATCCTGGGCTTATGGCTCGGTTTTACCGATACCATTGTCGGCCGGGAGGGAAGTTTTATCGGGTTTGAAAATTATGCCTACCTGTTAGAGGATCCCACTTTCTGGTTAACCTGTTTTAATACTTTTCTCTATACGGTCGTGGCTGTTTTTTTTAAGGCTGTCCTTGGAATCGGCCTGGCCGTGGTTTTGAATCGCGATTTCAAAGGCAAAGGATTGATGCGGGCCATTGTATTATTGCCCTGGATTATCCCCACAGCCCTGAGCGCGATTTGTTTCTGGTGGCTTTATGACTCGACTTTCAGCGGCATTTCATGGACGCTGATGAAGTTGGGTGTTGTGGATCACTTTATCGATTTTCTGGGTGACCCCTGGAACGCCCGGTGGGCATTAATCGCAGCCAACGTCTGGCGTGGTGTTCCGTTTTTCACGATCGGACTGCTGGCGGGATTGCAAACGATCAACCCGGATCTTTATGAAGCGGCAGAGATTGACGGCGCAGGGGCCTGGAAGAAATTCAGGAAAATTACCCTGCCGCTGCTCATGCCGCTTTTGACGGTGGTGACCGTGTTCTCCACGATCTGGACCTTTGCCGACTTCCAGCTGGTCTGGATCATTACCAAGGGCGGACCGGCAGGCGCCACCCACATATTCGGAACGCTTTCATTCCAGCGGGCCATGCAGGGAGGACAATTTGGCGAAGGCGCGGCCATATCCAATTTTATGTTGCCCATTCTGGTAGCCTGTGTGTTTATCGCCTTTATATTTCTGAGGAAAGAGGATTAACAAATGAAAATCGAACGCGTCGGATCCAAAGTAATAAAATTTTATGTGCCGCTGGCGGCTTACCTGATATTCCTTCTCTTTCCTTTCTACTGGATGGTCAATACGGTATTCAAGTCTGACACGGAGCTCTACAATCTCGACCTCAATCCACTCTACATCCATTCACCGACGTTGGGCAATATCGTGGCACTTTTCACTGAAACCATTTTTGTCAAATGGATGGCCAACACATTTTTTGTAGCCATTACCGCCACCATAATCTCTCTGGTCGCCAGTCTTCTGGCCGCTTATGCGATTCAAAGAATACAGTTCAAGACCTCGGGCCCCACAGGTGTGGCTATTTTCTTGGGATATCTCATACCCCAAACCATCTTATTCATCCCGCTGGCCCATATCATCTTTAAAGTAAAGTTGTGGGACTCTCTCTGGTCTCTGGTTCTGACTTATCCAACGTTTCTCATCCCGTTTTGCACCTGGCTGTTGATGGGCTACTTTAAATCCATCCCCAAAGAAATGGAAGAATGTGCCATGATCGATGGTGCCAGCCGGATAAAGATCTTCAGAAGGATTATCCTGCCCCTGTGCCTGCCCGGGGTTCTTTCGGCCGGGATCTTTTGCTTCACTCTATCATGGAACGAATATCTTTACGCTCTGGCGTTCATCTCAAGTACGGCCAAAAAGACAGTGCCCATCGGCCTGGTCACCGAGCTGGTCAGAGGAGATGTTTATCACTGGGGGGCCTTGATGGCCGGTGCGCTATGCGCCTCGGTACCGGTGGCCCTGGTGTACTCATTTTTTGTTGAACACTATGTCGCGGGCATGACCGGCGCATTGAAGGAGTAAATAGAATATGGCAGAGGTACGGTTAGAAAGTATTTGCAAACATTTTGGCGACGTCGTAGCGGTTGATAATTTCAACATGTCCATTCAGGATAAAGAGTTTGTGGTGCTGGTAGGGCCCAGCGGCTGCGGCAAAACCACAACGCTGCGCATGATCGCAGGGCTTGAGTCGATCACCAGTGGCGACATATATATCGGCGATCGTCTGATAAATAAACTGCCGGCCAAGGATCGTAATATTGCCATGGTCTTTCAGAACTATGCCCTCTATCCGCACATGAGTGTCTTTGACAACATGGCATTTTCGTTAGAGATGCGCAAACGCCCCAAAGAACAGATCAAGCAACGGGTCGGGGAGGCAGCCGACATTCTCGGTATTCAAGACCTTTTAGAGCGCAAACCCAAGCAGCTTTCCGGCGGCCAACGCCAACGCGTGGCAGTGGGCCGGGCGATCGTTAGGAAACCCGAAGTCTTTTTGTTTGATGAGCCCCTATCCAACCTGGATGCCAAGCTCAGGGTTCAGACCCGGCTGGAATTGAAAAAACTACATGAGCGCCTGGCAACAACGGCGGTCTATGTCACCCACGACCAGGTGGAAGCCATGACCATGGGAGACCGGATAGTGGTTATGCGCGACGGTTTTATTCAGCAAGTCGGTTCACCGCTCGAGCTTTATGACACCCCGGCCAATAAGTTTGTCGGCGGATTTATCGGCAGTCCGGCCATGAACTTCTTCGATGCCGAAATAAATACGACGGGAGATACGACCTCTTTGCAGGCCGGCGAGGTACGCATAGATATTTCATCGGATAGATCCAAACAACTTGCCGATTACAAACATAACCAGGTTATTGTCGGCCTGCGACCGGAAGATCTCAGTATAAAATCTGACCATGTCCCGGGCAAAAGCATACAGGGAACGGTAGAAGTCGTTGAGCCCATCGGCAACGAGACCTATGTCGATGTGAATGCAGGCAGTTTTAATTTTATCGCTGCAGTGGGTAGAAAAACTCGCATAAAGCCCCACAGCAACCTTGTGCTGGCGCCTATCATGGAAAATTTGCATCTTTTCGACCATCAGAACGAAAAAGCAGTTTTTTGATCCGAAATTATGATTTGCTGTGACCGCCTGATGCCGTTGACTTGACATCAATTTTTCGTATGATTTGAGGTCGAGGAAAACTATGTCAAAACCGAAAGTATACGTTTCGCGAATTGTCCCGGAAGAGGGACTGGCTTCTCTGCTGGAATTCGCCGAGGTGAGCATCTGGCAGAAGAAGGAATCGATGCCCAGAGACTTACAATTTAAACTGTTCGAGCATTGCGACGGATTGCTGTCGACCCTCAATATTGCGGTTAATGCAGAGCTTTTAAACGCCTGCCCATCCATTCAGGTCGTCAGCAATTACGGGGTCGGGTATGACAATATTGACGTGGCAGCCTGCACGGCTTTGGGCATAGCGGTAGGAAATACGCCGGGTGTGTTGTCCGAAACAACGGCCGATCATGCGTTTGCATTGATTCTTGCCACTGCCCGCCGCATAGCGGAATTAGCTGAATGGGTAAAGAACAATAATTGGACGCCTGAAATGGGTTACCTGGATAAATTGGGAACCGACGTGCATCATACCACCTTGGGAATATTGGGGATGGGTCGAATCGGCGCTGAGGTAGCCCGGCGGGCGGTCGGATTCAACATGAGAATTTTATATCACAACCGTACGCGCAATCTTAAACTCGAAAGTGATTTCGGTGCTGAGCATGTCAGCAAAAATGATCTTCTGAAGCAGAGTGATTTTGTTAGCATCAACCTTCCGCAGACACAGGAAACGCTGCATTATATCGGAGCTGAAGAGCTAAAGCTGATGAAGTCGTCAGCTATATTGATCAATACTTCGCGCGGGCCCATTGTCGATCAAAGAGCTTTATTGGAAGCATTGGAATCCGGTCAAATCGCCGGCGCCGGCTTGGATGTTACCGACCCGGAGCCAATGCGAGGAGACAACCCGCTGCTGGCCCTTTCGCAGGTGACGATCCTTCCGCATGTCGGCAGTGCTACCTGGCAAACCCGAACGAAAATGGCCGAGGTGGCGGCCCGGAATTTGGTCAATGGGCTCAGCGGCAAACCGATGGTCAGTTGTGTCAACCCGGAAGCCCTCGGTAAAGGCCGTTATGCGAAAATGAGAGCATAAAAAGGAGAAAGAGACGATGTCCAAAGCAATCCTAGTCACAGGAGCCAGCACAGGACTCGGGGCTGAAACCGCCCGATACCTGGCTGACGGAAACCGGATTTTCGTTCACTACAACGCTTCTGAAGGACCGGCCGAAAAGGTTGCTGCCGCGGTTGAAAAAAGTGGCGGTCAAGCCTTTTTGCTGAAGGCGGATCTGTCCCGGGAAGAAGGCTGTCACAGCCTGGTCAGCGGTGTTGCTGAGAAGACGGACAAACTAGATGTGCTGATCAACAATGCCGGTGGTCTCATTAAGCGCAACTCGGTCAGAGATTATGAATGGGAGCTGATGCAGCAAGTCTTTGCGCTGAACACATTTTCAGCCATGATGGTCACATCGCTGTGTATTCCTTTGCTGGAAAAAGGTGACGATCCGTGCATTATCAACGTCACGTCGGTTGCCGTGCGCCACGGCGCCCCCACAGCCACGTTTTACGGCGCCGCCAAAGCCGCTGTGGATTCATTTACCCGGGGCATTGCCAAGGAACTTGCCCCCACCATTCGCGTGAACTCCGTGGCTCCCGGCGTCATTATTACGCCTTTTCATGACAAGGTGTCCACCCAGAAGCAGCTGGATGCCTGGGTGGAAAACACCCCCTTGAAACGGCACGGTGATCCCAATCACATTGCTAAAACAATAGCGTTTATCATTGACAACGATTTTATAAACGGCGAATCCATCGACATTAACGGCGGGCTTTTTATGCGATAGTTGCAATCCCGTCAAAGCCAATTATGGTGGTTCTTAAAAATATGTTCTGTTGCGATTGATATGGAAAGCCGCTTCCTTAACATGGCAAATCGACCTAATAATCAATGGTTGGATGTCCTTCTCAAGTCTTCTCCCTTGACATGATATCAAATTTTGATATCATATTTCCATGAACAAAAAACAACGACTGACACTTGAACGAATTTTCGAAAAGCCAGAGCGTTTCGATATTTCATGGAATGATATAGAAAGCTTATTCAAAGCGCTTGGTGCAGATCTTTCTGAAGGAAGGGGTTCACGCGTAAGAGTGTCTTTGAAGGATGTACGGGCTGTTTTCCACAGGCCTCATCCTCAACGTGTGACAAATAAATCAACTGTTCGTTCAGTGCGTCGATTTCTTTTAGAAACGGGGGTGAAACGGTGATGGAATATAGAGGATATTTTTCTAAAGTCGCCTTCGACGAAGAAGCGAATGTATTTCATGGAGAAGTCATCAATTTAAGGGACGTAATTACTTTTGAAGGTGAAACTGTAAATGAATTGAGACAGGCTTTTCATGACTCAGTTGACGATTACCTTGAGTTCTGCGCCGGTCGCGGAGAAGATCCTGAAAAGCCATACTCCGGAAGGTTTGTTGTCCGGGTGGAACCTGAACTACACAAAACCATTGCAATAGAAGCTCGAAAAAGAGGCCAAAGCATTAACTCGTTGGTCAGTGAAGCGCTATCAAAGGCAATAGAGAAAACCACCCAAGGGCACGCACAATGACCGCAAAAGCCTAACTGATTTTGCGGTAGGTGATGCCTATCATTGTGAAGCGAGAAAAAAAAGGGCATATTTTCCATGATATTTAGCAATATAGGTAAAACATGGAAAAATCAGGAGCTATTTTTCCATGTTTTATGCCGAAATATAACTATAGATGGAAAATTTTCCGAGCTATAAGGGTAATATATAGAAAATTTTCCATCTATCAACACTGTTATATGCAAGAATAAGGAAACAGAATGTGGCCTTCCAGAAATAAAGTTAATTTACAGGAAACCACCGAGTTGAGGATTACAACAATTGATTATTTGCTTATTCTGGTAATGGAAGACTTAAACCTGCCTCGGAGAATTTTTAAAGCGGTCAGCGTCATTCAAGAGTTTGATGGTATGATCGAATCTATTACAAGCACACTTATTACGGTCTATTTCAATGTACCGCTCACACAACCAGATTCAAATCAATTGAGAAACGATTTGGTTAATCGACTTTCTGAAACGTTTGGATCTGATATTTCGATTTTACATGGTACTTGCGAATGTCAAGTTGGTAATGTTGGGAATGAAAAACGGAAGGCATATACGGCGCTACTTCCACATTATAAATCAAAACTCAGTAAGCTGTCTTCTATGGAATTTGGGGAGATTCAAGAAATTTAAACCAGCGTAACATCACAATTCACCTGACCAGTTACTGCCTGCGGCTTTCGCTGTCAGGTGATTGTGGGCATTATAAACCATGGAAACAATATTTTTCATCCTCTTTAAGGTTGTTTTTATAAGTATCGGCATATTTGGTGCATATATGCTGCTAAAACATGTATATGGGGATAATGATCCCAGAAAATGGAAACCACAAGTATTTACAAAAGATGTTACTTTTAAAAGCGTATTTCACACAAACCAGAAAAAAGAGAAAGAATCATCTGACGACAATTAATTAGCTTCCAAATTGCGGTTTTAGAATAACGGTAGCGGTTTATAACCTTATGCTGTAGAGCTTCTCTTTACCGCACTTGACAGGCTCCGCTCACGCTCCGCCTATCAAGTGCGGTAGAGCCGACTGAGATTCTCAGCATGAGAAGAAAATATAAAAGCATTTCCTTCTCATGCCTGCGATTCTCGCGGCTCAACAGCCGCCGTTATAAGGATTAAATTTGTTAAGTCAAAAAAAGAAACGGCTGATTTTAAAAGTAATAGCGGCTTTAATTCTTGTTTCAATTCTAGTCTTATTCTTTTCTGGCTATTTATTGGGTCCAGACAGAATGTGGATAAAATGATTTAATC
>Ga0126326_1000341_pt1 | contig 14894 bp, 19 predicted proteins | sample InaspJWI67metaG_FD_94485 | JGI IMG/M metagenome (GOLD analysis project Ga0126326, IMG submission 94485) | Marine gutless worms symbiont microbial communities from Oahu, Hawaii - Inanidrilus sp. 1 OAHU.JWI-67 metaG | ecosystem: Host-associated > Annelida > Digestive system > Unclassified | place... | reverse complement strand
TTATCCTGGTTCATGGGTGGTGTATCCTTTCCTTTTTAGTGTGGCCGGTTGACTGCTGCTAACAATCTACCGGTGGATACACCGCCTTTTCCTTTAAACACAACTTTTAAATATAACTCCAAAAGCAGATGGGCTGAATAAAATAATAAAAATAATTACTTCAAGTTTAATGTTACCTTTGATAGTTAGAACTATCAAGAAATGGCCTATTTGGCATATGGTTAAATTCTGTGCTATGGCTTTGTCTAAATTTTCATGCCCACCATTAATCCGATACATGAAACGGCGATATCATGAAAAATAAGTTGAACCGACTGTTTGCCTTATCACTGGTGGTTTTTTGTTTCACTATTACGGTTATCAGTAAAGCGGAAGCTGAAATGTTTGTCAGTGGCTATCTGGGTGTCGCTTCGACTCATGACTCTGATGTAAAACTCAATCGTCCCGGAGGGACGAACCTTACATTCTCTGATGTCTCGTGGGACGATAATTCGTTTGATCCACCCCTTTATTATGGCCTGCGAGTCGGGTATTGGTTCAAAAACAGCCCCAATTGGGGTACGGCCATCGATTTAACCCATGCCAAGATGTATTCTGAGCTAAATAAAACCGTCAGCGTCTCCGGTACCCGCAGCGGAGCGTCCGTATCGGATACGGAGCGTTTAGGGGACACGTTCGAAATCCTTGAATTTACAGATGGTCATAACCTGCTCACCCTAAACGGAATGTACCGTTGGACGGGGCTGGGTGATTCGGAGCAGAAATTTATCAGTCGACTGCAGCCCTATATGCTGGCCGGTCTAGGCATCGCCATCCCCCACGTGGAGGTGGCAGTAGAAGGTGACACGACACTTGAATTTCAGTATACAGGGTTGGCCGCCCTGGCAGGCGTTGGTCTGGATATCGATATCACCCGATGGTTCTCGCTGTTTGCCGAATACCGGCTAAGCTATTCCGAAATTGACGCCGATCTGGTGGGTGGAGGGACGCTTAAAACCAAACAGTGGACCCACCATTTAAATTTCGGCGTGACTTTTAGCTTTCTCCATTAGGTAGTTGACACATATTTCGTTTGCTACGTTCTACTACCTTCGTTCGGAGTATTTCACAATCCAAAGCTTGGACCCATTCTCTTCTCCAAAACTATAGCCAAAGGTAGGAAATAAAGGAGGGTAAATTGCCGACCACATTTTTTCAACAGAATTTATTTCTTATTCTAATCTGGCTGGTGGGATATGTTTAAACAAGATTGATTTTACATCGTCTGTCTAATAGGTGAATATAGTACAAATGTTGCATACAATGGGATATGCAGTATATGACAGGTAATGAACATTTTTCGGGTAGCTTGAAATTGAAAACCTCCGTCAATATTGTTGCGCTTTCCCGATTTTTTGGATTACGCAAGAATTCTGAATAATCAAACCTCGCAGAGTACGTGCCACCCGTAGAAGGAAGATTAAAAGAAGAAGACAAGGAAACTGTTCTGGATAGCGGCGCCGATGATTTCATTGCCAAACTCATCCAGGAATCCGAGCTTTGGGATAAGATCGGGCAATGTCTGAATGTCGGACTATTGTTTGATGAGCAGGAACGACCAGCAGCGGATCGGCCGGAAACTCTTCCCCTGACAAAAGAGAGTCTGGTGGAGCTACCGCAGAAACTTGTGGTTGATATGCGGGCAGCGGTTCAAGGGGGATACATGGGGCGTCTGGCCGAGTTGGCCAGAAGTGCTGGCGACAATCACCCGGGATTGTCGCAGCAGCTGCTGGAACTGGTGGATCGCTACGACTACGAAACTATTTCTCGCCTGTTTCTGGAAAGAAAACAGGGTGCAGGGAAATCGGATCATTGAGCATGATACATGAGAAAAACGTTGCCACCATCATGATCATCGATGTACTTACAATGGAGAACTTTTGAAACCCGTAATTATGGAGATAAAAGAAAGGAGGATATCCACATGAATACCACTAATTCGCAGAACCGAATGTTTGTTTTAATCCCGTCTATCCAATCGTTTATTGCAATAGTGCTCATATTCTCATTACTCATGTCCTGTGCGACCGATAAATCCGCACAGGTGGGGGGAGCGGTAGGCGGTGCTGTGATGGGTGCTGCTGTCGGTTTGTTATACGGCGCAGTAAGAGGTAATCCGGAGGCTGGACTCGCGCTAGGGGTAGCTGTCGGTGCCGGTCAGGGCGCGTACCAGGTCTGGAAGGAAGAACAGGAGGATGAGCGCGCACGGATGAGGGAAGATAGAGAAGATGCGCGCACTAAGGAGATTGCTGAGGCGATACGAGAATCAGGAAGTTCTGGTACGAATACCCAGCCGAATGCAAGCGCCACCTCTCGGGCCCGGGAAGAGCTCACCCGTTTCATTGGAATTTGGACCATGGAAGGCTGGATGCAAGAGCCGGGCGGGCAGCGGCGAAATGTTAGTGCCAATGTTAACGGCACTGTCGAGATGACCTACTTCATTGAGCTCGCCTACATCGATTTGAAGGTGACCGGCATCGATGCTCAGTTGTGGGGAACGTCGATGCTCGGCTACGATGAAGACGACGGCTACAACATCAGCACCCGTATGAACACCCTGCCCGAGCCGGTGCGCACCACAGGAGGAACTTTTGACCAGCCCAGCCGCTCCTTCAGGTTCAAGGGGGCCGATTACCGTGTAGTGGTGCGCTTCGAGAATCCGGATCGCTTCACCATCGAAACATTTTTTGCCGCCGGCGGTCAGGAGCAGCAAGTGGAGTTCTACACGTTTACTAGATCTTGATCACTTATGTACCAGATTGTGACAGGTATAAGGAATTCTACAAAAAACGTATTTGGGGAAGGTATAAAATGAGAATAAATAAGTATAGCTACATGCAAATTACTATTTTCGCCGTAGTCATCACAGTCAGCCTCGGCCTGTCGATAACAGGATTCTCCAAAGCGGCAGACAAGCTGGCTAAGTTGAAAGAGAAGCCTGCAGCAGCGGACTATGTCTTGGCGAACGGAAAAATTTATACGGTAAACGAAAAGCAACCCTGGGCTGAGGCTGTGGCAGTGAAAGGCAAAGAGATTGTTTATGTCGGTGATAATGCTGATGCCGAGGCTTTTGTCGGTGAAGGCACTGAGCGAATCAACCTTGAGGGCAGGTTGATGCTTCCGGGTTTTGTGGAATCTCATATTCACATTGGTATGGGTGCGGGGACGACTTCTGGTGTGATCCTGGAATCGACCGATTCGCTCGAGGAAGTCATCGAGAAAGTCAAGGAATATGCAGAGGCAAACCCGGACAAGAAAACGATCTTTGGCGCGAGTTACAGTGCGTTTCTCTTTGATGAAAAAGGACCCAAGAAGGAGATACTTGACGAGATTGTCCCGGATCGACCGGTCTACTTGATGGACCACACGATCCACTCTGTCTGGGTGAACTCGAAAGCATACAAGGTTGCGGGCATCACAAAAGACACTCCGAATCCTCCCGGTGGTGAGTATGTAAAAAACGAGAATGGCGAGTTGAGCGGATCGATAAAAGGTGGCCCGGCTCATCTGCCGGTTCTGGTGGCTACGGAAGCGATTACTTCTGAAGGTATCATGAACTCACTACCCGTCCTGCTCGAAGGGATGTCAGAGTTTGGGTACACTACCGCCATCGATATGGGTGCGCCTTTTGCTACAGAGGCTATCTTTGATTCCTATGTAGCAATGGATAAGGCAGGCAAGCTGCCGCTGCGTCTCAGTGTGACCCACTACATCAACAACGAGAAAATGGCCAAGGACGCGGCAGAGAAGCTGGAGGCTAATGACAAGCGCTGGCACACAGAGCATGTGTGGTTTGATACCTTAAAAATTACGATAGACAGCGTGATCGAAAATCAGAAGGCGGCAGTGCTAAAACCTTATCTGAGCACAGGTGATCGCGGCTCACTGTATCTGGGCCCGGATGCCATGAAGAAGGTGGTTCTGGATACTGCAAAGAAAGGTTACGGTATCACGGTTCACACGATCGGGGATCGGGCCGTGCGCGAGACGCTTAACGCGGCGGAAGCTCTGCGCAAAGCCGGTTTCAAAAACACTCGCTTCAGCACGACTCACAGCCAGATGGTGGATCCAGCAGACCGGCCGCGCTACAAGCAACTCAACGTAACCGCCCAGGCAACGGGGAACTGGGCCGTTCCGATTAAGTCCTATATAGAGCATCTCGGTCAGGAACGTAACGACAGGGTGCAGTTTCCTTTCCGTTCATGGGCTGATGACGGAGTCAATATTGCGTTTGGTGCGGATTGGCCCGCCACTCCCGGCGGCTTTGAACATGGCGTGAATCCGTTTAACAACATGTACTCCGCAATGCATCGACGTGCCCCGGCACATATACGGGAAGAGCTAGGGACCTATGATGCGGCGCTCCCGCCAGTAGACCAGGTTCTTACCCTGGAGGAATGCGTAGCCGCCTATACGATAGGCGGGGCAAGAATGCTTGGGATTGAGGACCAGGTCGGCAGCATCGAAGTCGGCAAGAAAGCTGACCTGATCCTGCTTAGTCAAAACCTGTTCGAGATTGATCCGGAAGAGATCCCGAAGACCAAAGTCCTGGGGACCATGTTTGACGGCAAGATTGTTCACGACGTTCTCTACAACCTCGGAGATAGTGAACTTGTGGATCTCGATGAGGTCGGCGACGGTGCAACCGGTCTGTGCCAGCATAGCGAGGACTATCACAAAAAAAGCAAATGCGTGTCAATCGAAATATTAACGCGACTTTTACAAACGGTCGGAACAGGTTAATGCCGGGATAGGTTAATATTGCTAAGATATAACAATGTGTTCACTGCCTCTGAGAGCGAGTGCGATGATCCGTATAACGGCCCCTGCGAAAGATCACATTTTTCATTAAAATGGAGAGACCATTATGAGAACCATCAAATGTAAAGTCTTAATGCGAACGATCACCCTGCTGATCGCAGGCTTTGTCGGCAATGCCTTCAGCGCTGAGACCAAACGGCCGGGAGAGTTGGCCGGTTGTGATCCGAAGCTCATCGACCGTCTGCTATCTGTTATTGAGATGGAGATCATCCCTTTGACCCAAAAAGGCGTCAGGGATGGGAATAAGGTATTCGGAGCCGCGATGCTTAAAAAATCCGATCTGTCGACAATTATCGTCGGAACCAACCATGAAACCGAAAACCCTCTGTGGCATGGAGAAGTATATACAATCAAGCAGTATTACGAAATGGTCAACCGGGACGAGTCAAAACGGGTGGATCCAAAAAATGTGATTTTTTTTGCCACCCACGAGCCCTGTCCACTGTGTTCTTCAGCGATCACCTGGAGCGGGTATGACAACTTCTACTACCTCTTCAGCCACGAGGACTCTCGTGACTCTTTCAACATCGGTCACGATCTAAAGATATTAAAAGAAGTCTTTAAGCACGATCCCAGCGGTTATGCACGGCAGAACGCATACTGGGCGGCCTACAGCGTCGTGGACCTCATAAACAACTGTGACGCCAAGACTAAGGCTGGCTTCCTCGAACGTGTCGACAAAATAAAGAAGACTTACGCGGAGATGTCGGATATTTATCAAGCAAACAAGGGTGAGGCAAAGAACATTCCTCTCAAATGAAAAGGGGTCAGACCTTGATTATTGATTATAAATACTATCCGCCATTCAGTCTTTGCACTTACGGGCAGAGGGTAATAGCGCCATAATCGATAAACGGATCAGCAGTAGTTATAATCAATAATCAAGGTTTGACCCCTAATCTTTAAACACCAGCTTTCCGCCGATAAACCCTGCCACTGCCGCGGCCGCAAGCATGACGGCGTTGACGGCGATAAATGCCAAGCGCTGGGGCAAATCGCTCTCCAGGACGTCGGGAACGGCAAGCCACCATAGTACAACGATAACGCAGGTTGCAGCGACGATACCTGCCAAAACAATTTTCGTGATAAATCTTCCGGTGCGAGCTCCCTGATAGCGATTGCGCCATTCGATGAAGCCGGAAAAAACCACAAAGGGGATGGTAATCACGACAAAAATCATATTGCACATGGCGGCGATCTGCAGCGATTTGAAGCCGGTTAAGGCGGCGATGACGATGAAGACGACAGATACCGGTAAAACACCGTTGGGGATATGAACGGAAATCGGATGCGCATGATGTTTCAGCATCTGCTGCACTACGCGCTGATACAGCCCGCCGGGAGTAAACGCCGGTCGTAAACCAGGTTCGGCTTTTCCAGGACCTGCCAGGGGGGGAATCATTTCCGGCGGGGGAATATGTTTGGGATCAACGCCGGGCACGGGTATATCTGCGCCGACTTCTTCGAACACACTTTTGTCCGATCCGCAGACCGGACACATATCCGGGGGCTCGGTGTCTTGATGTATATACCCGCATACGGCGCAGCGCCACTTTTTTTCAACCGGTTCCATTTCGGCCTGCTCGCTCGTGGCTGCTTCAGGCTGCGGTGCCCCATCTTTGCTCACCCCCTCATACAGTTGACCATCCGCTCCGCAGACCGGGCACTTCTCTGGTGGCTGATCCCCTTCAAGAATATAGCCGCACACCTGGCATCGTAATTTTTTCATCAGCTACTCTCTCCTCGTCTCTGTATGGGTGTCCTGAATATCGATCGGATTTATTCGCCTTCGCCTGAAGATCCTGTCCCGCTTTCAGCGGGACGGCAAGGATCAAAGGCAAGGTGAATCGCGCCGTAGCTCGCCAGAGCGAAGGCGGTTTAGGCCACATCGCAACTTGGCGCGCCATAGTTCATCAGAGCGTCGGCAGGTTCCCTTTTGATACCCCGTCCCGCCGCGGGACTGCGGGGAGCTTCATTTTTGCCTAATGTCCGGGTGTCCCCCGCTCAAAAGCCGAAACACAATGTTGCCTGCGGCGAATTTTATCCCCAAGGGTTTTCCGCCTGATTTCTCTCGCAACCATGCCACCTTGTTTTTTAGATCTTCACCGTTGCTGATATCCTCAAAATGGGCCGGACTCGTAGTCGATGAACCTTCTTCAATTCCTCTGATTTCGGCAATTTCCCGTGTAACCTTCTCGCCGGGCAGATGCTCACCCATTCCCGGTTTGGCCGACTGGCCGAATTTGATTTCAATGGCAGCGACTTTTTTTAATTTCTCATCGGCTCGGAAATCGAGGGTCCTGTTTCGGCCATGCGGTGGATATCGGCCATATAGGTTTCGATTTGATCGGATGTTCGGATGATGTCTTCTCCAGGTCCGTCGCTCTCTGCAATAATCCCTGCGTCTTGAGCTGCGCCCGATGCAGTATCTTCTTTTATCCGGTAATACTTTTTGGGGGATTCGCAAGCCGGGCACACCCAATCGTCCGCCATGTCAGCCCAGAGAACACCGGATTTTTCTTTGTCATAAATGAATTCACAGAGCAGCATAAAAGTTTTCACCCTTTGGGCTTCGCTTTCAGCTACGACCCAACAAGCCGGGCGAGCTCAAGGCGCCCATTTGCTGCGTTACCTGCCTGTCATCGCGAGCCGCCAAGGCGAGGCGGGCGGGTCAGGGACTTGCGGTAGCATAAGTACAGATGCGTCCTTGAATGCCCCCGCAAGCGGGATCACACATCTGATCATAAGTATCAGTGTGTGCGTCGTGCAAATGAACGCCTCGAACTCGTGAAATATCCGGGTAAAGGACCGTCTATTCTTACGTTATTTTATCTTACGTTATTTTACCAGTTTTCACCAAGCAGTTCGAAGTGCGATTGGGGATGCGCGCAGGCAGGGCACATTGCCGGTGCCTCTAGACTTTCATGAAGAAATCCGCAATTGCGACAATGCCAGACGACCACCTGATCGCGCTTGAACACGCGGTCGGCTTCAATGTTGCCCGCCAGATCGAGATACCGTTTTTCATGCTGTTTTTCAGCGATCCCAATATTGTCCCATACCATGGCAATAGCCTCAAATCCCTCTTCACGGGCCACCTTGGCATATCCTGGATACATCTCGGTGTGCTCGTAGTGTTCGCCGGCAGCAGAAGCCTTCAGATTTTCCAGCGTGGTTCCGATTACACCGGCCGGAAACGCCCAGGCGATTTCAACTTCCCCGCCTTCCAGAAACTTAAAAAACCGTTTGGCGTGTTCTTTTTCCTGATTGGCCGTCTCTTCGAAAATATCGGCAATCTGCACGAGGCCGTCCTTTCGAGCCTGGCCGGCAAAATAGGTGTATCGATTGCGTGCCTGAGACTCTCCCGCGAAGGCGGTCAATAGGTTTTTCTCTGTCTGACTTCCTTTTACACTTGGCATTTTTCGCTCCTCCTCTAGTAGATAATTGGGTTAATGAGGCCTACCAGGGCGCAGCCGTATTCTGCGCCGGGCAAGCAAGTAAAATTGAACGTTCAATTTTGACATTCGGGACAAATTCCGAAAAAATCAAGGCGATGATTTAATATCTTAAAACCGGTCTCGCGCGTTAGTTCGTGGGTCATATCCGTCAGGCTGGCAAGATCCGGATCCATTATTTTTTTGCACTGAACGCATACGACATGCGGATGAGGATAGGGTTTGTTGCCGTCATAGCGGTTGCTGTCATCGCTGAATCCAAGTTCCAGTACCTCGCCGATCTCCTTGGCAAGGGCTACTGTTTTATAAACGGTGGCAAGGCTGGTGGTGGGGAAGTGTTTTTTAACTTGCACGAATATCTGCTCGACACTGGGGTGCCCTTTGCTGGTTGCGAGAATTCTCAATATGGCCAAACGCTGCGGGGTGATTCTGAAATCGTTTGCCCGAAGCTTGTCGATCATTTCTTCTAGTCGATTATCCGGGTCGGCCATGGATTCTAACCTTCAATGGGGTTTGCTAACGTGGCAAGCGTGTGCAGACATAGACTTTAGACCAGAAAGAAATATTCACCGCAAAGTTGCCCAAACGCAAAGTTTATTTTCATTATGTTTTCCGCTGAGACGGGCGGAAATCATAAAAAAATTGCAACCCAATTATTAAGAACGGATATTTACGGAAAACCATTTTCGATCACCTATGCCTTTGTTTTTCGGTCATGTCAAGCAGAAACTGATTCTTGACGGGAATGGCTGAACCCTGTAGTACCGATTGATAAAACACAAGGAGGACTGCCCATGAAATCATCTCTGAAGCCCGGTCTGACTTTCACGTTTCGATTTGATGTCCCTGCCGATAAAACCGTGCCCTATCTGTATCCCGAAGTGACCCGATTCCAAGAAATGCCGGATGTGTTTGCCACCGGATTCCTGGTCGGGCTCGTTGAGTGGGCATGCATCGAGGCCATTAATCCGCACATCGATTGGCCCCGTGAGCAAAGCGTTGGAATCCATGTGGATTTAAGTCATTCAGCCGCCACGCCTCCCGGTTTTACCATAACGGTCAAGGGCACGCTGATAAAAGTGGAGGGACGAAAACTGACATTTGAAATCACGGCCGATGACGGCATTGATAAGATATCGGAAGGGATCCATCAACGATTTATTATTGACGCTGATCGATTTAACCAAAACGTTGCAGATAAAGCAGGGAAAAGAGCCTAATCAGATCCGATTGTTTCCAGGATCCGGGTTCGTTGATTTCAGGCAGAAAGAAGCCGGGTATCACCTTAGACAGAGACGCTGTCTGTGAAAACCCGGCCGGAATGCTTAACTGTTTCTATGAATATTTGTGCGTATCACCGCTGCATGTATCATCAGCGCTGACAGGTGGTGGAACATTCGTTGAAGATTTCGAGACAGTCTGTACGACCGCGTTCAACGCAGTCGACGAACGCCTCGTCGCATTTGGATATACAGTTTTTTTCAGGATCCTCGGAACGATGGTTTCGCATATTCTTATCCTCCTGGACCAAGGTTTAAGGGGGCTACAACTGGACGCGCTACCCGAAGAGGTTGGGTATGGTTTCCCGGATTTCGGGTTTTAGAAGATAAGCACACTAGTACGATGAATCAACAGCAGTTATGGGCAATATCACCAAATCATCTTACTTTTAGGAAAGAAACCTCGAGAATGAAAATCGAACGGGCAAAACCTGAATTTGAAGCACAGATAAAACAGCTGCTGGCCGCGTGTGATCTTCCAATTGAGGATATACGCTCTTCCCTGTTGCGGCATTTCTGGGTTGCCGGCGAAATTAAAAGTCTTTCCGGTGTGGTTGGACTGGAAATTGTTGGAAAGGACGCCCTGCTGCGCTCGCTGGCCGTGGCAGCGCATGCCCGGGGCAAAGGACTGGGAAAACAGCTGACCGCCAAGGCCGAGCAGCATGCGCAAAACTCTCAGGTCGACTCCCTGTATCTGTTGACGCTAACTGCGGCGGAATTTTTTAAAAAGCTCGGATATCAGGTTGTGAAACGTGAGGACGCACCCGCGACACTGCAAAACACCACCGAGTTTCAAAGTATTTGTCCGGCAAGCGCCACATGTATGACCAAATCGCTTAAACCCGATGATGAGACTTGATTACCCGATCAGAGGGCGGATAGCTTTATCCAGGGATGAGAAAAGAATTAAATTCAACCTTGAAAGCAGGCAGGCAGCATAGTATACATTTCTACAGGTTCTTTGTCCATGTCGTTAACTTAACATAACCTTCTCGTGGGATCGGTTTCTTAGTAATAATTTGTGGGCATACAGTAGCACGAGGCGTACTTTGCGCTGCAGACGTCGATGAAAAATCTTTAGGAACTCGGGAGGATTGACAATGGGTAAAGGAGATCGTCGCACAAAACGCGGGAAAATCCATCGCGGCACCTACGGCCGGAGGCGAAAACGTAAAAAGAAAAAAACCGAGGAGAAAGATTAAACGGTCATCGATACAGATCCGAAATAGCCCCTCGGCTGTGGCTTCAAAATCTCAAATGTGGTTCAAGGGCCAGAACCTTATTGAGCTCATCGCCCGCAGCTCATAGCTCGTAGGAGTAGAAGATCTAAAAAAACCTAGAGACCGCCCGCCATCAGGGGGCAGCGTCAACCGGCTATGCCGTAGGCAAATGTCCTTGGGGAGCTGAAAGACTGGAATGGCCTACTCCGCCGAAGCAGCCTCGGCTACGAAGGCTGGATTGATTTTGTGAGTTCCTGAGGAGCCAGTAGCTATTTTGTGAGCGCTTCAAAGCGGCATGTTCACCATTCAAACCATAAACGATTTATTGCAAACACGATCCCCTTTATTCGAAGAATTACGTAATGCTTACGATCTTCTGCCCCCTACCGTCTGCCGGCGCAAAACACAATGCTGTTCACTGCTGCCGGAGATGACCCTGATTGAAGCCCTGGCGGCGCTACAGCAGGTAAAAGCCTTTCCGCCGCCGCTGCGCCTGCAAATCACACAAAATCTGGTTCGCTATTTCTTTCTGAATGCGGTTAAAATTTCAGGCTGCCCCTTTTTGCAGGGCGATGCGTGCCGGATATATGCGGATCGTTTCTTTGGATGCCGTGCTTATGGTCTGTGGTCGGCGGCGCATTACGAAACGATCGCCGCCGGCAGCCGCCGGGCAAAAAAAAATCTGCAGCACCAGTGGCAAACCCTTGGGGTGATCCTGCCACGGGAGGTTACCGATTATTGCATACCCTATTGCCCGGACGTTCACGTCGTTGGTGAGGAAACAATCAATGATGCGATACTATTAAAAGCAGCCGACCGTATTGAAACCCTGTCCGTCAGCCTGGACCGGTGGCATCAATCCTATCAGACCACATACTTTAAGGACCTGAGCTTTCTCGTTGCTTCCCTGCTGTTAGGTGTGACCCAAGCCGTTCGCCTGAAATTCACCATCGTTCGCGATATATTATCCACCGGCAACAGGTCCGGATTAAGCCATCTTATAGAGGAATTGCCTGAGATATTGCCTGATTAACGCAGGAAACTTATCCATTTCCCAGCGTATGTAGCGACACGAAATTATGGCTAAATATGTTCGTGTTTTTCTGTGTGGGGCCTGCCGCGGCGAAGCTCGCCAGAGCGAAGATGGGTCTGTGGCGAATTATATCTAAAAATGACTGTACTTAAAAAAAGCTTCTACAGCCGCGATACCCTGACCATCGCCCGGGAGTTGCTGGGCCAAAAACTGGTGCGTATTGTTGACGGACAACGTTTAAGCGCAGTCGTTGCTGAGACAGAGGCATACCTCGGCGCCGGAGACAGCGCCAGTCACGCATCCCGCGGTCGAACGCCCCGCAATCAGGTGATGTTCGGCCCGGCCGGCATTGCCTATGTTTACTTTGTCTACGGCATGCACTACATGTTGAACGTCGTCACCGAAGAAAAAGGAACCCCCGGTGCAGTGTTGCTCAGAGCCGTCGTGCCGCTCGAAGGCATGGCCCACATGCAAAAACTCAGAAACAGGCAAGGCAAAAACTTAGCCAACGGTCCGGCCAAGCTGTGTCAGGCCCTTGCCATCGATACCGCTTTTAACGGATGGGATTTAACCCGGGGCAAAATGCTTTGGTTCGAAGCCTATCGGGACATACCGGATTCCGGGGTCAGGGCCGGCCCCCGCATCGGCATCGGCTACGCCGCGGCGGCTGACCGCAAGGCACTCTGGCGATTGGTGGTAAAGCCAGAATTCCGGAATGATCAAACACCTTCAAATAGTTAGCGTCACCCCTGCGTTTTCACCCGCCACTGTGGTAAGATTTGACCTTAATTACCGATAATGATCGGTACCACCGCCGGATTGCCGGCAAACGGCACGCCATTCGGATATCTGGCGATGCTGGGTGCGATGAGTCTTTCCGGTGTGATGATTAAAATCGTGATTGTTCTGCTGGATCAGATCAAGCGAGAGAGATTGATGCCGCCAAATCGCGCTATGAGTCTGTGATGGACTCAGCTTTCTCGCGTCTCAGGCCGGTAGATTTCTTGAAGCGACCCACCTTGCCAAGCTACATGAGGTTATTATCTTAGTTTTATTGGCTAAAAAGCGGTCGAGGCCTTAATTTTAACTTTTGAATGCTCTATCGTTTTATATATGAAATCTCACGCAGAGACACTAAGGCATCAAGTTTATGAAAAATAGAAAATTTTGATTATTCCAAATATTCTTTCCGGCTTTGCGTGACAACCAATCGACGTTAATCGACAAGACTAAATCCCATTTCAAACGGAACGATAGTATAATTAAAACTATATGACCTGAAAGATATGCTGATAGAGTTTTCGATGAAAATCATAAAGATCGTTGAACAGCTTCCAAATACCGAAGCAGGCAACAATGTTTGGGCCAACTGTTAAGATCGGAACTCTCCAGAAATAACGGCATCGGAAAATTATGGGAATACACCAAAAAAATCATTTTCGCCGCGGTGATCGGTCTAATATAACGCCCAGTAAATGTAGAACACATTTCAGAGCCTATGTTATCTGCCTCATTTCATTGTTTACGGCAACAGCAACCACTGCTTGTGCCAAGGCGCCCTATGACAAGGATAAGATGGAAACGCTGCTTCGGGCAAAGCATCCGCCTACTTTTCATGAATACACTGTCGGGGATCGATCGATACACTATGCTGCCACAGGCCGGCCCGATACGCGGCCGGTAGTTTTTATTCACGGCACCCCCGGTTCGTGGCAGGCGTTTGCCGAATATATGGCCGACGACGCGCTGGCTTCCAAAGCCCATTTGAAATCGGTCGATCGCCCCGGTTTCGGCAAGTCCGGTCACAAACAGATGGTGACATCTCTCAAGCAGCAAGCGATGTTTTTACAACCCCTGCTCCACAGTGTAAATGGAGAGGGAAAGGCGATCCTGGTGGGTCATTCTCTAGGAGCTCCCATCGCGGCACGCATGGCAATGGATTATCCGGAACTGGTCGGCGCCATGGTCCTCGTTGCACCGTCCCTTGATCCGGATCTTGAAAAACCGCGCTGGTACAACAAACTGGCGGCAAATTCTCTGATCAACTGGGCGGTTCCGGCCGAGCTTGCGTTGGCCAACGAAGAGATCATGCCGCTGGAGCAGGAATTGCGGGATATGCTTCCGTTATGGAAGACGATCGAGATTCCGGTGGTCGTTATTCAGGGACAGAAAGATCGCCTGGTCTCGCCGGGAAATGCGGATTTTGCCCAGCGCGTTTTGAATAGCTCATCCAAGGTGATCCGCCTTCCGGAAGCGGGTCATTTCGTTCTCTGGCGCCAACCCCAAATCATCCGCAGAGAAATATTGAACCTGCTCGATGCAACCGATCTTCCGCCTGACAAAACACTTAGCGACCGTTTCTAAATTTTCTGATTCATGCCGCATGACAACAAAAAATCCGGAGCTGCATCCCCCAATGCAGTCCGGATTTAAGATTGGATTTTCAACTTCGAATTCCATGTCTTACGACATGTCTGCCGCTTTTCCTCAATAGTTGTTAATCCTCGGGTTGCCTTCAAGGGATCATTTTCACACCCTTGAAGGCCTTAAAGAGGCATTTTCAGGACAACCGTAGACATAGCCAAAACCTCCGTCTTTGAGGTAAAGGGTTAGAGACCTTCCTCCATTAAACCCGGCGATTGAAGTTAAACCGGCAGCAGGAGGGGTATCACCGCCGATTTATCAGTTGGGCGGGTCCGGGTACGGGGAAGCTGATTAAAAGAACGGCGAACTTAACCACGTCAACTAAAGGAGGTAATTATGCTGCCTGGAAAATCTTCCAAGCTTGATAGCCAAAATGCCACAATGTGGCACCGATGTCAAGCTTTTTTTAAAAAAAATAATCAAATAGTATATGTTTATGATTGTAATCCGAAGGGTGCATACCAGGGCAGGTTCTACTAACCTGAGAAGTTCATAAAGATACTTAGGATTTACGCAAAAATTAATTCACATTTTTCGCTGGACTAATGGAGTAGTTCCAGTCCGGCCGTTGGGTGTAATGCTTTAGATTAATTTCTTTCATCTGGCAGTCGCTAATGCGAAT